>Ga0209121_10004038_pt1 | contig 13876 bp, 5 predicted proteins | sample Cruoilmetagenom3_FD_187292 | JGI IMG/M metagenome (GOLD analysis project Ga0209121, IMG submission 187292) | Oil polluted marine microbial communities from Coal Oil Point, Santa Barbara, California, USA - Sample 3 (SPAdes) (version 2) | ecosystem: Environmental > Aquatic > Marine > Oil seeps ...
GCACCAACAAGTGCCGACCTTTCTTCCAAACAAAGCCGAACAGGAATCTTTTCCAACACGCTCTTATAACGCCCCTTATCGAGGTAGCTGTCCAAAAAAAACTGACTCTGTAAGGCTGAGCGTATTTTAGGTGGAATACCTCCTGCAAGAACCACACCCCCCAAAGACATATATTGCAAAGCAATATTGGCGCATTCTGCAGCAAGCAGTGAAACGTAAATCTCCAGTGTTTGTTCACATAAAACGCTTTGTTTCGCCAGTGCGAGCCCAGTGATGTTGGCGTTGCTATCGCCTGTACTTATTTTGGCTTGCAGCTCTTGTGAGTCCTTTTTACCGTAAGCGTCCTGCAGGTAATGATAAATTAGCGTAATCCCACTTCCCCCGAGAATGCGTTCCACACTGACGTGGCCGAACTGTTTTTGCGCATACTTGAAAAGCCCGAACTCTAACTCTGAGCGCGGGGCTAAATCCTTGTGTCCACCTTCGCTGGCCTGGGCTTGATAGGACGTTCCACTCCAGAACAAAGCTGCTTCCCCTAAGCCGGTGCCTGGCGCAACCACTGCGATGGCTTTGTGTGCTTGTCCTTTCGTCCAGGGAGTGAGTGAGGGCAGCTGCGAACTATTCAGGTGGGGGATGCTTAGTGCGCTGGCCTCAACATCATTGAGTAGCTTTACTTTTTTTAAGCCCAATTTGGCAGCGAGCTGCTTGCCATTAATAAACCAAGGTAAATTGGTGGTTTGGCAGCAGTTATTTTCGATGGGGCCAGCAATGGCCAGTGCCGCATGTTTGATTTGGCTGAGTGTATGATTGCACTGCTTTAGATCTTCTTCTAGCTGATCAATTAGGCCGTCAAAACGGGAAAAGTCAGCACTGGCATAACGTGCTTCCCATAGGGTTTTATTATTAAGCGGGTTGAAAAGGGCAAACTGTGATTTTGTTCCACCAATATCACCGGCTAGTATCATATGTTTCTCTTTTTAATAAGTTTTCAAGCGGGGGCTCGCTTTAGCTTGTTAATTTCTTGGTACGGGGGGGCTGTCGCAGTAAAATAGCCAGTTTCGTCGAGCCACAAAGAGGTCTTAGTGAATAGGCAGCAGTTACAGGAAATCATCGAGCAGGCAATGCTAAAGGATCGCTTTCGCTTAATGAGACGCTTTAAAGAGCTTAATCAGCGGCATCAGAGGCGTCAAGTGAACATTGATACAGAGCTTGATGACGAAGCATGGTCGGCACTCTGTGAACAAGCCATAAGCTCACGCAGCAAACTGGACGAGCGACAAACAAGCCTGCCAAAGCCTGATTATGACGATGCCTTACCCGTTTCCGAGCGACGAGAAGAGATCGCGGAGGCGATTAAAAACAACCAAGTGGTAATTATTGCCGGGGAAACAGGTTCTGGAAAAACCACTCAGCTGCCGAAAATTTGTCTCTCTATTGGCCGTGGTGTGTCGGGTTTAATAGGGCACACTCAGCCGCGTAGGCTAGCGGCACGTAGTGTGGCAGAACGCATTGCTTCAGAGCTGCACAGCCCTTTGGGCGAGATTGTGGGTTATAAAGTCCGTTTTAACGAGCAGGTGAAAGAAAGTAGCTATGTAAAGTTAATGACGGATGGCATTTTATTGGCGGAAATTCAAAATGACCGTTTTCTGCAAAATTACGACACCATCATTATTGATGAAGCCCACGAGCGCAGCTTAAATATCGATTTTTTACTGGGTTATCTGAAGAACCTGCTGCCCAAGCGGCCTGACTTAAAGGTGATTATCACCTCTGCCACCATTGATCACCTTCGCTTTGCCGCACATTTTAATAATGCGCCAGTGATCGAGGTGAGTGGGCGTATGTATCCCGTTGAAACTTTATATCGTCCGGTGATGGAGGAGAGCGACTCCGATGGTTCGATAGCCCAAAGCGTACTAAATGCGGTGGAAGAGATTATTGATCTCGATCGTCAGCAGGGGAAAGGTTTGCCAGGGGGTACACTGATTTTTTGTAGCGGGGAAAAAGATATACGTGAACTTGCCACTCTCCTGCGGCGTTCGGGGCCACCCCATACAGAAATTCTTCCGCTCTATGCGCGACTAAGTAACAAAGACCAACAGAAAATCTTTTCACCCGGAAAAGGACGGCGCATTATTATTGCCACCAATGTGGCGGAAACATCTTTGACAGTACCAGGAATTCGTTATGTGATCGACCTTGGTACGGCTCGCGTCAGTCGTTATAGCTATCGCTCAAAAGTACAGCGTTTGCCTATTGAAGCTATTTCTCAGGCGAGTGCAAACCAAAGAAAAGGTCGCTGCGGGCGCGTCTCAGATGGCGTATGTATACGCTTATACAGTGAAGAAGATTTCATTGGTCGAAGCGAATTTACTGATCCCGAAATTTTACGCACAAATCTTGCTTCCGTGATTTTGCAAATGGAAAACCTGCGCTTAGGGCGTATGGAGCAGTTCCCCTTTATTGATAAGCCAGATAATCGCTTTGTGAAAGATGGTTATCGGTTACTGCAAGAGCTGGGTGCTATTGGTGAAAAACAAAAACTCACCGCCCTGGGGAAAAACTTGGCACGTTTGCCTGTTGACCCACGCATCGCACGAATGGTATTGGCGGCAAAAACTGAGAGCAGTTTAAAAGAGGTTTTAATTATCGCCAGTGCACTCAGCGTGCAGGATCCAAGAGATCGCCCATTTGAGCAGCGCCAACAGGCCGATTTAGCCCACAAAGCATTTCAGGATAAACGTTCCGATTTTATTAGTTTATTAAATATATGGAATACCTACGAAGAGCAACGCCAGGCCTTGAGTCAGAATAAACTACGGGCTTATTGCCGGGAAAACTTCCTCAACTATTTACGCATGAAAGAATGGCGGGATATTCATCACCAATTGCGAATTGCCTGCAAGCAAATAGGCTTAAAGGAAAACCAAAACGAAGCGGAATATGCCGCTATTCATAAGGCAATCTTGGCTGGGCTTTTAAGCCAGCTAGGTTTAAAAGATAAGGATGGTGAATACCAAGGCGCACGAAATACTCGCTTTGCCATATTTCCTGGCTCACCCTTATCAAAGAGTAAACCGCAATGGCTTATGGCTGCAGAATTGGTGGAAACCAGCAAGCTTTATGCACGGCAGGTGGCCGTTATCGAGCCGCAGTGGGCGGAATCGCTGGCGGGAGATTTACTTAAACACTCCTACAGCGATCCCATTTGGCGTAAGCGCCGTGGGGAGGTGGTAGCCAAGCAAAAAACCAGTTTATACGGATTAATACTTCAAGCTGAACGTTTCGTTAGCTATAGCCATATAGACCCGATTGCAAGCCGAGAGATTTTTATCAGCGAGGCCCTAGTCAAAGCGGAAGTACACACTAAGGGGCACTTTCTTGAAGCCAATACTCAATTAGTGCACGCACTGGAACAACTGGAAAACAAGGTGCGAAAAAGAGATATATTGGTAGATGAAGAGGCACTGTACGATTTTTATAACGAACGTATTCCTCAGGATGTTTGCAATCAGGCCAGCTTCGAAAAGTGGAGAAAAATAGCGGAAAAAAAATCACCACAACTACTGTTTCTCACGGAAGAAGACCTGTTAAAACGTAATGCGAACGAGGTGACTGAAGCACAGTTTCCTAATAGCCTCGACTGGCAGGGTGTGAGTTTCCCTTTGCGCTACAGTTTTTCACCCGGGCAACTTGGGGATGGTGTTACGGTATGTGTACCACAGGCCCTGTTAGGGAAATTGCCCTTAAAACGACTGGAGTGGCTGGTGCCAGGGATGTTAAGGGAAAAATGTATTGCGCTGTTAAAAGGGCTTCCTAAAAAATGGCGACGTAATTTTGTACCGATTCCCGATTATGTGGATGTTTGTCTGCAATCTGTTGTCCCTGGAGACTACTCCCTCACACAAAAACTAACGGAGGCATTGAGAAAGAAAAAGGGTATCAGCATTCCCGAAGAAGAGTGGGAAAATGTGGAATTAGAAAATCAGTATTTATTTAATATTGAAGTTCTTAGCAGTCAGGGAGACGTATTGGCACAGGGGCGAGATTTACTAGCCTTGCGTGACCAGCTTGTCACAAGCGCGCCCTTGGATGCTGATTTACCCGCAACACATGCGATTGAAAAACAGGGTTCTATCGAGTGGGATTTTGGCACATTAAGTGAGTTTGTCGAATCTGTGCATGGCGGTATTAAAGTGCGCCGTTATCCTGCATTGCTTGATAAAAAAACCAGCATTGATGTAGAGCTGTGTGACAGTCAGCAAGAAGCGCATCGTTTGTCTGTGAAAGGTATTATGCGTCTATTGGTTTTACGCCAAGCACAGGGTGTTCGACAATTACGAAAAGATTTGGCGAAAAATAAATCGTTAGTGATGAGTTATCGAGGTCTTGGTAAGGAGAAGGATTTAGCCGATGCTTTGATTGAAGCGGCGGTGATACGCGCATTTAAACTAGAAACCGCTGTTGTTTTTACACGGAATGACTTTGATACTGTATATGCTGCAGGTTGCGATGCCTTGTTTTCTGAAACCAATGACCTAGCACAACAGGCGGAGCGTATATTTTCTCTTTATCAACAAATTGAAAAAAAATTAAGAGGCAGCATTCCTCTCGCTTGGGCTGATTCATTGTCCGATATAAAACAGCAACTTTCTGGCCTTATATTTGAAGGGTTTTTAGCTGAAGTGCCTGACGTGCATCTTAAGGACTATCCCCGTTATCTCCAGGCGATATTAAAGCGTATTGAGAAATTACAGGGAAACCTACAACGTGATCGTGTTGCGACACAGGAGTTCAAAACTGTTGGGGAACAATATGCTAAACGTGCCGACAAACATCAACGAGAAGGCATTATTGACCCCGCTTTAGTTGAGTATCGTTGGGCGCTGGAGGAGTACCGCGTATCGCTCTTTGCCCAGGAATTAAAAACCAAAATTCCGGTTTCTCCAAAACGTTTGCGCGCGTTATGGGAGCAGGTTTCAGTATAAGATGATGCAAGCAATTCAGCTGAGTGTTAATGGCAGAGTGCAGGGCGTTGGTTTTCGCCCATTTGTAACTGTCTTGGCTACAAAGCTTGGACTCAAGGGCAGCGTAGAAAATGGCCCGTCAGGCGTAACGATCTATCTCTATGGAGAAGCGCAGCAGATAAAGAAATTTAGAGATATGTTGTTGGCTTCAGCTCCAGAGAGCAGCTCTATTGAATCTGTCATTTCACAACCTTTAGAAAATAGCACCATTCCAGAAACCTTTTCCATTAAAGCCAGTAGTCATGGTGGTATGTATACGACCGTGCCGCCAGATACGGCTATTTGTTCAAGCTGCATTGCTGAGGTGGCGGATAAAACAAACCGGAGATTTGGCTTCCCCTTTACGCACTGTAGCCATTGTGGCCCACGATTTTCCATTATCCATGCTATGCCCTTTGATAGGGAAAATACCAGCATGGCGAATTTTGCAATGTGTGAAGAGTGTCGAGCCGAATATGAAAACCCCAATAGTCGGCGTTTTCATAACCAAGCTAACTGTTGCCCACAGTGTGGGCCGCGCATTTGCTTGGAAGATTCTGACGGACGAACCATAGGCTTAGAACATCCTGAGGCTATTCTCGATAGAGCGGCCGCGATTATCCAGTCTGGCGGCATATTGGCTTTGAAGGGAGTTGGCGGCTTTAATCTGCTTTGTGATGCAACGAATCACAAAGCAGTGGATCGTTTACGTAAGCGTAAAAATAGGCCTGCCAAAGCCCTTGCGTTAATGGTGCGTGATGCCGAAGCGGTAAAACAATTTGCAAATGCAGATTCCCTAGAAGTCGATTTGCTGGAGTGTGCCTATAGGCCGATCGTTTTACTGGATCGAAATAAAGATTCTTTGCCAGAAAATATTGCGCCGAAATTAAATCGACTGGGTTTTATTCTACCCTACACCGCTCTGCATATTCTTTTGATGAGGCGCTTAAACATGCCCGTGGTATTTACCTCAGGCAATCGTAGCGGAGCTCCACAATGTACCAGCAATGAATCTGCCAGGGGTGAGTTGAACTCTATTGCTGATTTCTTTCTGATGCATGATCGGGATGTCGTACACCGTGTTGATGATTCTGTTGTCCAAGTGCTTAATGGTCAGGTTCAAACCATTCGACTTGGGCGGGGGCTGTTACCGATGCATCTTCCTTATCCAACGGGTTTTTCTTGCTCTGAAAATATTATTGGCATGGGTGCGCAGGCAAAAAACACCATTAGCTTTGCTGATAAGGCGAAGCTTATTTTATCGCCTCCACTGGATAATTTAAGTGATGCAAGTGGCCTTCGGGCATATGACGAGCGACATGAAAAACTGACATCCCTTTACTGTTTCACCCCCAGCAAGGTTGCTGTCGATAAACATCCGCAATATCCGTCAACAATTTATGGCAATAAACTTGCTGAACAGCTTGATAAGCCTCTTTGTAGCGTGCAGCACCACCATGCCCATTTAGCAGCCTGTCTATTTGAGAACGAGCACCACGCAGATGAATCGTTAGTGTTAGGTGTTTGTTTTGATGGTACAGGTTTGGGCGACAACGGTGAAATTTGGGGTGCGGAGTTTTTCTTATTTAATTACCAATATTGCCGCCGTTTTGCTAGCTTCGAATCTATTCCACTTTTGGGGGCTAATCTTGCCATCACGGAACCGTGGCGAAGTGCTTACGCGCATTTGTTTAGTCTGGGTGATTTCAAGTTACTATCGAGTCGTTATCAACACTTAGATTTGTTTGGCTATTTTAGAACAAAACCCGAGCAAGTCTTAGAGCAGATGATGGAAAAAAAAATAAACTCACCAAGCGCTTCTTCTGCCGGTCGGCTGTTTGATGCAGTCGCTGCAATCCTAAATATCTGCCGTGAAAAAATTAGTTATGAAGGGCAGGCAGCGATGGAGCTTCAAGCACTTGCCGAGTCAGCTGTCACTGAACAGTTGCCGCCCGCTTACCCCTTTGAGATTAAGCAGAGAAAAACCCTTCAGGAGGTTGTCTGGGTGGGAATGTGGCGAGCTTTGTTGGCTGATATTGATAGGGGAGTTGATATAGCCCTTATTGCATTGCGCTTTCATGTTACGGTTGTTGCGGTAATTGCGGCAGTTATTGATAATCAGCTTGGGGAAAAAAAGAAGATCAAAGTGGCTTTAAGCGGAGGGGTATTTCAAAACCGACTGCTGCTTTCTATGTTAAAGTCAGAGCTCCAAACACGGGGTTTAAGTGTTTATCTGCCTTTAAAAATACCCTGTCACGATAGCAGTATTTCTGTGGGGCAAGCAGCTGTGGCGATTGCTTCTAAGCGCTCTTAAATTGGCTAAAATCATTCTCGCCTGCGACAACCACTTTATTGCGTCCGCAGCGTTTGGCTTCATAAAGCGCTATATCCGCTTTTTTAAGCAAGTCCTCTATTCCGTGGATATCGACATCAGGATAACAGGACACACCAATACTGGCGGTAATATTCAAGGTATGCCCATCCACCTCAATGCACTTTTCCTCAAGGCGTTCTCGAATTCGTGTTGCCACCTGTGCAGCAACATCGAGGGTGGTTGTAGGCATAAAAATCGCAAACTCCTCTCCACCAAGGCGGCTCACTTCATCATATTCCCGTGCATTTTGTTTTAATATCTCAGCAACGGCAATGAGCACTTTGTCTCCCGCGTGGTGCCCGTAGGTATCGTTGATTTTTTTGAAGTGATCTAAATCCAGTAATATACACGCCAAAGCATCGGTACGGCGGTTAACCTGGTTAAAGACTAAGGCACTGCGCTGTAGAAAATGGGCGCGATTGGAAAGTAGTGTGAGGCTGTCGGTATTTGAAAGCCTTTTGAATTCTTTTTCTCTCACTTGCCAGCTGGCGGTGGTTTGGCAGGCAATATAGGCGAGAAGAAAGGTTCCAAAACCCATGGCAAGTCGTGCGTAAAGCCAGGGCGCCCAAAGCTCACCATTCACGTAGGGGATGTTTGTAAATAACTGCCCTGAAGGAAATATGTCGCGTAAATCGACAATGCTCAACATAGTGAAATAAACGAGAGCGGTTCCGAAAGCGGCCATAATAGAATGGAATCTCTGAAGAGGCAGGCTTAGTGTAAACCCCATCACTAACATCAATACGCCGTCCGCAAAATGGCTACCGGCCAGGAAGGTGGTGCTAAGCATGGAGAAAATCCACGAAAGTGAGACGACGTACCAAAGTAATTCAGATCGATCAGTTGACTTGCGTAAGCGCTTGCCGTGAATCACCACAAAACTAAGCGCAGCAATATGGCTTAGGCATATGCTTAAAAATAGCATTGCATAGTGAGGGTTGAGGATGTTCGGAGTTTGATTAGACAGCTGTTGGATAAAACCAAAGCCAATGGCAAGCACATAGATGCCTGGTGCAAGCATGCTGGCATACGCAAGAAATAGCGTTTTATCTATAGGGGGTCTATCTATTAGCCCACGGGGGTTGAATAAATCTCGATAAAACAGGTTCTTTTTTTGTATATTATCGCTGTTCATGTTTTTTCATAGCCTTCCTTTAGCCATAGCGAATGATTAGAACGTGAAGTAGTCTATGCAGGTCATAGGGTTTAGAACGTATCACCTTGAATAAGAAATCACCATGTAAAAACAGTGATATTGAGAGATTCTAGACAATAATTTGTGTTTAATATTTTATAACGTGTTCGCTGACGCTTGAAAAAATATCCGCCTTCTTAGACGGTGGTTTTGATCGGCCCCTTGAAGGGAGGGGCTGGCAGCCCTCTTAGAAGGCTGCCAATGTTATCCCATTATTTCTAAAGGGCATCTCTAAAAATTGCCCTTTACCCGATAGCGGCGTCAGCTCTGTATTTAACTCCTCATGTAGCCCTTGTAGACTGAGGGTTTCCGTGCGGTGCTTCCTTGCTCTCGAATGAAAATGTTATTTTTTAGAGATGCCCTTAAATCTACTCATGGTATTCTTCTTGTTGATGTTATGGGGATAACACAACAGGAAATATCATGAGTGGATTCTTAGTGCAACGGCATAGCCATTATCCAAGCCATCACCTTAGGCGGTGGATATACAAGGCTGATTATAAAAGTTTTTGTTGTATAGCGTTGTAAAAAATCGATATTGAGGGTGTGAGTTATTTACTCTTTTTCTTTGAGGTTGAACCTTATTAAAGAAGCGAGTAATGAGGAATCCATCGTCCTAATATGCGGCGACTCCGGATAAAGGCATCTTAACTGGGCCTTGATCAGGTGCTCCTTAAGTCAGCGGTCCCTAAAGTCATTTACGATATAAAATAAAACAGGCAGTAGTATTAGGGTGACCGACGTTGCAAACAAAATCCCAAACGCAACGGATGTGGCCATCGGAATAAGAAATTGTGCCTGGATGGATTCTTCAAGTAGAAGTGGAGCTAAACCCATAAATGTTGTCAAAGAAGTGAGGATGACGGCGCGGAAACGTCGTTCTCCCGCATGGATGACTGCCTCTAGCTTACTTATTCCTGACTTGATGCGCTGGTTAATGTCATCTACAAGCACAAGGGCGTCATTTACTACGATTCCAGAAAGCGCAATGATGCCAATGATGGATAAAATGCTCAAAGACTTGCCAGTAAGATAGTGCCCAAGGACAGCACCTACTATTCCAAATGGGATGGCCGACATAATATAAAGCGGTTGAGAATACGACCTTAAAGGGATGGCGAGTGCGGCATATATGAGCACAAGCACCACTGCGAAACCAAGCGAGAGTGCTTGCATGTTGTCTGCCTGGTCTTTTGCTTCTCCTTCTAGTGCAAAGCGTATACTGGGGTAATCTTGTAATAAAATGGGAAAAATATCGGCTTGCAATTCCTTCAATATTTCACCGGGCTCCACCCGTGTTTTATCAATGTCAGCTTTCACGTTAACAATACGATGCCGGTTCATGCGATGAATCGTACTGATGCCTGGTTTTGATTCCACGGTGGCTACTTTCCTAAAGGGAATATCGGTTCCGTTGGGAAGACGTATCCACATTTTGTGTAGGGCATTAATGCTCTCTCGGTCAGCTTCGGGATAACGCGCATAAACCCTCACTTCATGACGGCCCCGCTGTATGCGCTGAATTTCAGCGCCAAAAATGGCTTGTCTTACCTGGCGAGCAAGTTCGTTTTGTTTTAAGCCAAGAGATTCACCAAGACGGCTTAATTTAATGTGGATTTCTGTGCCACCACTGCCGAAGGTATCGCGAACATCGAATACGCCTTCGTAGGTTCGTAAGTGTTGGGAAAGATCTTCGGCGGCATGGCGTAGCTCTTCCAGGTTTTCTCCCTGAATTTGTATGTCGACGGGGGTGCCAATATGGCCGATACGGGCTTCAAAGCTCAACTCCTTTATGCCAGGTAGTTCTCCGACCAACTCTCGCCATCGATTAGCTATTTCAAGGGAGCCGGTTTCCCTTTGCGTGGATGGCATTAATTCAGCCAGGAAATTCACTTGGGTGTCGTTACTCGCTTCGCTGCTAATGTGTTTGATAATATCAGTCTTTGAATTTAGTTCACTTATTAGCTCTTCGTTCAGCGTAATAGCCGCATCGTTAATGCGTTCAGCGTAGGCGTGTGTGATCTTGTAAGATGTGCCAACAGGCATTTCTAGGGTGGCGCGAACCGTGTCAGAAGGAACATTAGGGAAAAAAACAAAACGCACCCAGCCACTTGGCAGCATTGCGGCAGTGACAATAAGAATAGAAATAAACCCGGCAAGCGTGATGTATCGGTATCGCACTGCTTTGCTGAGTACGGGGGAATACACATTTTGAATAAATACCTGCATTCCATTATTTACTAGCTGCTGTAGACGTATCAGACTAGAAATAAAAGAAGAAACACTGTTTTGTAAAATATTAAAAGGAAAAATCCAGGTGCTGTCAGGTGTGTTAGCGGGATCGACCTTAGTGCGAACATGTTTCAAATGGGAAGGAAGAATTAATTTTGTTTCAATAAGCGAAAGTATGAGACAAAAAATCACCACGGGTGCCATCACGCTAAAGAAGCGCCCCATGCCAGATTGAATAAATAACATCGGGCTAAAGGCGATAATTGTTGTAATAACACCAAACACAGTGGCTTGGGTGACACGTTTTACACCCTTTAGAATACTGTCAATTCCCTGGTCTTCTTGCTCAAGCATGGCATAAGCGCTTTCTGCGGTTACGATGGCGTCATCCACGACAATACCTAGCACCAAAATAAAACCAAACAGAGAAATAACGTTAATTGAGACATCGATGGGAGGCGTGCCAATGATAAAAAGTGTTCCCAGAAAAGCGAATGGCACACCGATGATCACCCACAGTGCAACGGCCGGTTGTAGAAACAGGGCAAGAGTGATAATAACCAGAATACCACCCTGAGCAGCATTTCTGAGTAGTAAGTTGATACGACTTTTGAGAATATCTGACCTATCTGCCCAGGCTGAAAGTGTCACTGAACTCGGTAGTTGTTCCGTTTTTTCTGCTGCATAGCGGTGCACCAGGGCGCTTATATCCAAGGCATTTTGCTTGCCTATGCTGTAAATACTGAGGCTGATGGCAGGTTGGCCATTAAATTCACTTAGTATGGGCTGCTCTTCGAAACCGTCGTCAATATTTGCAATATCACCGAGTTTAATCCGCGTGCCATCAGCGCGAGAAATCAAAATAAGCTCTTCGAAATCTGCCGCTCCATAGGCTTGATTTTCAGTGCGAATACTTAAGGTGCCAGCATCACTGCGAATAATACCACTGGGCAAGTTAATGGATTGCGCCTGAATAGCGCTTGCTACGTTATCGAAACTCAACTGGTGTTTTAATAATTGTTGTTTTGACAGCTCAATTGAAATTTCATAATCCCTTGTGCCGCCAATATCGATTTGGGTGATTTGCTTAGTGGCCAGAAGCTCGTCGCGAATTTCATCAGCGAGTTTTTTAAGCTGCTGTTCTTCCAATGCACCATAGAGGGAAAGCCGAATAACGTTACTACGACTCAGGCGCTCAGTAATAATGGGCTTTTCGGCATTGGCAGGGAAACTACTGATGCCATTAACTCGGACAGTCACTTTATTTAGAATATCATTGATATTTTGTCCGGGATTAATGATAACCGTGACGGTGCCAGCGCTGGAAGTGGCTTGGGATCTGATTTCTTTTAGGCCATCAATATCTTCAATGGCTTCCTCTACTTTTATTAAAATACTTTCTTCCACTTCCTCCGGTGAGCCGCCAGGGTAGGGTACGACGATGCTTAGCACTTCGGAAGGGAAGGTCGGAAAAACTTCTTTTTTAATATTATTGACCGAAAAAAGCCCGAGCAGAAATACCACCGCCATTAATAAGTTTGCGGCGACTGGGTTATGAGCCATCCAAGCGATGATGCCTTGACGGTGCATATTATGGAGTCTCCTGGCTATTATTCTTTTTGGTCATGACTCGTATTTTCATGCCTTCGGTCATTAGGGGAAGCTGGGTTATAACCAGTTTTTCCCCTTTGTTCAGACCCTTTATGACGAGCAGATTTTTATCATCGAGGTGAACAAACTTGATGGCTCTGGACACCAAAGAATTATTATTACCCACCACGAAGACGTGACTATTTTGGTGTAGAGCGTATCGCGGTATCTTTACCACTTTCTTATAGAGTTTTCCGGCTATGGATGCGTCTATAAATGCACCGAGTAAAAGTGACGAGGTATATTTTTTATCTAGATTGTAGGGGTCTTGAATATTCGCGATAAGATATTGTTCGCGGGTCTCGGTGTCGAGTTTCTTTTCTATTCTGGATATAAGTGCGGGCCACTTCTGATTTGATATGGCTCCAAATAGAGTGACCTCAACAGGGGCATTTAAACCATTATTTTCGAGCCTGTTAAGGTCGTGATGAGACAAGGGTAAGCGCACTTCAGTTTCTTCTGATGAAAGCAGCGTCGCAATAGGAGAAGCCAGTGTTAGGTACTGACCGACATCTACGGATTTATTTTCTACGATGCCGTCGAATGGAGCCCTCAGACGAGTGCGTTGCAAGTTTCGTTTTGCTAGTTTTAGTTGTGCCTTATTTGCGTCAAGGGTGGCGGTAGCACGCGCAAGGTGGGGTAAGCGCAGAGTCAGCGCTGAGGCATGTTTATCTGCCTGATTCTTTATTTTTTGCGCGAGTTTCCAGTCTGATTCCGCTTGTTTTGCCCTTACTTTCTCCTCCATCAAATTTAGTTCTGCATCGTGGAGGTTCGCAGTTGCTACGGCCAGGGCTAATTCGTAATCCAGGGCGTCAATATGTAAAAGTTCTTCATCTTCCGATATGAAATTTCCATTTTTGAAGTTTTCAGACACCCAGACAACACGGCCTGTTATCTCGCTGATGAGTTTTGTTTTTTGCTTGGCTTCTACGGTGCCTTGGCTTTTAACAGATACTTGTACATCTTCAAACTTTAACACCATTGTTTCTACCAACGGCGCAATGATTTGCGCAGGGTGTGATTGTATTTCTGGTTTACTCTTTACCATGCTTACCGCGCCGATTATCGCGAGAGTGATCATCCCAAGGGGGGCGAGCATTAAGAGACGGCGCTTAGTGATTTTGGGCATCGTTATATTTTTCGCTTAAGGCTGTTATTTTAGGTGAGTCGATGACGCTGGTATTACCCATAGATACACTTGGGTGGGCTCCCAACGCTAACAATAAATTCACACGATTCTGGAGCCAGTCGTTGTTGACGCTGACCAACCTGGTTTCTGTATTAATGCTGTTTCTATGGGCATCCAGAAACGTATTTAAGTCGGTCAAACCTGCATTGTAGTTCCGCTGGGCAAGGGACTGCGTTTCACTTGCGAGCTTCGCTGCGAACTTTGCGGCGGCCATTTGTTGTTTGAGGACA
>Ga0209121_10004039_pt1 | contig 13873 bp, 14 predicted proteins | sample Cruoilmetagenom3_FD_187292 | JGI IMG/M metagenome (GOLD analysis project Ga0209121, IMG submission 187292) | Oil polluted marine microbial communities from Coal Oil Point, Santa Barbara, California, USA - Sample 3 (SPAdes) (version 2) | ecosystem: Environmental > Aquatic > Marine > Oil seeps ...
CACCTCAAAATCAGGTGATTATTTTAAAATAAGATCACATTCAACCACTCTAATATTTGACAATAATAAAAAAGATATTTTTGTAGAGAGAAGCAAAAAAATAAATGGTACGGGGATTACATTTACAATAAGAAACGCAAGTCGAAAAGCATTAAAAAAAATATTTGATGAATTTACCTCCGAGAAATATGATTTCAAGTTTTTTAAAACTAATATTTATGTAAAACTTATTAGTGAAAGTTTCATGTCCAGATCTGAGGCTCGACGGTTACTAATCGGTGCAGACAAATTCAAGGAAATCATATTGGACTTCAAAGGTGTTAAAATAATCGGACAGGGTTTTGCCGATGAAATATTCAATATTTATAAAAATTTACATCCCGATATAATGATAAATATAGTAAATGCCAATTTGGAAATAAACGAAATGATAAAGCATGTTAGTTGACAATAAGTTGACATCCTATTCAAACGCTAGCTAACTCTTAACCAGTGACTTAAATTGAAGTCGTGTCTTAAGAGATTGTTGCCCGATTTAATGTCGAAATGTACCCCCTCCCCCATACTTTATCCGCAAGTTTTTATAGTAAATTCTGTCTAATTGAATAAGTAAAACATTAATGACCTATAAGGAGGTTGAAATGAAGAAACTAACACTAATCGTACTATCTTTACTTCTAATGGTATCGGTATCATTATCACTATCAGCTTATGAAAAGGGAATGATGTTCAATGATGATTTTGAAGGAATGGGCAGAAAACATCATGATACTCGTATGATGAAACATCTCGGTGAGTCGCTTTTGGAGGAAATCGGCGTCTCCAATGATCTAATTTTAAAGATTAAAAATGAAGAGATGACAATCGAAAAAGATATGATTAAACTAAAAGCCAATTTGAAGATCAAAAATATCGATATTGCAAAAGAGATGTTAAAGGATAAACCTAATGAGAATACCCTTAAATCGATATCTGAGGAAATAGGTAAAATAAAAGGGGATATCAGATACAAATCAATCGAAAGAAGACTTTTAATCAAGAAAAATTTAACGAAGAAACAGATATCAAAACTAAGAAATCTAAAAAGAGAAAATTCACAAAAGAAACATAGGATAGAGAAAAGAATAATAAGAAAAACAAAAGGATTTTAAAACAATTTTTCGCATCTCCTTAACTGTAAACAGATATTACCGAGCGATCTATAACGATTGCTCGGTAATAATGCATTTATATCATTGCTTGTTAACAAAAATGTAATTATAATCTATAATATTATATAAAGGGAAAACAGATGATTAATATCAATAACTCTATAAATAAACTCGGATTATTACAGTATTATAATGGGATATAGATTATGAATAATGCAGATAAAGATTTTGAATTAGTGAAAAAAGTAAAGGCAGGATGCGAAAAATCTTTTGAAGATATTGTAAATATATATAAACATCCGATTTTAAATATTATCTATAGATATACATCAAATTATGATGATGCGGAAGATATTGCACAGGAGGTCTTTGTAAAGGTTTGGAAAAACATAAAGAGCTTCAAAGGAAAATCCAAATTCTCAACATGGTTATATAGGATTACCGTAAATCATTGTCTAAATTATGTAAATAAACACAAGAAAGATCCTATATCTTTTGAAAGAGTAGTCGGGAAAGGAAGGATTTCCGACTCTCCAAATAGTGAAATTACATATGAAAAAAAAACGAAATCCGAGATTATTGGAAAGGCATTGAGTAATTTACCTGACAGGCAAAAAATTGCATTAATATTATCGAAGTTCGAATATAAATCTTATAGTGAGATATCATATATTATGGGGGTTTCCATTTCATCCGTTGAATCTTTGATTTTCAGAGCAAAGGTTAACTTAAAAAAGGAACTATTACCTTTAAGAGAAAAGGGAGAAATATGACCGCAGGTTTTTACAAAATATTTTGTCTATATAATACAAAAGGATGTTGTTATGAAACATATTAGTGAAAAAAAGTTATCTGCTTATACCGATGATGAACTTCCCGAGAAGGGAATGATCGAGATAAAGGATCATTTAAAATTATGTTCGGATTGCAGGAAAAAAGCTGAACAATTATTTGATGTTCTGGATTTGCTCGGTTCAATCGAAGAGAAAGAGGTGCCTCCTTACTTTTTCAGTAAGATAAAATATAAAATTACTCTGAAGAATCAAGGGAATGCTACTTATTCTTTCTTTAACAGATGGGCAATTTTCAGAAATCCTAAGAGTGTTTTGATTCCTTCAGGAGTTATATTTATTATTCTTTTAACAATATTTATGGGGAGTAATTTAGGAAAAATTTTCTATACAAAGGAGATAAAGCAGAATCAGATGATAAGTGAAGAATTTAACAGTTTACTTAACATATCATCTTTAGATACTAACCCTGAGGGTTCGTTAATATCTAAATATAGTATTTTGATTGGAGGTGGTAATGAGTAAAAAGTCCCTTATTATTCTTTTATCCGTTTCATTGTTTATTAATATACTTGCAATTTCTACATTCGGTTTTTACTTTTTAAAACATTATAATTATCGTAGGATAATCAAACATAAACAGGAATTCAGAAAAAATACATTTCAAAGGAGTATGCTTGCACATAAATTACATTTAAATGAATCGCAATTGAAAACAATAGATGCAATAAATAATAGTTCAAGAGACAAGGTTCATTCTATGATTATTGAATTGAAAGACAACAAATCAGAATTACTATTGTTATTAAAAGAAAACAATCCCGATAGAGACAAGATAAATAAATTAATTAGGAAAACTGCATATATACAAACTGTGATAGACTCTCAAATCTATGAAAATATGTACAAAATAAAGCAGGTATTAACTCCCAATCAAAAGAGGAAATTCTTCAAATTAATGGAAAGGGAAAAAACATTCAAAAAAGGACATTCCTTTAAATAATAAAATTGAAATTATTATTTCTAACCTTTATTTTAAATACTCTTTTAACCTTTGCATTGCTTTCTTTAGAGAATCTATCTCCTTAGAAAACGAAAATCTAACAAATCTATTTCCACCATCGAAATTATAAAAACTTGAGCCCGGTACAATTGCAACACCTGCATTTTTCACAAGATCCATACAGAATTCCATATCATTTAATTTTATCTTTTCAGGTAACTCGGCAAATATGTAATAAGCACCATCCGGTATATTAAATGTGAAACCCAATGATTTTATTTCATTAGAAATAAAATCTCTTCTGATTCTATATGATTCAACAAAATCCTTGTAATATTTTTCAGGTAAGTCAAGCATTTCAAGAGCGGCATATTGAAACGGAGCAGGAGCACATATAGTCAGATAGTCATGAACATTTCTTACATTATGCATTAATTTATCCTTTCCATAAACATATCCCAACCTCCACCCCGTTATTGAATAAGTTTTGGAAAAACTCCCCACTGTTATTGTCCTTTCTAACATTCCATCGAATGACACAATAGAATAATGTTTTTTGCTATAGACTAAATGTTCATATGTCTCATCTACTATGACATATCCCTCCCTTTCATTTACAATTTCAGCAATATTTGAAAGTTCATCATAACTAAATACTTTACCTGTGGGATTATGAGGTGTATTCAATATTAAAAATGATCCTATGCTAAAATTGTTGTTAAGTTCATTTAGATCCAATATATTATCGGTAAGTGCAACTGTTTTAATATTGGCATTTACCAGTTTGACCGCAGGTATATAATTTTCATATACAGGTTCAATGATAACAACATTAGCATTTGAAGAAACATTCCCTATAACAGCAGCCATAATTGCTTCACTCGCTCCACATGTAATAATTAAATTTTCATAGGAAATATCAATACCTCTTTCAACCTTCAATTTCTCTGCAATTCTTTTTCTCAGTATGGGTAAACCATCTGTAACAGTATATTGATTATGATCATCTCTTATTGATCTTACTGCCATATTTATTATTTCGGTTTTCGTATGTTCAGGAAATCCCTGTGCAAGATTTATAGCATTATATTTTTCTGCAAGGACAGTCATTTTTCTTATCATAGAACTTTGGAAATTTATATTTCTAATCACTTAAAATCTCAAGGTTTTTATAATCATTTAAGATAATTTCATATCCATATTTCTTAAAGTACTTTACTTTTTCTTTGCATCTCACTCTTTTCCCTTTAATACTAAATATTGAACCCATATTGTTTTTATATTTTGAAGCAACCCTTTTGAACATTACTATAGTAAAACTTTTTCCCCTCGCTCCGAAATTTAGATAGTAGGTTCCACTTCTCTTTGAATATCCAACCGATTTTACGATACCTTCACCTGTAATATAACTACCAACATGCTTCTTGACTTCACTTAATTTATTAAGATCAATTATACCCTCGATTACTACTACCTTTATAATTTTCCCTTTCTCCCACATTCTGTTGAACTCATTTTGAAAACTATTCACAGTTCCCTGCGCATTATTAATGATCATTATATTTTCATTGTTCTTTCTATTGGCAGAATATGTCCAATTATATGATCCGGAAACAAGTGTTTTTTTATCCACAATCATAAATTTATTGTGCATTATACCATCGGACTCAAATTTATGTATACCATCTCTTCTCTTTTCAATTTTCGCATTTATGGATTCATCTACGGATGATGAGAAATCATCAGCTGTTTTTCCAAATAGAATCCGTACTTTTATCCCATCATTTGCTTTTTTATTAAGTACATCAACAATATCTTTATCCGTGAAAACATATATGGCAATATCAATCGTATTTTTTGCTTTTTTAATTTCCCCAATTAATACATCCTTTATATTCGGACTGAAGTATGATGCAATTTTGATATTCTTCGTGTTATCGAACTGCTCACATGAAGACAATAAAATAGTAAGAAATAAAAGGAGAAGGAAATATTTTTTAATTATCGATCTATTCATAAACACTCCTCATAATATATTGGATTATAATAACATTATTCTAATTTTTGTAAAGAGAAAAAAATGATATAAGGTGGATAAGCATAGACATACTAACACCTTAATTAAACTCATCAATGTCATTGCGAGGAGTGAAACGACTAAGTAATCTAAATTTACTCTTGTGGGATTGCTTCACTTCGTTCGCAATGACACAGTATATCTCCCCCTCCCTTCTGTTCCCTCCCGCAAAGGGGCGGGAAAGTTAAATTATTCTCCTCCCTTCGTGAAATTCGTTGTTTTTCTCTTCTCCCCTTTCGGCTGAAGTCTGGCGTCTGTCGTCTATTCCTTATTATTCGTGTAATTTTCTCTAATTTGTGAAATTAAAGCAAAAATTATTCCCCTTTCCCTTAGTGAAATTCGTTATAAATCTGTGAATTCGTGGTGGTTCTCTCTCCTTTTCCCCCTCCCTTCTGTTCCCTCCCGCCTGTGGAGGGAAAGTTAAAGGAAATTTCTCTTTAGTGAAATTGGTTTCAATTCGTGAAATCAATGTAAAAATAATTTTCTTCCCCATTCGTGTAATTCGCCACAAATTTGTGCATTCATGGTGGATCTCTCCCTCCTTTCTAACAAAAGTGGTAAATATGTCTATACCAAGTGCCAGAAAATGATATGAACATATTATACCACATCACCATGTAATATTGTAGAATTTTAGCATAATTAGCTAATTCTCTTAATTGACAATCTATATATAATGCATTACTATTACATCTATGAAAACCGAGACACTTTTGAATATTCTTAAAATCCTTGAGAAAACAGAGATGAAAGCTCCTATTGTTACTTTAATAAAAGAGAGAACCAATGATCCTTATCAAATACTAATCTCTACAATTTTAAGCCTAAGAACAAAGGATAATGTTACTGCTGTTGCATCGAAAAATTTATTTCAAAAAGCACAAACACCTCTTCAAATGCTGAAATTAAATAAAAGGGAGATAGAAAAATTAATATTTCCTGTGGGATTCTACCATAGAAAAGCAGAGAATATTTTAGAGATATCAAAAACATTAGTTGAAAATTATAATGCTAATGTTCCTTCAAATATTGATGAGTTATTAAAATTTAAGGGTGTAGGAAGAAAGACAGCAAATCTCGTCGTAACGCTTGGTTTTGGCAAACCTGGGATATGTGTAGATACACATGTTCATAGAATCTCGAATAGATTTGGTTATGTTAAAACGAAGACACCTTATAAAACGGAAATAGTTTTAAGAAAAAAACTCCCGCAAGATTGGTGGATAGGATATAATGATCTACTCGTTGCATTCGGACAAACAATTTGTAAACCGATAAGTCCTTTATGTAGTAAATGCCCGATTGTACAATATTGTCCGAAAATTGGGGTTAAGAACCATAGATAATTAGAATTTATCAATAATATCAATTTTATCCATCGAATTCCCAACACTGATATTGAAATAAAATTTATGTTCCCTATACAAATTTCTGCTTATATATATATATTCCAAACCTATTTGTAATTTCCCAAATAGGTTTGTAAATCCAAGGTCAAGACTTGTTCCGTAGAGATATGTAGGAGAATAGCTGGCAATAGTGTTCGAACCTATATAGAATCTATTTTTATTTTGTAAATATACAATTTTATTGAAATAATATCTTGTAGCTATTCCAATACCCCCTTCATATTTTTCCGTTAAACTTCTATCGTACAAATAATCAAATGATTCAATGGGTTTTAAGAATATATAATCTGCTACAACATTATCCGGTAGAACCTGATTTTTATATAATTCCGATAATATTGAAAATTCTGAAGAAATACGAATATTGATATTATCGGTAATCCTTATTGATCGTAGGTAATCCCCGACAACTTTTATATATGTCTCAGCCAAGTTTATATTATCAGCAGAAATATCACTATAATCGATATAAGGGAAATTAAAACTAATCGATAGATTGATTTTATTTCCATTAGAATTAAAATCCAAAATACTCATATTGTAGTTTATTAAATATAAACCGATATATGTTTTAAAAAGACTCATATCGGGGATTTTTTTATATTTAAAGCCCATAAATAATGAAATTATAGATTTATCATTTACATTATAACCAATCAAAAAATCCAAATTGGAATTATAATGGTAATTATAATAGTTACTCCATACGCTATAATATTTATAAATAAGATAATTATAGTAAAATGATGCCGTATAGTTTGTATATATGAGCGACGGGAATATCAAGTTGCTAGCCACTCCTTTTAAATAATTTCCTGCGAAACCATATAAGGAAACAAATCCCCCCTTATCAAATAAATTACATCTCTCATATTTGCCATAAATGTTAACCCCTGCTGTGTTATTATAAAATCCTCCAATACCAACAATATCCTTTTTAACTGCTTTTGCTCTTAATGTTAAATTAAGTGTAGAATCATTATTGCTTTTGATCTCAGGTTCAATCTCCTTAAATATACCCATTGAATAAAGTTTGAATATGCCATTTTCAAGTTTTCTAAATGAAAATTTACTTCCCGGAGTGATATTAATTGCATTACTTATTATCACATATTGAAACTTATTACTTGCCGTTATTTCGAGATTTTTCATAATACAACTATCGAATGAAACATAATTTTCAATCATCTTTTTTCTGTTATTCGTATATTTTTCTCTTCTCTCTATATCAGTTATTATCTTCGGGATTATTTTTAGTGCAGCATCATATCCGAGTTTTATCAATTCTTCTACTTTATTAAATTCGCTCCCGTTATATTTACCTACATCAGGTCTTATATAACTGCCATATTTCTTTATAGAGTCTATAGATACACCTTTTGTCAGCAGATCAATCATTGAAAAACTTATATCTATTATATTCAGATCTGTTCTCTTTAATGATTTTTTATCACTGGAAACATCAACGGAAATTACATAATCAGTTTTGAATGTATCTTTGATAATATCTGTTGGCAAATTATTATACAATCCTCCATCGAATAAAATTTCATTATTGCTTTCTATTGGACTAAAAACAATAGGGATTGCCATACTTGCCCTTACCGTTCTTGTCAATTTACCCTTTGTAAATACTAATAATTTGTTTGAATAAATATCGGATGATATGCAAAGAAACGGTTTCCACAATTTTCTAAAATCACCTTGAATTGCATTATCTATTTCCGAAAAATATCTGTACATTTTTAAATTTAATATTTTATCACTAACAATCGATTGAGGTAATATAAATTTGCCTTTTTTAATTTCAAGGCTCAGGAATACAGGATATAAATTGAGATTATAGTTGATTGGTTTCCTTTCCAGTATTGGAGTTTCAAGGAACCAATTCTGTATATCCGTTTTTACAAATATACTTTCAATATCAACTGCACTATATCCCGAAGCCCATAATGCACCAATAATTGCACCCATACTTGTACCACCAATATAATCGATTGGGATATTGTTCTCTTCAAGAGCTTTTAATACTCCGATATGAGCAAGTCCTCTGGCACTTCCCCCTCCTAATGCAAGCCCGATTTTCATCTCTCCCGAAAGAACAAATGGTAAAATCAAAATAATTAAAAATAACTTATTTTTCATATAAATAACAATATCATAAAAAGAACTCATTTACAATAAAATAACAGATGTGTTAATGACCATATCTTATCATTCCGAATTTGGTTTATAATCTTCTTGCTCTCAGATCCTGAAATAAACTTGTCCTGACGCAGGTTAGGATTCAGGATGACTAAATTGTTGTGTCATTCTGAACTTGTTTCAGAATCTCAGTGTGTGTGAAAGAATATATCTATGATACTAAAATAGGTAATACTTAACGCTGAAATAATAAAATAATTTATCCCCTACTTTTTCATAATAAGCAAATATTTAAATCCTCTTAAAAAGAAATTATATTTCTTTGCTCTATAATGCCAAACATTAGTATTTGAACTTTGATTTCTTCTTACCACTGATATTACATCAACAGGTTTGAAATATTTAATTAAAATATCATATAATTTAAAGCCAACAGGAGTAAATTTCTTATTTTTAGCTTGGTCTCCTATTAACCAAGCCATATATTTATCATTTTTTAATATTCTATGAATTTCTTTAGCAGTATTTTCTATTTGAATGAAAAAATTAAAATCTTCACATGAAATATTTCCAATATTATCAGGATGATCATTATATTTTATATTATCTGAATATGGAGAATCAATAAATACAAAGTCTGCTATTTCACATTTTAAAGGTAAATTTCTTGCATCTGCTTGAATAATATCATTTCTATATGGGACTATATCATATCCAACTACTTTTCTATTTTCTTCAAGACATACATCTATAGTAGTTCCACTTCCACACATTGGATCAATAACTAAATCTCCTTCTTTTGTATATCTTTGGATTAAATTCCATATAATAAATGCTGGGGTTACTCCTCTATATTTATTGTCTCCATGCTTTTTGTCTCCATAATTCTGAGTAGGAAAATCCCATAAAGTCGTTGTTTCAAATTTGGGATATTTATTCATTTTTATTTAATTATTTTTTTAAGGTCTTTAATAAATTTATCAAATGTTTTAACTTTATTATCTTCTTCTACCCTTTCTTTGGTTAATATATAACTCCCATCCAAATCTACTTCTACAATAGCTCTACCCTTTTTAGTCGGTTTCTTATGTGTTAATGTTCCATCTTCATCTGGAGTAATGAAATACACTTTAATATTTTCTGTAACTTTATCCTGCTTTAATTTTAATTTCCAATAACCTGTTTGAGCAATTCTTTCTCTTAAAGTAACCTTTGCTGAAATTACAGCTATTACATCGTAAGTTTTTGGATTATAAATAACAATATCTACATCGGGCAAATGTAAACCAAATTCACCATAATCTATAGCTAAATTTCTTTTAACTTTACTTAAATCTTCACTTAAATTCTTACTTCTTTCTAATATATTCCCATTAATAATTTCTAAATTTAATAATTTAACTTGATTTTCAATTATATATTGAATTAATTTTTCGAAATTTTTACCCTTAAATGCCCTCCAACTCTGTTCATGATCTACATTTTTACCTTTTTTAATTGCATTCTTAACATCTTCAGAATTAAAGAATGCTTTCTTATGAAACTTTTTAGCATCCTTTAGAATTTCTGAAACATATTTATAGGTATTACTTTTAAATTTCTTTTTATATTCTAAATAGATTTTCTTTAAATCATCAAATTTAAAATCTATTTTATAACCCATCATTCTTCTCCTTTTTTACCAACTATAATATATTCAGTAGGATAGGCTAAATTATCAGAACTAATGCTTTTAGCAAATCTTCCAGTTTTTAAATCTCTTGTTTGAGGTAATATTTTTGAAGGAATTTCCCTTTTAATTATTCTTTCTATCTCAAAGCTCTCACTACTCATAATCTCTGTAAAAACTTCTGCATTAAGAATACTTACTCCTTTTAATTTAGTATTTCCAATAACATAACATGCTCTTCCTCCACTTTTCAAAATTCTATAGCTTTCTTTAATGACTTCTTGCATATCTATAAAAAAAGCCTCAATTTCATTTGCAAATTTTTTACTAATTAATTGCATTTCTTCAACTATTTTTATTGCTATATGACTTTTTAATTCTTCTAAATTCGAATTCTTATAAGAAGATCCAATGAATTTGCTTTTATATTCCTTTAAATCATCTACTAAATCTAACCATATCGTTGATAATTGATGTAAATCAGCATATTCATAGCTAGTTACATAAGGGCTTGATGTAACAATCAAATCAATTGTACTACTTTCCACAGGCTGTTTTTCTGCTTCTCCAACTTTTATATTTAAGTATTTTTTAATATTATTTTTAATCTCAACTGGGCATAAATTATAAAATATACTATTATTTACTTGCATTTTCTTTAATTGTCTAATAATACTTTTAATGGGATCAGAAGGTATTTTATTAAAATCTCTAGTAGGTTTAGTGCTATTTTGCAACCAAATAGAGCAATTTTTTAGAATATTACTGAATGCAACTATTAAGAAATCACGAATATTATTATCATTTTCATTCATTATTATTCTTAGTAATTTCCCAAGTATTAATTTTATATCATTATGAAACCAATAATCAATTCTTTCAATATGATTTTGAGGTATTAACGGAGTGATATCTTCATGATCAAATAATGTTACTTTATTATATACATTTAAATCACTAATTTCTATAAAAAATTCACTCAACTTCTTTTTCAAATAATCAGGATTAATTGGTGTAGATTTAACTTTTGTAATAAGATAAGCTATTTTATTTATATCTGTACCACTTACATAATATCCTCTTGATATAGCTGATACAATTGTTGTACCACTACCCATAAATGGATCATTTACTTTTACATCTTCACCAGATACATATTCATCAAATAGTTTCTCAACTAATTGAGGGATAAATTTAGCTGGGTATCTATGATAACCATGTGTAAGTTTAGATGTTTCCTTTCTTTTATACTCTTTAAAAGACCAATTTTCATCGATATCTTTGTTCTTGAAATAATTTATTATTTCTTCGGAAGTAACATGTTTTTGAATAGTCTTAATCATTTATACCTCAAATTGTTATTACCATTATCATAATCTATATTTGCAATTTTTTCAAGAATAATTTTTAAACTTTAATTTCACTAATTAGTGTATGCATAGGCAGGGAAAGGATTAGAGGTGAAGGTGATTATATTTGAATTTCTATAGCAAAGGTGGTAAGTATATCCATACCTATCTAATATGAGAGGATCGATCTTTATTGCAATTAAATATAATATGATTTATAATAACATCATGAATCCATTAAAGAGACTTGGTGCTGTTCTGGTACTTATTGCATTTACAATATGGATCGGTTATATGGTTTTCATATTCTGGAGTGTTTTAACCAATAAAAATAATAATAAACTTGATACGACAAATGTAAAGGATACGGTATCAACTACTATAAATGATACACTTGATAGCAGAATGCATATCTCAGATTAATCCGTTTATTCTCTTATAGAATTCCCACATCGCTATTGTTGCTGCATTAGATGCATTTAACGAATCGATTTTTTCTGTTGTCGGGATTTTAATAACAAAATCACAATTTTCCCTCGTAAGCTTATGCATCCCTTTCCCCTCGGAACCAATTATCAGAATAACCTTTTCGTTTTTTATCAATGATATTTTATTTATATCTTTATCCGTTTCCATATCCAATCCGTAAAGCCAATAATTATCTTTCTTTAATTTCTTCATAGTATTTACGATATTCGACACAATGTATATATTCTGATGAAATAAAGCTCCACTTGAAGCCTTTATAACCGATGGTGTTATACCACAAGTTTTATGCTCAATCATTATAATGCCATCTACACCGAATAGAACGGAACTTCTTATAATCGCCCCCATATTCATTGGATCTTCAATCGCATCTGCAATTACTAAAAACTTTGCATCCTTATCGGGATAAACTGTTTGGATATTCTTTACATTTTCAATTTCCGCTGCAATTCCCTGATGAACATTATCCCTTAATCTACTTTTAAAATAATCAATCTCTTTAATAAAAACCTTTATATTACTTTTTCTTGTTAAGGTTAAGATATCTTTATATACATCTGTTTTACTTTTCAACACTAATATTGAATCGATATTTTGTTTTGTTTTTAATGCTTCCTTAACAGGATTTTTACCAAATATTAACATACTATAATCCTCCCTGATTTATCACAATGCTTCTCTTATAAGATTCGCATGAATTATGAGCCATCTGCATTATCATAGGTAATTTTGTTTTTCTTTTCAGTTTAATAATTATATTTATACTTTCTTTAAATGTAATATTACTTCCGGGTGAAATAAATATGGGTTTAACATTTACTCTACTTCTTAAAACATAACCTATTAACTCATCATTATTTTTTAATAAACTAAATGTATTTAATTTATTGTCCGGCATTGTATATTTACCGGTAAGTCTTGATTTCGCACATCCTATTGTTGGTATTCCAAGTAATATTCCTGCATGTGTCGCGATTCCCATTCGTCGCATATGAGCATATCCATGCCCATCGAATATTATTAAATCCGGTTTGATATGTACTTTCCGGAATAATTCATAAAATAAAGGGAATTCTCTGAATGAAAGAAAACCCGGTATATATGGAAATTCGATCAACCCGTTTCGATTAAAAACGGAAACAACCTCATTTCTTTCATTATCCCATAATACAATTGAAACAAAACCTCTATTTTCCTTATATGCAAGATCTACCCCGAATATTTTCTTTGGTTTATCTTTCATAGAAGTAAAAGATATCTTCTCTCTTAATTCCAACTGTAATGCTCTTGCAGATTTATAATCCCTATTTTTTGAGATTTCTAATGTTTCCTTTATCAGGTTCATATATTGATTATAATATTAAATTCAATTGTGTCAAATAAAAACGAATTACACCAATAGGGAGAATAGACATCAGACGACAGACTTCAGACATCAGACATCAGACGAGAAGGGAGGGGGAAAAGAGAGAAATATCCACCACGAATTCTCGAATTTAGAACGAATTACACGAAGAGAGGAGAATAATTTATTGCTTTAATTTCACGAATAAGGAGAAATAGACACCAGACGCCAGACATCAGACATCAGTCGAGAGGGGAAGGAACCACCACTAATTCACAAATTTGTAACGAATTGCACGAAGAGAATAGGGCAGACACAGGGGTCTGCCCCTACAATTTCACGAATGGGGGACAAATTACAAATGTGTCATCCTGGGTCCTGTGCTGAACTTGATTCAGTATTATTTCAGGATCTGGTATGAGATGCTGAACCAAGTCCAGCATGA
>Ga0209121_10004040_pt1 | contig 13873 bp, 3 predicted proteins | sample Cruoilmetagenom3_FD_187292 | JGI IMG/M metagenome (GOLD analysis project Ga0209121, IMG submission 187292) | Oil polluted marine microbial communities from Coal Oil Point, Santa Barbara, California, USA - Sample 3 (SPAdes) (version 2) | ecosystem: Environmental > Aquatic > Marine > Oil seeps ...
CGATTCCGGATGTTGGTAAAAGCTCAAGCTCGTTCGTGAATCCGCTTCCGCGGGTGAAAGAGATTTCAAAATCACCAGGAGCAGAAATTTTATGATCCCCGGTTAAATCAGATCCAGAGACAGAATAACTTTGTTCATCGGAAATACCACCCGGCACACATGAAAATGCTTCCAAAGGAGTCCCGGTTGTATATATTGATGGATGGACGCTGCTGGTATCAGCTTTGAATGTCGCGATCAAAGCTGTCCAGTCGCGTTCTGTAATACCCGACTTTGAAGCAGAGTAATCACCTGTCGCCGATACAATGTTGTATCCTAAAGAAATTGTTATGTTAGTATCCACATCATCGCCTGTGGTTCCGCTTCGAGGTCCTAAGATGAATGAGTTGTTCCAGGTCCCGGCTTCATCCCCTTCGGGCCCTTCTGTGCCAATGACCCCGATCAGCAACTCTTCCGCTTGTGTGGTTGTGGCTGCAGCTTCTGAATTAGGCTCTGAGCTGGTGCCGGTGGATGAACTAAATTGATCCAGCCCTCCTGGATCCACCAGTCCATTAAACAAGGCAGCAACCGCAGCGTGGGCAGTAACAGCTGGGGTTGCCTCAATTGTGATTGCACTTCCAACGGCATGGAATTGACATCGTAAGCCACGAACAAATAAGTCCGGATTTGACCTGAATTGATCACGGTGCTGCCAATTTGGTTATACGTGTTACCGGCATCATCGGTTACGCTGACAACCAGGCCGGAATTCGGGTCAGTTCCCAACGCCAGGACAATATCATCTCCCGTAGTAACAGGCAGGGTTGTGATAATACTTAATTCTGTGCTGGAAGACTTGGAAACAATACTCCCCAGGTCACCTAAATAATCCAAGCCATCTGCTCTGAGCGGTGAAGCCACAACATCCAAAGATATGACTGAAACTGAACCGCTTAGAAATAGAAGCAGAATCAAAAGAGTAATAATTTTCTTATTTATTTTGTGAAAATTGGTATCGCTCCCACTTTTTTCGAAAGCAAGAAGATTAAATATCGAATTAATCTCATCACGATTTCCTCCAACCCAAGCCCTTACCAGGCAATCCTCTCCCAAAGAAAGCCATCCTCAACCTGTTAAAATCAGAAAAACCACCAAGTAATAGACACACAGATATACCATCCTCGCTGCCTGATTTGATTAATGTACAACCCTATTTCATATCAAAAGCGAGTTACCTATCCACAGCAAATTACACAAAACCTTGCTGTTGCAAACCAGTAAGCTACACAATATTCAGTTTTTGTCTTCAATGAATAAAACGCTTGAGTTTCCTCGAAGCCATGTGATTATGTGCTGTCAAAGAGATTTTCGATGTGCCCCTTATGAGAACATTATTTAAGATTAATTCCAAGAGTCAACATATGAGAGTTTACTAATCTCTAATTTAAGATTGTTTTATATATATTGAAATTTCACGCTGCAACCGATCTCATCATGGTTAATAATCCATGGAATAAATCAAAATAAATATATTTGATAAGCGCGTGACGCCCCTTTTACTAATCAATATCATCCATTTCCAAGGAGGCTCAAACCTTTCGGGAAATACCTCCATCCATCGAATACCAGTTATGACAACTGAGAGAAGCCATAAAAAGGATCTGGCTTTTGGTCTGATTAAGCAGCTGAATCCTTAGTTTTCAATCCTCAGATTTATGAACAATTTACGGTATAATTACCCCGCTCGCCCCCGTAGCTCAATGGATAGAGTACCTGACTTCGAATCAGTAGGTTGGGCGTTCGAGTCGCCCCGGGGGCGCCTATATATGGGGGCCATTCCAATCAATATACCCACATATGCCGTTTAACAACCCACTTTTCGAGTCGGTCTATCATTTCTGGTGCAACCGTGGTGCAACCAGGTGCAATTAATTATCAATTTCTATTTGAATTGGGGTAAGAAGCTCATCCATAAGGGATGCAGCTTCTTGTTGTTTCCCTGGAATGAGATGCCCATAAACATCCAAAGTAATGCTTGGTTGGGCGTGTCCCAAACGTCTTGAAACAACAATCAGTGGAATGCCGTTGTTCAGCATGAGAGATGCAACAGTGTGACGCAAGTCGTGAAAACGGATGTTGGGTAATCCAGCAACTTTGAGCAACACTTTAAAAAACCAACGCATATTACTGCGATCAATTTGCGTACCGATACTCGAAGTGAAAACTAAGCCTTGATCTTGCCAATGAACACCTACGGCTTGCCTTTCTAAACATTGTGCTTCTCGATGTTCGTGGAGTACTTCCAGCGTATTATCTCCTAAGCTGATCGGACGAATTCCCGCTTTTGTTTTCGGAGCAGTCAGTTCAAATCCCCCACCCTTCTTTTTGGTGAGTTGACGGCGAACGGTTAGTTCACCTTTCTCCCAATCTAGATCTGACCATTTTAATCCGAGCAACTCTCCCTGGCGCATCCCAGTAGCAATTGCTAAATAGTAGAGTGTGAAAAAGCGATCATTTTGGATTTTAGTCACGATCAGAAATTGCTGTACCTGGTTTTCGTCAAGAAAGCGCATTTCTTTCCGTTTAGGTTTCGGCGGGGTTGTCGCATCGTCTGGATTTCTTGTCAACAAGCCTAATTTGACTGCGTGAACAAGAGCACGGTGAAGAACAGAATGTACAATTTGAACAGTACGTAACCCATATCCTTTCTTGACCATATTGTTTTACAGTCGTTGGATTTGTTCTGGTTTGATGTCCCGTATAGGATAATTGCCTAGTACAGGCAGGATGTTTTATCAATAAGATCGTGTTTATCCGCCCACAAATGGCGTGGAGCGTCCAGGAACAAAAGGAAATCGGACTTATTGAATGAGATGTTGTGATTCATAGAAATATTGTACAACAGGAAGGAAATTATCGAAAAATGACCTTCATTGCACTGGATCCTGAATGATAATAAAGGTTGACTTAATAGACCCATCAGCCTGTATGAAACTTAAACCTCTTCCAAGAATTATTCTAGCTTGTTCTCCGTCAACTCTAGTGAGTAAGATATAGCGATCATGTTCTAGTGGTTTGTGCTTGAACTCAATCAAGTTGTTAAATTTCCGGTTTAACTCTGCTTCCGCTCGTTGTTGTTCTGAAAATCTCTGGTTTTTTTTCGTATGGACAATAACTTTCTCTAATTCATTGTGCACTGTAGCTAATCTCATATAGGGTTCCAAGAGCAATATCCTCTCCCGATCCAGAAGATAAGGATCATTTACAAGAATTCCCTTGATGGGTTTCTTAAAGACATCCATGAAAAGCGATTCAACTGAAACATAACTACTTGATGAAGCATATAGGTTAATCACTTTTACGAATTCTGGAGCTGAGAAGTCGTTACTTCTCAGCGGATATTTCTGAATTTTTTCCCAAGCCTCAAAGGCGTTCTGAACACCAAAATAGCTACTTGTAGTCAGAAGTTGATTTGTGCCAATGGTTGAACCAAGAGAAATAAATTGGTCATTAGCTGCGGAAATGGCTCGAGTTGCAGTTGGATCGTCATAATCAATAATAATTTGCCATTTGGGGAGATTGCTTACTCTATTGATTTCCATTCCCCGATCCAATAGCACTTGAAGTTGTTTTGCTATGCTGAGACCTTCAGGAGAATTATCTGGGAGTTTTAGTAATTTCAAATTGATTGAGCACCCTTTATTCACTAAACTGCTAAATGTATCAAACCAGGTGAAATTATCACCACTAGGATGTCCTAAGGCCAGAAATTCAACTGCAATATCCACAGATTGTTGAGCATTCTCAATATTCCTTAGTAACCAAGTATTTATGTTGCCAGAAATAACTTTATTGGCACCATCGACCTCGCTCTCAATAGGATTTAGATCTGCAAAAATAATTTCAAGGAATTTAAGCGCGTCCTTCCTTACAAGCAGGTGATGGAAGTTTTGATTACGATAGTCTCTAAGGCAGTGCTGACAACTAGTTTCGGGGCTACAATCCGGGCAATTCAGCACCCTGATTGCATCTTCTAACACCTCTTGGAAACGATCCCTGATGGTTTTTACATGACCAGCACCTCCTGGAACATTGTCATACAGCACAATCGTTTGTTCCCAAGAGTCTTTGTATTTTCGTGGAGATAAAACTCCATCGATATCATTTCTCTCGATCTGAAGCGCATGGCTGGCTGCATGGATAATCGCATACATCAATGAAAACCAAAAACTATCATCATTCGGTGATGGTACCTTTACTAATTCATTACCAGAAAACCGGATGTGAAGTGTATCCGTCGTTCGGATGTGGCCAAGAGAAAATTTCTTTGTTACATAGCTTTCTGGAGATGTTAGCCCAAAGCCTTCCAGTGGAAAGTTAAATCCCCTTCCAAACTTTCCTTCATTGACGTACAGTAATTTACCTTCACGCTCATAAGCGAGGAATACCAGATCACCAATTCGTTGCTCATCAAGATTTTTCAAAGGCAGGATCGCAGAACGCATCCGGCTGGGTTCCACATTAACATATTGTTTTGCTGGTTTCCCACTGTCTTTATCTGCCAAGAATCCATCCGGTTCCACAAATATCTGTCGTTTTCCAAATTCTGGATCTCCACAAACCGGACACATGTCATAGGATGAAATTGGAACTCCAGAGTCTTTACTCATTACAAGGTTATGACAGTTAGAACAAATAATATATTCCCATTGTTTAGGGGTATCTTTCCAAAAAATTGGTCTCTCGCTACGCCAGACACGTTTATCTGCCACAATTTCAGATCCTGGAGCGTATTCTCGAATTGCCTGGCTCAAGTCACGCTCCAGTCTTAAGTGTTCTACCCTACGGGCTTCCATTGGCAGCATCAACTCCACTGTATGCAGAGGGAATGAGTAACTAGGAAGGACACCTTTGCTGCTAAGGAAATTAATTAGGTATTCTTCACGCATTCGTTTGAGCAATCGCTGATAATAATCCTGCTGTCGCATGATCCGTTTTCTTTTACTATCTGAAACAGTTGTATCTTTGGATTTATCTGCCAATTCATTAATTTGCTCAATGTAATAATTTGATATTGGCTGATATTGCTCTTGGTTAATTCTTATCAGATCAGCCTGAAAATTCTGAATGGATTGGTCAATAAAGTTTTCTCCTTGACCAGGAAGCATATCCTGAAATTCTTGCAAATGATCTTGAAGTAGGGTTCGCTCTTCTTCTACCCATTCATTAAGAAAGTGAATAATTGGATCCGTTTGAAATACTTCATCAAAAAAATCTCCTGCAGTACTCAAGTTTTCTATTCCTTGCGATTTTCTATTTCGAAGAAATTCGCTTAACAGGATTGCATTAGCGTGTCGACGGATGATAAAGGGATTTTCTAAGAAAATGTATGGGATAGCTACCTCACCGCCAATTATTTCTGTAGGGTCTCCATAGTAAGCTTGATCATGCGGCCTGCTTGAAGCCCAAGTGAGGATGAAAGCTGTACCACTGGTCCTCCGGCCGGCTCGCCCAGAGCGTTGGCGGTAATTGGCAATTGAGGGGGGAACATTACTCATTGTCACGGATTGAAGGTCACCCAAATCTATGCCCAGCTCAAAAGTCGTTGAACAACTTAGTATATTAATCTGACCAGATTTAAACAAATCTTGATATTCTCTTCCCTTATCAGGATCCAATTGTGCAGTATGTTCTTCAACCCGGACAGGTATTAGATCATCCTGAAATAGCTGGTAGTAATAATTTTCGAGGGCGCTCTCTTTATCCTCGATTTTCTCATATGTACCACCACAATTCGGAGAAGGACAGGGCAGAGAAGATCCTGCACTGGAAAGTCTTAAGCATTGTTGACACTGGTACAAATTAAATTCCTTCTCGAAGAACATTCTCTCTGGTCGCAATTGAAAGCCATCTTCGAGTGAGCCATCAAAGATATCCGTTTGTTCAATCAAGAAATCCCACAAGGTGGTTAGTGCAGATTCAACAGCTTCGTCTGTGGCTGTTATACCGTTCTCTTTCAAAACTAATTGCATGTATTTTCGTCTTCGTTGTCGTGGTGTTTTACCTATCCAAGGAATTTGTCCATAGTTGGTTGATCCTTGACGAATTATCCGGGGATTACCTTTATGAGGGCCAAATACAGGATCGTCTGCAGTTATGTACGATGGGAGAGAAACTGCTTTTATATAACGGAGACCATCAATTAGGTGCTTGATCAGAGTGGCGACTTGTTCAACACTCAACCCTAGCTTTTCAGCTAAACCAGAGAAATCATACTCATCTATTTTCTCTCCTTCGAAATATTGGATGCTAACCAACCCAAGTGATTCGATCGACTGCCTTTGTCTCATGCCCGTGGTGATTTCCCCCAAGATTTGTGCCGCGATCCAATTATTAGCTCCTTCTCTTTCTTCTCTTGAATACCGCCTGCTTCTTTTTCTCCAAAAGCCCTCTGCATCGGGGTCATTTTGGATAATCTTATTTTTCAAAGCCATGTCCGCGCATTTTTTCACTAGACCTTTGAAGGAAGGTGGATATTCTTTTTCTTCCCAAAAAGCATCAACGGCTTTGGGGATAATATGGCGGTAATTCTGTTTGTTTGCTACATCTTGAAGAAAAGCTGCGAACCTAGCTGCGCCTTGTCTGCTGTCGTAAAAAGTGAGTAGTTTTCTTCCTTCACCTGGGAGTTTCTTCATCCTTGATTGATTTGAAGGTGGAAGTAAACGATAAAGTTCATAGGTCAAATTTGCTAGAGGAGCAGTTCCATATAACGAGATTGGAGTAGCGATCTCTGTGCCGCCCTTTGAGGAGCTTCCACAACGAGGGCAATGATTTAACAATTCTATTGATTTCCACCGTACTGCAGATTTGTTTTTCCCTTTATACTTCTTCTCTTGAACCTGAATGGTAAAAAGAGGTATAGATGGGGTTTTAAATTCACATTTACAAAGACGAATTTCTCTACAACAATTTAAACAAAGGATTTTTTCTTCTTGCCTGAATTGCTCCCCTATGGAAGAGTATTCCTCTCCTCCATCACCGGATTCTTCTGCTAAGGCTAGATTTTCTTGAATAGTCTTCCAAGTAAAATATTGCTTTTTAGTTTCCTCAACGACTGTGTCTGAAGCTGGAAAATAGGAATTTTTCTTTTTGTGTGTGGCTATAAATACTTGTCCACATTGGCGGCAAAGATAGATTGGATAAACTTTTGCTCCGCATGAGTCGCAAGTTTCATGAGGGGTGCTGAATACCCTGGACCATCTTCGATTTGATGCTTTATCCTTTGCTGCTTCTGGACATTTCGGATTGATGCATACCCATATCCCCTGAGGAGGACGAGCGAATAAATGATATTTCGCTGGAATCAGAGGCATTGAATCTTCATTAAACCTAGCAAGAGAGCCTAACTCTATAAGATGATATAATGCTTGGATTGAATCCTGAAAATCAAGATGGGGGAAAAGATAACTAGCACAATCTCTTGCTTCTACAGGCTCTCCTTTAGAAATCATCCACTTTCGAAGTTTTTGGATCTCGGCGTTTGAGATAAGAGTTTCATAGAGAAAGGAACGAATATCTTCAAACTCATCGATACGGTCTAGAGCGCTATCATCTGCCAAACCGATCTCATTCATCCACAAAGCAATGTCTTCAACACTTGGATTCTCTGCCCTAAGCGCTTCAATCAAGTTGTTGAAATCCGAATGAAGGTAAACTTCTTCTGAAAGGGGATAAGATCCTTCTAATGGGAAATCTGCCTTTGTTACACCAGTTTCACCGAAGATTATGTCTCCAGATGTGAAATCTTCACCAAATAGATGCTTCGCAAAATCTACTGCAACTCCCACATCGCCGTTTACAAGTGTTGCACTTGTAGCAATGCAAATCATGTCGCCGGATTTTTTAGAAAGCCGTTGCTTTAAGCGCCGAACCAGCATGGCTACCTCAATCCCTTGAGCACCGCTATAAGTATGGGCTTCATCGAGAACCAAATACCTCCACAATCCGCTTTGGAATAGGATGGAATCTTCAGGCCGTAATAAAAGGTATTCCAACATTGCATAATTGGTAATTAGTATTTGCGGAATTCGGCCTTCTTTCCTTATTTCATTCCTACTAATTATCTCATTTGGCATTGTGTCAGAAGAACGATTTGCGTTATTAGAAAGCTCGCCAGTGAATCGGCCAAATGTAATGTTTGTATCCTTAAGGAGGACTTTGAGGCGATCTAGTTGGTCATTTGCTAAGGCGTTTAGTGGGTAAACCAAGATTGCTCTGACACCAGGTGTATTGTCTTGAAGCAGGTCATTCACTATGGGTAAAATAAAGCATTCAGTTTTCCCACTGCCAGTACCAGCTGAAACCACAATACTTCTATGCTCACTGCAAAGTTTCCTAATGGAGATTTCCTGGTGAGTATAAAGAGGCGCGCTAGGTGAGATTGGGTGATTTTCTTTAAAACCAGTAAGTTCGAGAAGTTTTTTTGACAATACACCTTCATCGCATAATTGATTAAGAGAGGAACCAGTTTTGTATGGGAGTATCAGTTCTAGGAATGGACCATTAAACAAAGCTTCGGGGCGCTCAAAGCTCTGCCTAATTTCATATGCCAGTTCGGTTTCACTATTATCCTTATTGACATCAAAGGTTGTGCAAAGGTAATCAATAAGCGCTTGGTTTAACTTTGTTGAGATTTTGATTGTATTCATTGGAACCCCTTAGGATGCAGTGTGGTGGAAAAACACTTCTGCCCAAAATATGGACCACTCCATTAATTTTGGACAAGAGGTCATTGCTAACTGAGTTGTTTTAGCAATTTCATTCTCGTCCGTTTGAACATGTTGGATAAAGGACTTGTAATCTTTGGGGTGATGAGCTTTATATCTTAGTAGCATTGCCAAGAGCAGAATGCGTTTTGGCAAAGACGCAAGTATGTTTGGCACTTTGAAACGTTGATATAACCGGAAGAATGCATTGAATGCCTGTACTTCAGAGCTTAATTCTGCAAAGGTAGATTCAATGTTCTTGAACAGATCTTGTTTGCCTAATATTTGTTTCAGCTTGAATTTATGAATGGTTTCTGAGTGGTTACTCACCACCTCGGAAATTGCCATTTCGTAGTCTTGAGATGTGTCAATATTAATAGGTCTACTCATTTCACCAATTTTAATTTCTTGTTTGCCTTCTAACAAATCAAAGAAAAAATCATTGTTAATTATTGATAAAGGAGTATCAACATAGTCAAGATAATCCCCTCGATATTGTTGTATTCCTACTTGGATAGATTCGAAATTTCCAACATCGGCAAATTGTTTGTGAACTGGACGAAGTTCTTTTTGTTTATGATCCATTATGATTTTTGGTGGCCAATTATTAAAATTCATTGCTTTTGGTGGAATAATTTCACCACAATCGATGCACTGATAACAAGGTAGCATTTCTCCTTCGTCCAGATCATAGAAACGACTTGCATTATTCTTTTCGGTTTTTTTCAACCAAATTTTGGTCTGATTATTCTTTGTACTCCAAGCTGCATATAACTTTATTGAGCCATCAGGAAATTTTGCCTTCATGTAGCCCTTGCCAAAGTTCCCCCCATACAAAGCCTTTTGAGGAAAGATATGAAAAATCTTGCGATGTCGTTCAGTGATTACTCTTAATGGATGATTTAATACTGCCCAACAAGGTAATAATACTTTAAACTTATAGTCAAATTTTTCGCCAAGGTTGATCCAGGTATTTTCATCGTTGACAACTTTAAGTTGTTCTAGAATTGGAAGAATATTTCTTACTTCTTGATTCCTAAGAGATAAAAAAGTGTGTGGTGAAGCTGAAAGGCACCCGTACATTTCTCCAACAGTGTATTCGTGGAAGGACTTAATTTGGATTTTATCATATGCTGGTAGTTCTTCTTGTTTTTTTTCTGCTGGGACTTCGAATTTAGTGGATTTGGTGATAACTACATCTTGGTTGAAAATCTCCAGTATATATAGGCCAGGTTCTAAATTATTTCTGTATGTGTGCTGTTTTTGTAGTTTGTTTTCTACTCCAATAACAAATGTTTTCATTGGATCAGTCGCGTTTCTTACCTGCAACTTGTATGTTCCAGCAAGAGGTTTTTCTTGTTCCAGGGTAATGATAATATTAGGCTTTTTGTATACAATTTCAGTAATAATTACCTTTGGGATTTTTGTAAAAGTGAACAGGGGCCAGGAATGCTTCCGAATTAAAATACTAATTTCCGTATTTATGAATCCAGATTGTTTCAGAATATCCCTGAGAATCGATTTATCAAGCGTTTCATCAAATTCTCCTTTTGCATTCAGATATATATCCCTCCGAAATTGAGAGTCATTTACTATCCAGTTGAAACTTTCATTGGGATTGCCACGTACGTGGAGAAATAAATCCTCTGTCTGGTTTTCTATAACATTGTGCTTATCCCCACAACCATCAATCCAGGCTGTCACACGCTCAATATCATAGCAAATTTGAACATTGTTTCCATCCCATTGGAGTGAAAATCTAGCTTCTGGTCGTCGCATCTCACGCATTACCAAGCGAATTCCTGTAGTTGTTTTTTCTACTTTTACTTTTTCGCCCACCGGCAAAACGATATAATCTCCAATAATCCCAGAGGTGTTTATGACAGCTGGATGCTCTGGAGAATAACATTTGTTTGCTTCAGGACCATTTATGTCGAAGTCGGGAAGAAAAGCAAATTCTAGAGGTGTTTCGAGGAGGTTCTGCAAATTATGAAGAATGTAGATTGAATATGAACCTGATTCATTAATGTATGGAGATAGTCCAATGGAAAATTGATCTAAATTTGCATTGAGAAGGTTTTGTTTCTGAAGTTCATCTAATGAAATGGACTGGCGGAATTTGTTGCCCCTGTGAATTGAAAACCAAATCCTTTGAAAGTTTTTTGTTGGGAAGTTTGCTAATGTTTGAATTCTGATATCTTTAGATTTGAATATCGGTTGTACTCGAGGTGACAAATGTTCTATTTGTTTTTCGCCCATCAACTCGGCTTCAAGGATATAAGCACTACCAGGTTGATCAAACTCAACGGTTCCTGATGGAGTTTTGAAATCGATTGGGAGTATCAATTGATATTGCTTCCCATATTGGAAGCCTGCTTTCCGAAGAAGCGGGGGGATTTGGACAACTGAATTGATCAGGTTCACACTCTGATGCCCTCGCCCACGGATATCAAATTCTTCCTTACTGAAAATAATCCAATTCCCGTTTACATTTATTTGCTCTTTCGACCTCGCGATCATTCCCTTTGATGGAATGAATATGAAGATGTTATCTTCTGGAAAGGCTGGAATTGATTGCCTGAAGATAATTTGCTGTTCTTGACCTGAGACCAATTCCTCTAAATTGAATTGTTCTGAGAGTACAAATAACTCACCATCTAAATCACCAAATTCATGGATGATTTTCGTTTCTAATTCCCAATCTCCATTTTCTAAAGGCCAAAGATCAACATCAAATATATTATCTTCTATGATAAGCCTCTCGTTGTCCTTGCTTGCCCATATAATCAAATCGGGTTTTTCACCTTTATGTGATCTGACCTGAGATAATTGGAGGCCTAGGTCATTTGTTTCAATATCCCAGACCCAATCCAGTTTTGCTGTGTAAGAACGGACTTTTTCTACTAGAGCGATACCTTTTTTGATTAACTCTTGGTAAATCTCCTTCCACAGAGAACGTTCTATCGGAGAGTCCATGATGGAAGCGACAGCTTCAAATTGTTCAGTTGTCTGAAACAACTTGATGGCATTCGATAATTGCGTGATTAGTTTGGCTGCCGCTTCACGGGTATCTGATCCAGTAACAAAGTTTTTGAATCCCTTTGGCATATAATTTAAGCTTATGTCTTTTTGAAGAACGGAGGGAAGGTTTTCTGTCGAGAATTGCAGAACTTGCTCAAAATTTGAAATCAGCCATTGTGCAAAGGTAGATTGAAGATAATTTGGAATGACTGCTTGGTAATAAATTGGTTTTACAACCTCACCAGTTCTCAAAGCAGGAAACGCCAAATCGAAATGATCGAGTAAAAAATCTCGAGATTGAAGATAATGTTTTCGGCAGATATGTTGGAAATATTGTGTCGGATCAGTTTGCCATACTAAATCAGCGTATGGTTGCCAGAATTTCCTAGCATCCTCCTCTGAATATCGTGCGCAAAAAACCATTGAGGAAACAAAAAGAGCAGCTGGAACCCCCCTAATCTCCCTTTTTGAACCTAGAATGTAATTATGGCAGATTACTTCTCGGATGAAATTAAAAGTTTCTTGTGAAAAGGGTAATTCGCCGATGAATTCGTACATTTTGAATGCATTCAATAAGAATTCCTCAAATTTTATTGGATCAATCCCGACCATTTCCTTCAAGGTGCCTTTTTCACCTCGCTCAAGGAACTCATTAAGTATTTCACTTTTTATTTCCGGGATTGGATAAAAATCAAAATAGAAAATATCCCTTTTCTTTTTTGGCTTCTTCGTTGACGGATCCGATTCTCTCTTGATAACCGACGCGGTTGGACGAGAGAGAATTTGTGAAGTCCCTTTACCTCTTCTGCTAAGTTCTCGCATGCTGATTTGTGGAGAGACCTTATCATCTTGACCCAAGTTAAAGAGATTTAAATTTTGATTTTCCCTATCATACTTTGTTGTTAGATCTTCTAGCTCTTCAGCAAATTCAGGTTTGATGTGAGATTCTTCAGTTTTTATTTCTCCCTCTCCCTCGAGATGTCCTGTCTCGGGATGAATTGCTTCAGTTTTTTCCCTACACGGCTCAGGGTCTACTTCTGGCTGTAATATCTGTTGATCTTGATCTGGTGTCCCAATTTCATCATGCGGCAACAAAGTTTGATCAACTGTCTCACTTTTGATTTCAGGTTTTATCTCAGAATGAAGGGGAGGCGATCCAGGTTGAGGTTGGGTTTGGAAAATCTTTTGGATTGCTTTTTTCTCAGCTTCGGAGAAAAATGATTCTAGCAAGATTTGCTGAATTTTTCTTCTGCTATACTCATTGAAAAAAAGATCAAAATAATGAGGGTGAATGAATGCGTATTCAATGGTTTGTTGCAGAATTGACCTACTTCGGCCCAGCCTCGGATGGTTCTTATATAATTGCTCTTTTCCAGGGAAAACTTTATGACACCAGAACGATGAGGTGCGGAGATGAAAGTAAGGCAGACCTATATTATCTGTTTTTACGTAGCCAACAGATAGAGCTATTTGTTCATAGAGTTCCTCTAAATGAGTAGTTAGGAAAATTTTATTTTCTGGGATCTGACCCGAGTCAATTAAATGACAGGTAGCAAGTAATAATAGAGGTTTATATCTGAGTTTATGCCCACGATATGTCGCTAATCGTAATCCACGAAGCTCTTCTTCAAGGTTCAAGCTTGTATTTTTAGGTGATACAAATTCATCCTTATCGTGTGAAGATAAGACAACTTTTTTTGGAGAAGGCACTTCAGGAGAAAGATTCTTTGGTATGACTGCTGAGTCACTTTTTGAAGAGAAATATTCACTGCTTCTTTCATCTAAATTAATGTTGATTATTATAGATTTACCAAATTGAATTATTCTGCGTATTACTGAAGCAATTCTTGCCAAGAAAGTAGCCAATTAAGCCTCCCTTTTAGGCTTTTAAATGTACTTAAATATATTAATCTATTATACACCTAGTCCTGGTTACTCATGTCATTTGTAAGTATGGAGTGAGTTGCCTTTCCAGATGATCCATGGTGCAACCGTGGTGCAACCCATGTAGAAATGATAGAAAAAGTGGACAAAATGGACATCTTGAACCGCCACAGGTGGTAGCTGTAGACTAAAACAGCCTCGTATATACGGTATAGACGAAAATC
>Ga0209121_10004042_pt1 | contig 13867 bp, 10 predicted proteins | sample Cruoilmetagenom3_FD_187292 | JGI IMG/M metagenome (GOLD analysis project Ga0209121, IMG submission 187292) | Oil polluted marine microbial communities from Coal Oil Point, Santa Barbara, California, USA - Sample 3 (SPAdes) (version 2) | ecosystem: Environmental > Aquatic > Marine > Oil seeps ...
GGGTATAAATGGATCTTCATCATCAATAATAAGCGGACACAAAGGGTCGGTGTCTGTTTTTCTCATCTTTCCTCTGTGGGCGTTGGCATAGAGGCCGTAATAGCGGACCCTAACCTGTCCTTTATCAGGAATATGTGAGGTTACCCGGGCTATAAACTCCAGATAATCCATAGACTCTATCTCAGAGCTGTGCTTTCCGTATTGATAAACCACCTGCCCCTCATGCAGTGATAATCTTTTTAAAGAGAGGATAGGTCTTATCATGTATTACGCTTGGCATGACAGGAGGGGCAGAAGCCTCTGGTCTTACATGAAAACATAATAAGCCTTTCCGTACCACAATCAGAACACTTTAGCCGCACGAATCCACACTTAGGATTACCGCAATCCAGATACTTATCAACCACTTCCTGGATAATAGGTCTCAGGTGACCAAAGTGTCTTTCAAACCGATTCTCATATTCCAGAAGGAATGACTCAAAATAATGGAAAAGTACGCTGTAAAAAACAGTGCGTTCCGGATGACGTGGGCGGTAGACCCTGCTCATGGCAGGGACAGTGATTCAAGAAATGTGCCGGGAAGGAGAAATGACTAAGTTCCTCTATTGAGTGATAGAATCGATTTTGTAATGAAGTAGTAATGTGTAAACAGTCGTTTACTTGTAGAAGAAAAATATCAATTTCTAGGGAGAAATGAGATCATTGCAAGAATAGAGCATAGGCAAATCTAAGAGAACTAGCATTATTGTTCCGAATGTACCTACAAGCATTAGAATCCTTTATTTTTAAATCAATAAAAAAATCATTCCCACTTCAAGGGAAAAAACCTCGTCCTCCCTACCAGACTTAAGCAATGGTGCCCGGCTTAAGCAAGGAAGCCTCAATATTAGCGTAGAGAATGAGCAGTCCGGGCTTCACCATAATCTGGGAATATCTTCTGCCCATTCCTTTTCTTTGATCACTTTTCCGTTTTTCTCTAATATTCTTTTATATTTATAGAAGAAAGTTTTTTCATCACTGGAAAAATCGAGGATGCTGGTCCATTTTAAGATTCGGTCTTTTAGTTCAACGGAAATGGTGTAGGTACTCTGGACACTGGAGTTTGCAGGCTTATCATCATTTGCTATGTATTTTACTGATTCCGTGTAATGGTGAATTCCCCATGGGTACTGATCGCTGCCCGAATTCTTGGCCAGTATAGTTGTTGTTCGCGTGCGCTCGTCTCGCACAATGTCTGCTATTTCCGCATAGCCAGAAACCGTTCCTTCGGTGATGGTTTCATAACCGTCTAACTTCGGCGGGCCTGCTACAGGCTTTGGAAAAGATTTTGCCAGTTGTGTTGGCTTGATGGGCACCGGTAATTTCAAAAATGATTTCAGCTCGTCATTCGACCTGATTGAGGTCGTCATGGGGTATGGAGAAGGCCAAATCATGGGCCATTGGGCATTGTTTACAGAGAGTCGAATCTTATGTCCTTTTTGAAAGGTCCATGAAGTGACATGCAAATCAATATTAAGCGTATAAATTTTATCCTTGGTCAAGCGGATTGGTTTTTCTGAAGATTCCACATGGTTAGCATTAAAACCGGCTCCAGTAATGAAAGTAACCATGCCATTGGGTGCTACATCGGATAAGCGTACGAACCAATTAGCTGCTGGCGCATCGGTACTCGTTTGTAAAGTCACCTGAGGAATTCCAATTATGGCTAAGCTTTCGGTAATGGGTTCAGAGTCGTAGACCAAACTGTGTGCGTCTGTTTTTTTTTGATCCGGTTTCAAGTCGCCCCACCACATCGCAATACCAGTAGCGTCGGGAGTAGTGGGTTTGTAAACCAGTGAATGTTTAAATTGCGCAGGTGTGATCACTAAATGGTGGTCCTGGTTTAAGTAAAGAATGGATTCCCTGGTTTCGGGCCACTGGTCAGCAGTATACCATCTACCAGGAATATACGTAAGTTCCACTCCCGGTTCGTGCCAGTCACGTTGGTAATAGTAGACCGACGGCTCTTCTAAAATACCTGTGTCCTTTCCTTTCATCCAATGATCCAACCAACGCACAGCCATCTCTCGCCATTCAATAGCAGGCCCTGGATAAGCATTGTGAGGGAAGCAATGATTCCATGGGCCTAGTAACGCTTTGTAAGGCACGTCAGCATTTTGCACCATTCTCGGCACGAAATCCCGGTAACCATCATAATACCCACCGACAATAAAAATGGGGATATCGATTAATGAGTAATCTCTATTCAAAGAAGCCCTATCCCAAAATGGACCATCTGTTTGTTGTTTCTTATACTTCAAGATCCACGGTTGTGTATCGAAGCGGTTTTTAAAATAATCCCCTTCAATATCAAAATCGGGTGGCCCAGGTATTATATTGGCTATATCCATGCCCAATTCATAGGTATCAATATGATGCATCCCATCAATGAAATGGACATCATCTTCATAGATATCATCGGTAGACATACACGAAATAATGGTTTTCAAGGCAGGAGGATGTCGCATCGCGTGATGAAGTGCATTAAAGCCACTCCATGAAATACCAAGCATAGCTACATTTCCGTTCGAAAAATGCTGCTTGGACAACCAATCAATAACTTGCAGGCCGTCCAATTGTTCTTGTTCCGAATATTCTCCATCAACCAATTTTCCTTGGCTACGTCCAGTTCCCCTTATATCAACGCGAGCAACGATATATCCATGCTTCACAAAATAGTCGTAGTTGCCAAGACGGCTAGACCTGGATTCATCTTTACGATACGGCAGATATTCCAGTATTACAGGAAATCGTTCGTCCTTTTTCATGTTCACCGGCAGATACAAATCGGCCGCCAATTTCATGCCATCTTCCATTGGTATAAAGACTTCCTTTATTTGTATGTCCCCGGCAACAATGACATCAGCTTGTCCAAAAATATCATTGGGAACCGAGAGCAATACACACAAAAGTGCTATCAGAGTAAAATTCTTCATTTTGCTTAGTAAAATAGTATAACACATAATTGTACATTAAAATCTAAAAGCAGGCCGAAATCAAGCCTATTTAAAGGGTGGGGAGGCATGAGGAATGTCCCTGTCAGGGCGCCGTCGCCGGATGGCTCTGGAGGAGTTTTTCCCCCGCTTCGGGGTTTGGGAGTTTTCGTGTGTCGGATAAAAGGTAAAACAAAGCATAAAGACCAAAGGCAAAATAATAAGCGTGGTAAGTAACACAATTACCTCCGGCACTTATTCCACTGTGCTCTGAACTGCATCACCTAATTCTTTGGCTTTCAAAGCTCCTTTGCTAATTGCTTCATTCAGCGCAGCTGTAAAATCATATTGCTCTAATGTGAAGATGCTTTCTACAGAAATTCCTCCCGGAGTACTTGCTTCCGACAACAAGTCATGGGGTGAGACGTGCCGCTGTTTCCAAACCTCCAAAGCTCCCACGATGGTTTGATAGACTATTTTCGTTGATGTTTCGTGATCGATACCCGCCCTGACACCTGCATCGATCAGCGATTGAAAAAACAGGTAGGTCGCTGCAGGACTACTCAAAGCCGTCACTGCATTAATGTTCTCTTCCCTTAGAACAGCATACTCACCCAGTGAACTGAAAAGCTCAAAAACATCACTTTTTTGTTTATCATTTACGAACTCATTAAAGGACAGTGCAGCAATTCCCATCCCGATCTGGCTGGGTGGATTAGGTAGTGCTCTAACAACAGGTATGTTATCCCCCAGTTTATCGTAGGCATTTATCGGTATGCCTGCTGCCAGGGTAATAATGAGCTTATTATTCGGGACTCCCTTTCGGCTCAATTCACTGATGACACCTCCAGCTTCCTGGGGAGGAACATTGATAAAAATAAAATCCCCTTTGCTGACAGCGTCACAATTATCCTGCGCCATTGTAATTTTGTATTTTTCATAAAGCTGCTGCAGTTTGTTTTTATCCGGATCACTGACAATCGGAAGATGGGGGGATAATTTCTCAGCTTTGATAAGGTTATCCAAAAGGATGTTTGTTATATGACCTGCGCCGATGAAGGCAATTTTTCTATCATTTAAAGCCATCTCAGTCTCCTAATTGGCAATGGAATCATAATATTATATTTTTGAAATCAAGTATTAATGTGAGCTGTGGTAAGCTCTTCTTTATTTGGATATTGTGTCATGTTCAAGCATTTTTTGAAAGCTGCCTCCCAACTTGTGGCTAGGATAAAATCCCAATTCTTTAAGATTTGTAGTAACATCAACAGGTAAAGCCACTCCCTCCACTTTTTGATTAAGGACTCCTCCCATTATTACCGGCACATCTACTTTTTGCCTGTCTAACTCCGCTTTCAGGCGATTACCATATTCCAATGCCATTCCATTGTGAGTGCTAATCAAAATTGCTTCCACACCGCACGATTTAGCTGCCCTGGCGATTTGGTCCGGATTAATTTCGGCTCCCAAATTCGTTATTTCCGATCCAGCCCTGGACAAAAGCTCATGGATGATCGTGACGGCGTGTGCATGTACATCTGTCGAAGCAATTAAAAATTTCCGGCCTTCCAGGCGGCTTCTTGATCGGGGATTGTCAAAGATATGCTCGTTTTCATTGATAACACGCTGCGACATCTCAAATACATCTGTTGGATAAACGGGCTGACGTCCTCCGGACGAATCTTCATTCACTTTACCGATACCAAACATCTCTTCGAAATCAGCAGCCCCTAGCATCTTCATTACATATAGCATTTGGACCGGATCATTGATATCGATTTTTGCTTCTTTAAATCCGTCGATAGCATTTTCGAAAACTGATTTTCCGGCGGAATACAGCTTTGCGGAAAAATCGTATGCCGGGGTAAAATCGATGTAAGGCATTAATCTCCGGGCTGTCTGCTCTATTCGTCGTCCAAAACATTGAGCCTCGACAATTTCTTCAGCAGATGGTATTCGCAGTGCTTCGGTAACTGGCAAGGGAAGCACTGCATTACCGGTAGGGCATTCCAGTTGGGACATGATATCCCACATTAGATATTCGGCAACCAATCCTCGGTTCCGGTTGAAATCACTCCCAAAGCTTATAGTATCACCGTATATCATAGAACCTATACAGTCATAATCATGGATCTTATTTAGTGTAAAAACCCATGCTGTTCGTTTTAAAGGGTCAGAGGTTAATCCACCAATACAATGGGACAGTTTTGCATTTAGAAGTTTTTCGACAATATATCGTTCTAAAAAAGCCCACCCGGCTACTGTTGCACAATCCTGAAAAAGCGCAGGGAAACCGTCTTCCAGGTAAGAATGAACTAGTGTACCTTTATTTTTCATCGCTCCCATGATGGATATGGCTTTGACTGTTTCAATGGTGGTACTCACTTTGTCGGTCCACATGGGAACTTCGTGAGCAAAAAACTGCGAAAGATTCCCTATGGTCGTCACGCCAGCTTTCAGCGCCTGGACCGTGTTTTCAACCGAAGCAGGAAACCCGATCATGAAATCGCCCATATGAGGCTGTATTGGAACCGCCTGCCCAACCTGTTGCCATTGTGAATGGGTATTAAGTTCAGGACCGGTTTCAGCCGGTATCTGATCCCGTTTGTTTTTAGGTAACGCCATGCGTCGGTCAAGGCAAATACCGGCCCTGTCGACTACAAAACCCGATTCTTCAGCGGTTTTATAAAGTAGAGCCATGGTCTCAACCGTATCCCGCCATGTGTTCATTCCAATATGGGCATGATACATGATTTGCCGGTTTTTAATACAGTGCCGCTTATACTCCAGCTCTGAGTCTATGCCCATTTTGTCCATGAAAGCGGTACGACCGATTTCAATATTTTCAGCGATACAACAACCTTCTTTGACAATCGAAGTACCGGACGGCAATTCAGTTTCAAGAATTGATTGAACTTTCTGATAAAACGTCGAAAAATCCATCAGAGAAATCCTCATAAATTAACTCCGGTTGAAGATAACACATGATATCGGCTTTGCTTTCATTCGATGCAGCAAAGCTAGTATCATGTGTGCCGGACCTTATTGGGATTGACGGTGAAACCCCTCTATTTTTTTAATGTATTCAGGATCCAATCCAAGATCCCGCGCACCTTCGAGCATGATATCCACATAGCTGCGTGATGGTGGGAAGGGCCCTTTAGGATCAATCACCCGGTATAAATCAGCCTTATGCCATTTACCGTCTTCGCCTAACACTAAATAAGTGAATCTTTTATATAAGTCTTTGTATACACCCTCCATATTATCTGTCTTTATGAGATCCTGCTCAGTCACTTCGTAAAGCGCACCATGAACTAATTCACCGGGAGCTTCCATGATGCCGCTGTAGCCCCCCTGTTTTTCTTCCGACCAGAACGGAAACTGTACTTCAAAATTGGGTAAATATGCCTTCATGACAAACTTAGCGTCTGGGATTAGCTCTTCGCGGACACATTTGATGCTTAGATTAGATCCATATCCGAAATGATACATGTTATCCTCCTATTTTACAAATTATTCAGTTGGTTATCATACTACATCCTCACCACAAGATTGCTGATGGATTTACAATTTCACATTGCGATCAATACTTACCTTACTTCTCCATCGGCTCGTATCTCCCTAACAATTCTCCCTGCCATCCGCGACAATTGTTGCACCTGTAATAAATGAGGCTTCAGAAGAAGCTAAGAATGCAAATACAGCGGCTATTTCATCAGGATCCGCATGATGTCCCATTGGGATACGGGTGTTGATCTCGTCAATCATTTCAGCAGTACACTCTGCCTTTTGCATGGGTGTCATTACATAACCCGGACAGACAGAATTGATCCTGAGCCAGGGTGCTCATTCCATTGCAAGAGTTTTAGTCCGGAGCAATTCTTAGATCACTCCTTATGGTTTAATTTTATAGTTCGATCTAGAGCGCAAAACGTACCGGTACACCGGCCAGGATATCGCCATAAAAATCGCGGCGTAAGCGGCGGTTTCTATTTCTACACCTACCTGGAACAGGGCGATAAGTATCCAACCGAAAAGACATATATATGTGCTCCAGGGATAACCCCAGGCCCGGTACGGGCGGTCAGCATCCGGCTGGCGCGAACGCAGGATGATGACTCCCGAGATCAGCAATACATACAAAAACAGGTAAAAAAATACAGAAAGGTGAAGCAGAAATTCGAATCCGCCAATCATGATCAGGCCGACCGAAAAGCCCCAACTCAGCACCACCGCAAAGATCGGATTGCCGCCTTTTGAGATTACCCCTGCGCGCCTGACGGCCAGACCATCGACCGCCAGTGCCTGGAGAATCCTGGGCGTGGCCATGTACAGCAGGTTTTGGTAGGCCAGCAACATCACTATTGCCGCAACCACTACGAGGGTTGACACAAACGGAGAGACGACCATCTCCAGGGCGCCGGCCAATGCCAGTTCGTTGCCGGCCAGGCTTGCCAAGGGTACCTTCCAGGCCAACGCCGCAACCAGGAATACATAGAGCACAATGACAACGGCCGTACCCTTGATACAGGCGCGCGCCACAGCTCCACCGCCGCCTTTTATTTCACCGCTGAAATAGGCAGCATAATACCAGCCGTCGTAAGTATAAATGATGGATGCGACTACGATACTCCAGGCGCCGAGTCCATTAGCCGCATGGGGAACCAAATCCGTACCAATGCTCACCGCCGACTCTGCGAATACCAGCACCAGTGTGAAACCGACAACGATCAGTGCCAAGGCGGCAGCAGCAATCTGCTGGATTTTCGCGCTCAAGGCAATGCTCCGTAATTGAAGCACCGCAAACAACGAAGACACCATGATTGCTAGTGGTGTTTTCCATTGACCCATTGCTGGAACTAACAATGCGGCAAATTCAGTGACCACGACTGCCTTGAAGGCTATGTCAGCAACAAAGGTCAACCAGTCAACCCAGCCAATGACGAAACCGGGGAACGGCCCGTAGGCACGCCGCACCAGGGCATAGGTTCCCCCGGATCGCGGCGTCATACCCACCAGTTCGGCCACCACTCCCGCACTCAATAGTATGAACAGGCCGCCCAATACCCAGAGGGACACAAACATCAACGGATCGGTAACAACCGCTGCAACTTCCCCGGGCGTGCGTAAGATACCTAGTCCAATGATGCCGCCGATGATGACAGCATATGTGAAACCGCTTCTTAGTACGCGCCTCGGGTTGTGCTGTGTGTCACTGGTGCTCAATTAGGAATCCCTTTACTTTGAGCTTTGATTTGCTCGTTCTTGAATTTTATCAAGTTCTTTTTCTACCTCATCTGATAGAGGCATAGGCTTATGTGTTAAAAGCAGATTTTCCACTTTTTCACGGGCTTCTTCCAAGACATCCTTCTTGCCTGCCATCTCCCACGATTCTTGGCCTTCATGAACGCCAAGACGGGGAATCAGCCACTCCCCGGAGCGCATATTGGCGGCTGTGGATTTTTCACCCAAGAAATGTCCACCCGGGCCAACTCGCTGAATCACATCATCCAACCACATTTCATCATTTGTCAGGATGCCCCGGTGGGCCTGTTTACTCATCCGGAAGACTTCGACATCAATCACTAATTGCTCAAGGCTCAGAATCATCGAGCCACCCAACAATCCCGAGCCAATAAACAAGTCAGGCCAGGATAACATGGGTATCAAAGAACTCATGGCCCTCTCATAAGTTGCCTGAATACCAGGAGCATATGTGTCGGTTCCCCCACCACTTCCCTCCACTGGCAAGCCATAATAACGCGCCATTTCAATCCCCGCTGAACTAAGCAATCCATTCTCGATAGCCCCGGCATTATACGATCCTGTTCGCGGGTTCATCACAGCCAAGGCTGGTGCATAGATAAACGGCGTTCCTGGGTCAGCAGCCTGGATTAAACACAGCATCGCCAAAATTTCACAATTGCCGAGAATCGTCATTGATATCATATTCCCTGGCCCCGTACCTCCCATCAAGGGCATCGGCATCACAGCAAGCGGAATATCCCATCCCAAGAGCTCTAGGTAAGCATCAGTACTCTGCCCATCGATTTCTAAAGGAGATAAAGGACATACTAAAAATGAGAAAGGGTGTGTTCGGCGAACAGTTTCTTTATCACCAAAGATAGCTTGAATAATTTCTAGTAACCACGGGCTGAATTCAACACTTGGAGAGGAATCTTGCACATGTTTGGAAAAGTTGCTGAAAATATGCCGCCAGGTTTTGACTGCACTTGAGATTGACTCATCAGCATCACCACACCAAACCATATCCCAAAACACCCCGAATTCATCCAGCGCATCAATCAAACGAGTAGCTTCCAACCAATCTTTAAAAGTCGATGGCCGGTGTTCACCAGTCTTGCGGTCAATAACCGAAGTGCCCTCCCCATCAATCATCAGAGTGCATTCACCAGCATTCATGGATAGGTCCCAGCCAGGTCTGCGAGCGCCCAAGCTGAAATCTTTGGGTGCCAGGCGCAAAGACTCTTCAACCAATGCACGCGGGAATTTTACAATTTTTGAATTCCCATCAACCTCGGCCCCAGCATCTTTGAGATATTTGCGTCCTTTGGCCGTATTGACTTTGACGCCAGTTTCAGCAAGGATTTTTAAGGACCGTTCATGTACTTGCGTTTTTTCATCTTCTGAAAGTATTCGTAAAAGGGTTTCCATCTTAGGTCTCCTGACTTAAATTGATAGTCCAATCGCTTTTATAGGATTTTTTACAAGATAGAAATTTGGCTTTTTATTCAAAACAAACTCCGCTCAATATTTTCAAATTATCACACATCGAGCAACAGTCTCAACAATACTACTTCGAAAAAAGATATATTGTCAACAATATATTGTCAACAAGAAAATCGCAAGAATTAGAGAATTTCATGGAACTTTCTCTTATAAATGAAAGTCTTCTCCAACCAAAGATTGAGATTGAAGATGGTTACATTACAGTCCCGAATGGTGATGGTTTTGGATTCGATATAGATGAAGATTTACTCGAGAAGTATAGAGTGAATCTCCTTGGTAACAGAATTTAATTCAATAGCAGGGTCATCCGTTCATTTTTTGGGACTCCCTATGTCTGGAGGATGGAGGCTATCCTGCCTGTCCGGGATATTATTATTAAAGTAGTTTCCGAAGGAAAACATCCTAAAAGCATTTTAGTTTCCGATTTATCTTCACCGGTAGGAACTATTTCTGGAACTTGTGAGTCATGCGGAAATTACTCGGAAAATTTGCGGCCATTAGATGGTAAATTGTTGTGTGATGATTGTGCTTCTCAGGGATAAAAGAATTTCTTAACTAAGTTTTCCTTAAAGATAAAATTCTTGCCCCCTCCTCAATTAAAATCTCATTTTTTACCCTTTTACAAGATTTTAAAAGTCTTAGAACTTCTGCATCTTTACTTAGAGGTAAGTTGTCTTCTCTTCTTAAATATTTTATAGCTTCATCTTCACTATCGAAGTAGTACTTAATGACAAAAGTTTCTTGGCTCTCTAACTCGAAAAATTTTCCTATCAGCTGAAGTAATATTGTAATTACATTTTTCACCGGCTCTATCTCGGGATGACTAATCTCGGTAAAACGGATGAATTCACCTTTTAAAGTTGGTTCCAGGATTAAAAGTTGCCCTCCCTTCTTAAGAACTCTAGAAGTCTCTCTACATGCCTTTTTTTGAAATTTTATTGAAATGTGGTGTAAGGACCAGGAAAAAAGTGCTAGGTCAAAAGTTTCATCTTTAAAATTTAACTCCTCCCCCGAGCCAACTTGATAGGTTACTTTTTGTTTTAAATTATCGGGAAGCTGATCTTGGGCCTTTTTAATAAGCATAACAGATGGATCAATACCAACTACTTTTTTAGTTAACGATATGAGATACCGATAGGTTCCTGATCCACAGCCAACATCCAAGACTATTTTATTTTTAAAACTACCTAGCTTCATTATTTTCTTATATTGTATTCCCTCAGGATCTTCTCTCATTTTACTTTCTTTTATAAAAATTTGGTTTTTCTGTTGATGATGATTTTCACTCTATTTCATCATCCTGCCTGCCTTTCAACAATTCCTTTAGGGCCCAATCAGCAGCTCTATTTATCACATTTCTAGGTGATTCCATTTCAGCCGCTTTTTTCAGAAAAGAAATTTGCGACCTGTCTCCACATTTCCCTAGAGACCGGAGAGCTTCTGCCTGTGCCACATAACTGTTTTCCTTATTGAATCGTTCTTTAAAAAAAGAGACATATTTTGAATCTTTTGTATCTCCCAGAATTTTTAATGCCGTTGCCCTGACTTTTGAATTTTTTTCCTCGCACACTTTTTTCAGTAGTTCAATATTCGCATCCACCTCAACTTCGCTCAGAGCTTCGAGAGCACTTCTCCTCACAGCCCAGAAAGAATCATTTTGTATCCTTTCCCTCAATTCTTCAGCAACAAGAGTATCCCCTTTAAATTTCACTAATTCTGACGCGGCCCACATTTTGCCAATCACATCATCATTTTTAAGCTGATAGAGAAGTTCATCCATTTTTTTATCGAATGTCCATTCTTTTAACAGATAATTTCCCTCGTCAAACCGTACCATTAGAGGTTTTTCATTCACTTCAAATTCAAACATTTCCTCTTTTTGTTTTATCCAGACTTTTTTTGCAACCTTTCCTTTTGAGGTGGTGATTCCAATAATTACAGGCATTTTATAGACGGGAATACCCAGAGAGAAATCCTGAATCTGGGCAACTTTTAATTGGACTTTTGCTAAATTTTCATCCCATTTATATCCGATGTCAAACACAGGATGCCCTGGTTTATAAATGTATTGTTCGAAAAACCAATCCATATTCTGCCCGGTTGCTTCCTTAACAGCTATTTTAAGGTCATGTGTATCCACCGGTTGAAACGCATGCTTATGTAAAAAATGTTGAAGAGTCCGGAAGAATGATTTATCTCCTAAAATAAATCGCAGCAAATGAAGAGCACAGGCCCCTTTTGGATAGGTGTGCCTATCGAAATTCTGACCTGGATGTTCGTAGCGGTTAAACACTATAGGACGAATGTATCTCTCATGCGCTTCCCGCAAATAGGAATTCTTTTTCTCTAAGAGAGCAAGAGCTCCTTCATCTTCGCCTTTGTCAAAACGCGTGTAAAGATAATCCGAGTAGGTCCCAAAGCTCTCATTCAGCCAGGTTTCCGACCATGTTCTCAGCGTAATAAGATCGCCCCACCACTGGTGGGATATCTCGTGGGCAATGGTTGTTTCCCAGGAGAAATCCTTATCGGCTTTCTTGTCATAAATAACATTCTGGCCAAGGATAGTCGCTGAAGTTGCTTCTGCCCCGCCACCCTGGGTCGGGGTCTCCACCTGATCATATTTTGCCCAGGCAAAATCATACCCGTACAGTTTATTGAAAAAATCAATCATATAAGGAGTTTTCTTGAATATCCGCCGCGCATCCTCCTCATCTTTTTCATATACCCAATAATTCACCGGGAGAGAACCGAGAGAGTCTTTGATAACAACAAATGGCCCTATAGCCACCATGGAAAGATAGGTCGAATGCGGCTTATCTTGATACCAGTGATAAGTGACTGAATTGTCTTCCTTATTTTCCTTTATGCTGACCAGCCTCCCATTTGAAAGGACTTTATTGGGTTTTTGTACAGTTGCGATCAACTCCATTGTCACTTTATCATGAGGATAATCGTAGCAGGGAAACCAGTGTCTGGCTTCATCAGGAAAAGAATCGGTCGAGATCATTTTGGGATTCCGGGGAGTTTCATCGCTGAAGAAAAATCCTTTCTGCGGATCTTTTGCATAATATTTAATGGTGAATATAACTTCCTCTTTATAGCTGTAAGCTCGCGATAAATAGACAATGAGTTCGTGATCAGACTGGTTAAACTTGAGAGGCACATTCAGATGATCTAGAACTTTTGTTACAACGAGCTCTTTGGCATCGAGAACACATTCCATAAATTCATCCCTCAAGGGATGCAAAGTCACTTTATTCTCTCCCCAAAATTCCTTCCTGTCCAGATCAAAAGTCAGTTTCAACCGGTAATGCTGTACATCAAAATTATGGCTTCTTTCTACCTGAACAGGCCTTTTATATATATCTACTTCCTGGGCGAGTGGATTGACTGAACAAACGATCAGAATGAGTATGACCATATTAATAATTTTCATTGATTTCTCCTTTTATCTTGCATCCAGTGTATCACAATTTTCCCCAATTACCACCCATTTATCTACTGAGTTGTCAAGAAAGACGTGAAATATTAACATTTAGCGCCATCATCCTATGATTATTTCTTCGTGATGATATCGTTGATTCATCATGCAACCTGAGAAATCTGAAAAGCAACGGAAAGCCTAGGAATATCAAGGTAAATGAAATTTAGAGCAGTGCCTCCTTTCAGCGCAAAGTCTGAACCAATTCGCTTACCTTTGAAAATCCATGAAAGTATCCTTGTCAATTGATATTTTTTAACTGTTTTAATTAATTCTATGAAAACAAGTTAAATATAATGATGAAAATAGGGCTTTGAATTCTAGCTCGTGTAGGCTCTATGGACTATTCCCTTAAGCTTCTCTTTTATCTTAGAGGGCAAAGATTCAGGTTCATGCTCAGATAGAATTAGCTCAACTTTGTCAGCAGTCCGTTCAACCAGTGTTTTCCCGCCCTTTCCAATCCAAGAATTATACGTATCCCGTTCAAAAAGATTTGGATACCAACGTTCTTTGTAATGCTTACGGGTATGTTCTGTTTTCAAATAGTTGCCCTCGGGCCCGACCTCTTCAATAACATCTAAAGCCAAAGTCTCTTCAGTCACTTTGACGTCTTTAGTGAAAGCTTTAATCCAATTCACTATCTCATCGCAGATGACCAAAT
>Ga0209121_10004043_pt1 | contig 13865 bp, 15 predicted proteins | sample Cruoilmetagenom3_FD_187292 | JGI IMG/M metagenome (GOLD analysis project Ga0209121, IMG submission 187292) | Oil polluted marine microbial communities from Coal Oil Point, Santa Barbara, California, USA - Sample 3 (SPAdes) (version 2) | ecosystem: Environmental > Aquatic > Marine > Oil seeps ...
CATTACAATATTTAAGCACTTAGTTGTAACACCTTCGCGCCTAGGACTTCCATTAAACACAACTACTTTCATATTTTAACCTCAAATATTTTTAAATAGCAATTACAAGTTAGTATTTTATAGAAGCAATTTTACGATTAAAAATTATTCTAATTTACCAAGGAATACTTCGGTCTCGTATTCAATTCTAATAATTCCATTCCGTTGGTGGTTGTTAAACAAATCTTCCAATTCTAAAATCATTTTTGGAAAAATAGGATTATCAATTAAAGGAATATAAGATGAAGAAAGGACCCTACCTTTAAAACTGGTAAAATCTAATTCTTGAAAATTATAAAATGTTTCTTTTTGATAATTGAAAAAGAGATCCACATTTTTCTCATTTTTCCTTACTTCTTTATAATCAATGCCGTATTTTAAAATGAAATTTTCGTAGCTACCATTAAACTCTGATCCGGCTTTTCCACGATTGTTCCAGATTAATGCTACATTACCATTCGGTTTTATTATTCTTTTAAATTCTCTCTTAGCCTGTTCTACATCGAACCAATGAAAAGCTTGTCCAGCAATAATAAGATCTATACAATTCTCCTCTAATCCCGTGGACTCAGCAGAACCTTCAAGACTTGAAAATTTTGTATATTCTTGAAGGAATTTTTCGGCTGCTTCTCTCATATCTTTATTGGGTTCAACTCCATAAACTTGGTTGCCATTACCCAAGAAAATTTTTGTTAGAATTCCTGTACCTGAACCTATATCCGCAGTTATTGTATCTTCTGCTAAAAAACTCTTCTCTTTCAAAAAATCAATAATTTTAAGAGGATAACTCGGTCGATACTTAATATAATTTTCTACTCTGGAAGAGAATCTTTTCTTAGGATCTGCTAAATATTTCTTATCTGCCATATAACACACTTGAATAAAAAGAATAAGTAAAAAAAATAAATACTAGATTACTTAGAATGTTTTTGTTTTATGAAAGGAAGTTTTCCTCCAGCTTTTAGAACCTCGATCTCTGTTTCGCTCAAAGAATGAGTCAATGTGTTCTCACTACCTTTGGTGAGATTCTTCAGTGTAACATTCCCAGATTCTAATGTTGTAAGGTTAACTTCAAATTGGTCGCCTTGTTCAATCTTGTCATAATCATCTTTGTTTTCGAATGTTAACGGAACAATTCCAAAGTTGACGAGGTTAGCTAAATGAATTCTCGCAAACGATTTAACTATAACCGCTTTAAGACCAAGATATTTAGGTGCGATTGCAGCGTGTTCTCTACTGGAACCTTGACCGTAGTTATCTCCTCCAACTATAAATCCTCCTTGCTTTTCTAAGGATCTATCTGGAAATGTCGAATCAACGAGGTTAAACACGAACTTACTGATTTCCGGAATATTAGATCTTAAAGGTAGAATTTTAGCCCCTGCTGGCATTATATGGTCGGTAGTAATATCATCTTCTACTTTAAGAAGAACTTCTCCTTCTAATTTGTCTGGTAAAGGATTGAATTCTGGTAGAGGTTTAATATTCGGCCCTCTAACGATTTCAATAGACTCTTTGCCTTCCATTGGTGGAATAATCATGTTGTCGTTGACCATAAACTTTTTAGGCATATCTATTTTTGGTAATGCTCCAAATGTTCTTGGGTCTGTAATTTTTCCGGTAATTGCAGATACAGCAGCAGTTTCGGGGCTTACAAGGTAAGCTTGAGCGCTTTTTGTGCCAGATCTTCCAAGAAAGTTTCTATTAAATGTTCTTAAGGTTACAGCATCGGTTTTTGGCGCTAACCCCATACCAATACAAGGACCACATGCGTTTTCGAGTATTCTTGCTCCCGCTTCAATTAAATATGCCATCTCGCCAGATTTAATCATATGATCAACAACTTGACGAGACCCAGGTGAAACTGTTAGGACAGTATGCTCGCTAATAGTTTTTCCTTTTAATATGTTAGCAGAAATTTTAAGATCTCTTAAAGATGAGTTCGTACAACTCCCTATGCAAACTTGATCTACTTTTAAACCTTCAACTTCCTTGACGGTTTTTACATTTCCTGGGCTATGTGGTAAAGCCACAAGAGGAACAAGCTCGCTTAGATTAATTTCAATAGTTTCATCGTACACAGCATCTTCGTCTGGTTCCAAAAGAACCCATTGTTCGCCTCTTTCTTGAGCAATCAAAAATTCTTTTGTAATCTCATCAGAGGGAAATATTGAAGTTGTAGCTCCCGTTTCAGTCCCCATATTAGTTATTGTGCCTCGCTCAGGTACACTTAGAGTCTTAATGCCTGATCCGGTATATTCTAATACTTTATTAACTGCCCCTTTAACGCCAATCCGTCTTAAGACTTCCAATATAACATCTTTAGCAGATACAAAATCAGGAAGTTTCCCGGTAAGATGTACATTAACAACATTTGGCATTTTTAAGTGAAAAGCCTCACCTGCCATTGCCGCTGCAACGTCAAGACCTCCTGCTCCAATTGCTATCATTCCTACACCGCCACCAGTTGGAGTGTGACTATCTGAACCAAGTAAAGTTTTTCCAGGTCGGGCAAACCTTTCTAAATGAAGTTGGTGGCATATGCCATTACCAGGTCTAGAAAAATAAAGCCCGTATTTCGCAGCGATACTTTGTAGATATCTATGATCGTCAGGATTTCTAAAATCAGTTTGTAAAGTATTGTGATCTACATAACTAACCGATAATTCTGTTTGAATGCGTTGAATACCAATCGCTTCGAATTGCAAATACGCCATAGTTCAGTGTGAACTATGAACCATAATTCATATTCCTGTAGCGTCTTGCGTAAGTGTTTGATTTATGGTAATCGCTATATCGGAACCTCGTTCTAGTGTTCCTTCCACTAAATGTGATTCTATTATTTTTTCTGTTAGTGTTTTACCCATTTTCAATCTACTTCATATAAATTAATTTATTTAGTATGTTAGTTAAAAATCCTTGCTAAATAAAACTTATTCTAACAATTTGAGGGTTAATTATCCCATTCATTTATTGTAATTTAATATATTTCAGTAATTATTATACTGTGTGGCTCTTTAGGTTTAAATACTAAAGCATTATTCTCTTCTATTATCGATATGACCAATAATTCTCTCCCTCTAAGGTAAAAAAAAAGACAGAATATCTTATCAAACCTTTGATTTCATCAACGATCTGTTAAGGGAACTTCAAAATCATCCTGAAATATTAGCAAAAATGTTTCCTACTCGAGTAGAAAAATATACAAATTTAGATTTATCGACGATATGGGGTCATCAAAAAGACTATATCAGTTCGTATTTATACAAAATTCGCTCTGGAAAACTTCCAAATTTCAGATTCAAGTTTAAAGGTTTAACAGTTTTAAAAAATGAAGTCATTAATAAATTAGGAGTTAAAGCAATTGGAATTCTAAGTATTATAGATTTATATGAAAGTTCAGATATAACAACACTTGAATTTATAGGTAAATTAAAGAGGGAATTAGGACGAGTCTCAGGAGACATAGAAGTTACTTTAAAAGAATTAAGTCAAATTTTTGGAAAAAGATCGAGAATTAGGAATGAGTATTTTATTCGATATTTTTAATTACAACTTTTATGACCCCATCAACACAAATTCTGATTTGGATACATTATTTTACGGAATGGCTAAAAAAGGGATGAGTCTTCCAATGATTAAGCAATCTACAGAATTCTTTTATCCCTTTATTGACGATTGCGTGAGATTAGCGAAAGAATTTGCTGCAGATTGTTATATTTTTACTTCACACTTAGGTTGTAAACAATTTGGAAGCGTTCCGCAGATATTAAGGGAGGCTTTAAGGGATGAAGTTGGCATTCCTATGCTTATAATAGATTTAGATGTCGGTGATAAGCGAATGACGTCTGAAAAAATCATTAAAGATAAAATTAACATGTTTGCTCAGACACTTCTATAAAACAAAAATAAAGATATTAAAAAGTATTAATGAAAGTTGATAGAAAGAAGAAAATGGGATTATTTTAGTATGGACGTGTTTTTCCTTATCGTATTTTCTGCATCCTTCATTATTCTTTCAATGATTTCATTTACTCCATCTATACGATCAATAATTCCTATTGATTGACCGAGCAGTATAGCGCCTGTTTCCATATCTCCTGAATAAACCCTATCGTAGGCTCCTAAATCTTTCGCTCGCTGTTCGGGAGTTATTGATTCTTCATAAGCTATCATTTCTTCTTTACTGCTAGGTGCGGGATGTGAGAGTGCATATTTATTTTTATACAAGCGGATAGGGCCAAATGCCCCGGTGTAAAGGGCTGTATTTTGTGGGATCCCTGGTGGAATCAATGCTTTATAATCATCATGAAATTCGCTTTCTTTTGATGCTATAAAGCGCGATCCCATGGCTATTGCTCCTGCTCCTAACGAAAGAGCTGCTACTAAAGACTCTCCAGTAGCAAATCCTCCACAAGCTATTTTAGGTAAATTAGGGAAGTATTTATTTATCTGCTGTAATAAAACAAGGGTTGATACTTTTTCATATGATTGATGTCCTCCCCCCTCAGTACCAGTAACGACTATACCGTCCACTTTAGCATCTATGCATTTTTGTGCTAGCCAAACTGCTGGTGCTACGTGAAAGTGTTTAACTTCCGAATTTGTTCTTAATTCTTGAAAATATTTAGATGCAGGTAATAGTTTTGAAGAGCCTGCAGAAGTTAACCAATACTTACATTGATCTCGCATTCTCACATTGCTCATGACGATTTTTGGAATGTTTCTTACCATTGATTTAACGCCTGGATTATTTCGAGAAGTAAGTATGTTAATACCAAATGGTTTATCTGTATGTTCTATCATATATTCTATACTTCTTTTATGTTCCTCTACAGGATCTGTTCCAATAATATTTACATTTGATAAAACACCCAAACCTCCGGCCTCACTAACTGCAAGAGCCAAATCTCGTGTAAAGAATGGACCCATTGGGGCACTAAATATTGGATATTTAATGCCAAACATTTTTGTAATATCTGTTACAATCATTTAAATTACCTTTAGATTTAAAAAATTAGCAGTATTTTTAAACATAATTTTTTCACATCTATTACGTTTTAATAGGTTAAAACATAAGTATTAAAGAAATAGTAAAATAAGATTAATAATTTTTAACAATAAAAATACAAAGATTAAGCCTCATCAGAGGAATTATAATGCTCTATCCACAAAGAAATTTATTTCGCCAGTTTATCGAATTATCTGGTTTTTGGGAATTTCGTTTTGACGCAAACAATAAAGGCTTGGATGAGAATTGGAAGAATGGATTTAATAATAGCCGCCCAATAGCAGTACCTGCGAGCTGGAACGATCAATTTGCGGAGGGGCGCGATAATTTAGGACCTGCTTGGTATCAATGTAGTTTTATGAAACCCTGGGGTTGGGATAATAAAAAAATCATAATTAGATTTGGCTCGGTTAATTATCTATCTGATGTGTGGTTAAATGGAGATGTGGTAGGCCATCACGAAGGGGGGCATCTACCCTTTGAATACGACATTTCTAACAAGATCGAACCGGGGGACAATCTTCTTGTAGTTAGAGTAGACGGAAGGTTATCAGATAATCACGTACCACCTAGAGGGAGTCCAATGAATTACCCTCAAACTAACTTTGATTTTTATCCATTCTGCGGAATTCATAGACCAGTATTACTATATGCTATTTCTAAAGAAGGATTAAAAGATATATCTGTCAGAACATCCATAAATGATACTACTGGATTATTAGATGTTACAATAGAAACTGTCAACTTAAATGATGCCTACCTGAATCTTTCTCTAAAAGGATTTGGATCAGAATTAACTAATGCCTCGAAAATTGAGCAAAATATTCAAAAAATGACATTAGAAGTAAATGGAGCAAAGCTCTGGAGTACTACATCACCTAATTTATATGATCTAAGAGTTGATATCGTAAAAGAGGATTCAATCATAGATTCATATACCCTTAAAGTAGGGATTCGAACTATAGAAGTGAAGGGAGATAAGCTACTATTAAATGGTAAGCCTATTTATTTAACTGGATTTGGGCGTCATGAGGATTTTCCAATCACGGGGAGAGGATATGTTCCAGCGATAATAATCAAAGATTACTCATTAATGAATTGGATTGGAGCTAATTCTTTTCGGACTTCGCATTATCCGTACTCAGAACAAATGATGGATTTGGCAGATCGACTTGGCTTTCTAGTTATAGATGAAATTCCTGCTGTTGGCCTTACATTTAATAAAAATGTGATAGAGAGACAATTAGAATTATGTAACCAATTCATCGAAGAATTGATAAATAGAGATAAAAACCATCCAAGCGTTATAATGTGGAGCTTGGCAAACGAACCGCACAACAGCTTGAAATCTGGGGAATTCTTCAGAACCTTATACGACAGGACAAAAGATTTAGATAGTACTCGACCCGTAACTGTAGTAAATATGATGGGTGTAAAAGAAAAAGCTTTTGAATTTTGCGATGTAATATGTATCAATCGATATTATGGATGGTATTTGCAACCAGGAAATTTAGATGAAGCTTGCGAACTCCTTTCAAAAGAAATGGACAAACTATACGAAAAGCATCGTAAACCAATTATACTTAGTGAATTTGGAGCAGACGCAATTCCGGGAGTGCATTCTCAACCGCCCGAAATGTTTAGCGAAGAATACCAAACTGAATTCATAAAAAAATATATTGAAGTCTGTCGGAGTAAACCTTATATGATAGGTGAACATGTATGGAATATGTGCGACTTTAAAACTTCTCAAGGAATAACTCGAATGGGTTCGATAAATTATAAAGGCGTTTTTACTCGAGATAGAAGGCCTAAAATGGCAGCACATTTATTGCGCAGAGTATGGAATAAAAAGGAAGATTTTCCTATAGAGGATATTAATTCTTTAAGAAATCGAGCCCAAACCATTGAAGAATCTCGAGAAATATTTAAACAATCCCGTAGAGAAAATAGGGAGTTAGAAAAGTAATACAAAAACAAACTTAAATTGGTATGATTAGAAAATGAGAGAAGACTTAGAAAAACTTACTAAAGAAGAATTAATTAATTATATTGAAGATTTAAGCAAGAACTGGTTAGCAATCGATGGAACCTGGTTTCAGGTTGCGGAAAGAGAGTATGGACTGGAAAGGGCTATAGAACTTGATGTGGAACAATGGAAAAGATTTACTGTAATAGAAGCAAAACGCATCATGAAAAGTTTTAATATTCCCAAAAATGGAGGTATTCCTGCATTAATTAAAGCCTTGAAGTTCAGAGTGTATGCAAACATTAACGTACAAGAAATTTTGGAGGTTTCTGAAAATCGGTGCGTGTTCCGCATGAACAATTGTCGAGTTCAATTCGCCAGAAAAAGTAGAGGCCTTCCCGATTTTCCTTGCAAACCCGTAGGCGTTATTGAATACGGCGATTTTGCAAAAACTATTGACCCTAGAATCGAAACAAAATGTATATGCTGTCCTCCCGATAGTCACCCGGAGAGTTACTATTGCGCGTGGGAATTTACTCTTGAAGTTTAGCATAACAAATTTTAAGAAAACTTATTTATATTACTTAAATTTCATTTTAAATATTAATTTATAAAAAATTCATATATTAAATGAGTGTAAAAAATGTTTGATAGTTCACATTGTGCCGATTGTGAGAAAGTTGATTGTTTAACTCGCTGTCAATGGATTGAATTCAATGATATCGAGGAAGCACGAGCAGAAAAAAGTAAGATGATTAACGGAGAGGAATCTCGCGTGTTATCAGAATGCGTTACATGTTTTGCTTGCGACGAATATTGTCCTTATAACTCTCATCCTTTCGATTTAATAACAGAATTACAGGAGAAGTATAATTCTTTAAGTATAAACCCTACCATACTTGAAAATACAATAAAAAGATACGCACCTCATTCGGAATTAAGATTAAAGGAAATTGATCCAAATAAGCCCGTACTAAATAAATGTGCATTTGGAAAAACAGATGTTAAACATATGCAGGGACAATTGTATGAGAATCTACAATATGTAAGTGGTCTTGATTTCTTTTGCAATTTAATGTATCATCATTATGCAAGGGATTCTGTAATTAAAGAAAGAGCGCCAATAATTATTGAAAATATAAAAAAGCAAGGGATTAAAGAAATGATTTGTTATCACGACGAATGCTACGGTTTCTACGCTTCTTATTGCCCTCGAAACAACATAGAACTTCCACCAGATTTTAAACCAATTCATATTTACGAATATCTCTATAACTATTTAAAAGAGCACGAGTCTGATATTAAAAAACTAAACATGAAAATTGCTTATCAAAGGTCTTGCTCAAATAGGTTTATTCCTGAAATTGATGAATATGTAGACAAAATCTGTAAGTTAATAGATGTTGAAAGAGTTGAGAGAAAGTTCGATCGAGAAAATGCTATGTGTTGTGCTGGTTTGTTCGCAACTCTTGGTAAAAAAACTTTAATGCGCAAAGCTCAAAACGATAATGTAAATGATATGTTAGAACATGGTGCTGAAGCTTGTGTTTATACTTGTCCCATGTGCATGGAAAGTATAGGCGGTAAAGTGGAGCGGAAAGGTTTAACAAATTATATTCTTAGTGATTTATGCCGGATGGCTCTTGGGGAATCGTTAGAATAGGTTTATTCGGAATTGTTAAGAATTTTTTTCTTTAAAATCTTTTTATATTATTAATTCATATAAAATTTATCTCATAAATAAGTAATGAGTGTAAAATATGTTTGATAGTTCACATTGTGCAGATTGTGAGAAAGTTGATTGTTTAACTCGCTGTCAATGGATTGAATTAGAAGATGTTGAAGAAGCACGAGCAGAAAAAACTAAGATGATTAAAGGAGAGGAATCTCGAGTATTAACAGAGTGTGTAACTTGCTTTGCTTGCGACGAATATTGCCCTTACGGGGCTCATCCTTTCGATTTAATAACAGAATTACAGGAGAAGTATAATTCGTTAAATATTAATCCAAGTATACTAGAAAATACGATAAATAGATTTGCTCCACACGATCAAGTGAGATTAAAAGAAATTAATCCGGATAAACCCGTGTTAAATAAATGTGGATTAGCTAAAATAAACGCAAAAAATATGGAAGGGCAATTATTTGAAAATTTACAATATGTTAGCGGCCTTGATTTTTTTTGTAATCTAATGTATCATCATTACGCAAGAGATTCTATTATTAAAGAGAGAGCTCCAATAATATTAGAAAACATTAAGACTCAAGGTATTAAAGAAATGATTTGCTTTCACGACGAATGCTACGGATTCTACGCTTCTTATTGTCCTCGGAACAATATAGAACTTCCACCTGGTTTTAAACCAATTCACGTTTACGAATATCTTTATACATATTTAAAAGAGCACGAATCTGATGTTAAAAAACTTAACATGAAAATTGCTTATCAAAGATCTTGTTCAAATAGATTTATTCCAGACTCGGATGAGTGGGTAGATAAAATCTGTGAGTTGATAGGTGTTGAAAGGGTCGCAAGAAAGTACGATCGCGAGAATGCTATGTGCTGTGCAGCAATATTCGCAACTCTTGGTAAAAAAGCTTTAATACGCAAAGCTCAAAACGATAATTTAAACGACATGTTAGAACATGGTGCCGAAGGTTGTGTTTATAATTGTTCTTTGTGTAAGGAAGCTATAGGTGCTAAAGTAGCGCGGAAGGGATTAAAAAATTATATTCTTAGTGATTTATGCAGATTGGCTCTTGGAGAATCGTTAGAATAGCATTATTCTGGATTTTAGAGCAACAAATTTTTAAAAATCCTTCTATTTCTTTTTATTTTTTACTGTGAGAACGATCTGTAAATATTAATAATTTTTAAGTTAGCAAATATATCAAAATATATTGAATAAACAAAATAAAATTAGGAAATGTTAATATTATGTCAGAACAAGAATTAAGGAGCCAAATAGCGGATAAAGAAGATGAGATTACTAGGGTAGAAGAAGAAGCTTCAAAAAAGGAAGCTTCTGCGGAAAAGGAAATTGAAGCCGATTTTGACGATAAAATAAACGATACCAAATCAAAGCTCGAGGTAGGAGAAGTAGATTTAAAAGAGGCTACGGAAAAATCCAAAGAATGGACAAAGAAAATGAATAAATTAACCGTTGAAGTAGCATCATTGAAGAAAAAACACGAAAATTTGGTTAAAGGAAAAGCTAAAGCGTTAAATAAGAAGCTAGACGACATTCTCAAAAGCAAAAAGAGCAAAATAAAAGCGTTTGAAGCAGAGATTAAAACGTTGAGAAAAAAAGTTGAAAAACTAGAAGTCGAACAATTAAAGGCTCAAAGTAGCGATTAAATTAGCTCATTTATTATCTTTTATTTTTTATATTTTACCTATATTAAAAATATTTTAAAATTAAAGATTTAAAGGGAGTTTTTGTCCTTTCCCATTAAGTAAATCTTTAGATATCTCAGATTGGATTTTTATCTCGTCGTATAACCAGCTTAATAATCTCATTTTTGCGTTATAAAGCTCTAATTCCTCTTCAAATATCTCCATTTTAGAGAACCAGTAACAATATTGTAATATTGATAGGCATAGACTCACCAAAACATATTTAACAATCTAATATCTATATATTACTGCGAGGGAGATTAAAATAATAAAAGAAAAAAGAGCTTATACTTCAATGTTTTTTGTAATTGGTTTCGATTTTTTCTAGGTCATACGCAATATTTTCAATTGGATCTCCATCAATCACTTTGTCCAATCTCTCAATTAGTTCCTTAGGAAACAACTCGAGTTCTAAAACGCTTTCTCGAAAATCTTTGAACTTATCTGTAACCATGTAATCACTTGTACTTCTTTTCGCGTCAAACTCGTCCATCACAACTTTTGAAAACAAATCTATTATTTTGTTCGTAATTTTATTTTTAAAGTCTTGAACTTCTATATTGACATCTGAAACCATGTGGTCGTATTTTTTGTTAATTTCTTGAAGTTCTTCAGCCCTTTTTGTTTCTATCTCGTCGATTTTTGGTTGAAGTTCTCTCTTTTTAAGTTCTAATTCTTTAAGGTTAGATTTTAATTCGTCGATCATTATATCATCTTAATAAAAAAGGTTGTTTAAAAATTTAATTAAAGCATCTTTATTGGTGTGAATCTTTAAAATAAAGATTAAATTGTTAAAACAATTTTCTCACAAAAGACGTTCTAAAATATAGTATTGATTAAACATGCCTAAGAAAATTGATGTCCCAGAACCAGAAGAAAACCTTAAATTCATTGACGCTCATTGTCACTTACCATTTCCTCGTAAAAAAAACGATAGGTTGCCTTCTGATGAGCAACAGTATCAGGACTTTTTTAAAAACGGTGGTGCTTACATAATAACATGCTCGATCGATAACATTACTCTTGATTTGATTTTAAAATTTATTAAAGGAAAAGAAAGAATGGGTTTTACGTGTGGCTGGGCACCTCAAACTGTTACTTATACTTCTAAACTCCAATACGAAAGAGAATGGAAAAAGTGGGTTGATTATATTGAAGGAAACCAAGAGAAATATTTAGCAATTGGTGAAATTGGTTTAGATTTTCACCACGCTAAGACTCTTGAAAAGAGAAATAAACAAGTTACCGAACTAAAGAAAATTTTTGAACTGACTGTTAGTTATAACAAACCTTATGTTCTCCACGTTAGAAACGCTGCTGAGCACGAGTTTGATAGAGGAAACCCTAAACACCGCTTTAATAATAGAGACGGAGCTACAAAAGAAATTCTTAACATAATCAAAGATTATAATATGAATCCTAAACACATTATGTTTCATTGCTTCTCAGGTCCAGATGAATACGGAACAATATTACCCAATCAAGGTTACACGCTATCTGTCCCAAGTTCAGCTTACGGGTTTAACAAATGGCGTAGAGCGACAAAACAATCTCCATTAACTGCTTTAGTTACAGAAACAGATAGTTACTACCAACATCCTTATCTAAGAGGACCAGTAAATGTACCTTTAAATGTAAAGTACTCTATAGCGGCAATTGCTTATTCTCACAATACTTCTCAGCAAGAAGTAAGTAGAATAACTGTTGAGAATGCTATAAACTTCTTCAATTTAGAATTAGATATTTAATTGCATCTAATTCAAATAAAAATGCTTTAATTATAAAATATAGATTGTAATGTGATTATTTTAAAAATCATTAAAATATCATAAACTGGGTTTATACAACAGCATTAGAAGTCGCTTTATCCATAATAGTTATTTTAATGGCTATGATGATGAAGAAATAAAAATATTTTAGAATTTAATTTGATAAATTAGGAGTTTATTAGACAAAGAAGGACCATTCTTGATTAATGCAATCTTTACTAAACTTTTTAAAATAAAACAAAAAAGAATTATCGATTAAAAAAAAGAAGGATATTTCATTTTTTATTTATTATACTCATGAGAATTTTGCAAAAAAATTTTCATTTTTCCTTCAAAATCATTAGATATAATATTCTTAACCAATGATTCATTAATTAGATTTAAATAAAATAAAATGTAGAAACTTTAGATGGATATCCTTTATATTTCCGGAAGCCCCAGAAAAAAAAGTAATACTGATTATTTATTGAAACTCATATTATCCATTACTGGAGGGCTATTTTTAAAACTTTCTGATTTTGACATCCAACCGTGTAAATCTTGCTGGGCATGTCTCAAACTATCCAAATGTGTCATTAAAGATGATATGAGTGAAAAATTAATTCCACTACTACTAAATTGTGAAGGAATGGTTATTGGGAGTCCAGTGTTCTTTAATAATGTTTCTTCTCAGCTAAAAGCATTTATAGATCGGACTTGGAGTCTCAGAGGACAATTAAGAAATAAAATAGGTGGTACAGTGGTGGTTGGAAGAGCATATGGCGCAGAAAGTGCTATTACAGCTATTAACTCATTTTTCCTGAAGCATGAAATGATTCCCGCAAATAGAGGAATAAGTGGGGTGGCATCTAAAATAAACGAAATCAAACAAGATTTTGAAGCAATTGAAGCAACAAAAAGATTAGGGATGCGCATTCTTGAACTTAATAAATTAATTAATGGGATTAGATAAACTAAAAAATTTCGAGTTAGATTCAAAATTTAATTTCGAAATTAATTATTCTTTTTGTAATGATTTTTTAAATTAAAATTATCATCAAGCATTAAAATTGACCTACGAAAGATAATACAAGTTTCGATTAATAATTGGAAATTGACTTTATCAGGTGAATCCCATCTACTATGGGAATATTTTGCAGTCGCACTAGTTGTAATGTCAATTGTCTTTAACTTTCTTAGATGAAATGGAACGGTATCGGTATGAGCGCCTTGAATAACGTGAAATCTAAATACTTTCAAACCTTCCGTATCTGCAGCTTTTTTAAGATAATCGCTTAGGATAGGTGCGGTTTTTTAGGCGGGAGCAAAATTCATGATAAATAAAAAGTTAAATAAAGAAAATTTTCAGAATTATGCTTTAACGGTATGTCATGAATGTAGAGCTCCTCGTTTCGGGCATACTTGCGATAAAGAGGTATCAGGAATCGTTCACATTCTTTCTTTTATTGATAGTATCGATCTTGAAAAAAAATTCATGTTCAATAATGAGTTGGAAGAATTTATTAAAAATTTAAATCAAGAATGCAAAAATAAAACTGAAATGAAAATATTGTGAAATAAAGTGAGAGAAGGACTGCAGATTTTATATGATTATTTATTTATCAATTATCCAAAAGAAAAAGTCGAAAAACTTATTAAGAGCATTTCGAATCCTGCTCGATACCGTTGGATCGTGGAGGA
>Ga0209121_10004046_pt1 | contig 13852 bp, 18 predicted proteins | sample Cruoilmetagenom3_FD_187292 | JGI IMG/M metagenome (GOLD analysis project Ga0209121, IMG submission 187292) | Oil polluted marine microbial communities from Coal Oil Point, Santa Barbara, California, USA - Sample 3 (SPAdes) (version 2) | ecosystem: Environmental > Aquatic > Marine > Oil seeps ...
CCTGATTGATCGAAATGAGGTCCTGGGGCATGGCCGTGCCCTAAATACGGATAATTATGACGTGGTGGTCATTGGGGCAAGTGGCCGGCAGTATTTTCATGCTCTCCAGGAGACATGGCGAAATAACACGGGGTGTTTCCTGGAGGATGGGGGAGGATATTTGGGGATCTGTGGCGGGGCCAATAGCGCCTCCCAGGGACTGGAAAACCCGGATTCTCTTTTGGGATATATCATCAACCAGGGGACTTTGAAGATAGCAAATGTCTACATCAATGATGACCAAACCCAGGAATGGCAATATCTCTGGAAAGACGCAGGAAAGGGTCATATCCCCATTGCCCTGGCGCTTGACCGGTCTATTCCATCCCCTCTTTGGGGGATATCCCCTGGGCACGCGTTCACTTACCTATGGGGGAGGACCCGGGATGTACCCGGCAAATGCCTCTGATCCTCGTCTGGGTAACCTTGTTCCCCTGGCACTCTTTTCTGAGGAACCCAGTAATGTGGCTCCTCTTCATTACTATTTCTGGAATCAAAGCGCCTGGGGCATCCAGCAACCCATCACCACAGATATCCAGGGTCAATATGCCGTGATCAGCACCCGGTACAATAATAGCAGCCGGGTAATCCTTTTTAGTCCCCATCCCGAGATCCCGTCCCTGTTTGATGGCCATATCAAGGAATATCTGGGTGTGCCCATTTATGGCATCCCCCGTTTTGTCTATGGCTGGATTGGGGGCCATCAAACAGCATCTGATTACAACTGGTGGATAATCCGGCGTGCTGCTGCATGGACCGCTCATCTTCCCGCCACCCATTTACCGCCTGTTCCTCCTCTTCCCTAATCTTTCATGATTGCTGTTTCTCCCCACGAATCCCCCTTTTTTTTTGTGTTCCCCTGCCTCCTGATGAAGATGTACCACAAATTCTAAATAGACATTATATATGGCAACGTTATAGGTGACAACATGAGGTTTGCACACGTGACAGAAAGCGAGGTGACACGGGCCATTATTACTGAATTTGTAAAAGTCCTTGATTCCCATATAGAAAGCGATGTCATTATTGTTGGTGGCGGCCCCAGTGGGCTGATGGCTGGAAAAGAACTGGCCCAAAAGGGGGTTAAAGTGTTAATTATCGAGCGTAATAATTACCTGGGGGGTGGATTTTGGATGGGGGGTTATCTTATGAATCCCATCACCATCAGGTCTCCAGCGCATCATCTTTTGGATGAATTGGATATTCCCTATAAAGAATATTCAAAGGATCTGTACACCAGTACTGGTCCTCATGCCTGTGCAAAATTGATTGCTGCAGCCTGCGACGCCGGTGTGGCCATCCTTAACATGACCCAGTTTGATGACATTGTCATCCGGGAAAATAACCGGGTGGGGGGTGTGGTCATCAACTGGAGCCCCATATCTGCGCTTCCCCCGCAGCTTGCCTGTGTTGATCCCATTGCCCTAGAATCAAAGGTGGTGATGGATGCCACCGGGCATGATGCCGTGGTGGTAAAACAACTTGAGCGCAGGGGTCTTATCAAGACCGTGGGGTGCGGTGCCATGTGGGTGGAACAATCCGAGGATTTGATTATGGAACATACCCGTGAAGTCCATCCTGGATTGGTGGCAGTGGGTATGGCGGTTTCCGCCACCTATGGCGTCCCCCGTATGGGTCCCACCTTTGGTTCCATGCTTCTCTCGGGCCAAAAAGGGGCAAATATCGCCTATGGGCTCCTGGGAAAAAAGTAAAGTATCCCCTAGGGGATGGGCCATTTCCCGGGCGGCGGGGAGAATACCCCCCCGGGCAGTTTATCCATCTATCCTGGGAGCATTCTTTTTATTAGGGAAACACTTTTTCCCCCAAAAAGATAAAAAAGGTTAACGTGTTGTCATCATATCAATGAAAATCAAAAATGTTCATTTAAAATCCATTGAGGCACGGCGGTATTCCAAGGATCTGGGTCATCCTTCCCAGATACGTATTGATCACAATAGCAGTGTGGTCCAGTTTATGCCGGTGAAGAACAATGAAGCCTCCATTGATTTTTCCTATACCGCCACCTATGGCCCCTTGGGGATGATTAAGTTGGAGGGAAACATGATCTATGAGGGATCTGATGCCCGGAAGCTCTCCCAGGCCTGGGAAAAGACAAAGAAGATGCCCAATGAGGTGGCCTCCCGGATCCATACCACCATTATGCATCTGTGTGTTCCCGAGGCCGTGGGTATCGCCAGGGAATTGCATCTTCCCCCTCCCATTCCTCTCCCCCAGGTGAAAATCGGGAAAGAAGGAAAAAAAATAGAGCCGGGTCCTGAATTCGGCTAATCCCCCCTCCCGTCTCTCCCCCCTTTTTTTTAGGGGTGGTGACTTATTTTTTTTCCCGGGCGAAATATCCCAAGATGATCCCCAGTACAAACGCCCAGACTGCGGCCAGGCCCACCTGGAGATGACTGGGGAGACTAAAAGTGATGGTGTGGGCAGGTATCCAAAACCATAGCAGGGTTGTCCATGCTTTTGCAAGACTGTTCCAATCCATGGGTTTTTTTTCAATAAAGTTGTCACAGAGTCGATGAAACAGCATCATGACCGGGCCAAAGATTATATTGGTAAAGGCGGATACGGATACCGCCCGGAAAATCAGGTGTGATTCTGCAAGGGAAAACCACATTCCCTTATCAATGAGGGCATCCACAAAGCCAAAAAAACCCACAAAGGCATACTTAAAGGTGATCCCCAGAAAGGCCCAGACAGCTATTTTTGCCAGTATCTTCCCCGGCCCGGGGCCAAAAAAATACCATTTTTTTGTCCGGATCCGTACGGCCACCAGTTCCCCTAGCATCCCCAGGATTGCCACCTGGATGGCGCTGGAAATTATGGGATACTGTGTGACAAAGGACAGATAGGTCTCAATCATGGCACGGGAAGGGTATCCTTTTTTCCTATTAAAAATATTGGTTTATCCTCTTCCCCTCGGGGGGCGGGATAGCTAGCGGGGGGATAATGGCTACCTGGGGTTTTATCTCTCCCCCCTTTTTTTGGGGTGTGTCTCTTCCCTTGGGGAAAAAAAGTGTATAGTTTTCCAGGGGGTATGTACCCCTGATTTTAGGGAGTGAAATATACAAATTTTTTTATAGTAGCTATCCATAATTAATTGGGTGTTACCATAGAAGAAATTTTGTTGTTTTCCTCGGTTGTCATGGCTGGTCTTTCCCTGCTGTTATTTCTGGTTTCCCTGCTTTCCTTTTATCGTGTTAGAGACAGCAAATTGTTCTTTGTCACACTGGCGTTTTTTCTCTTTTTTCTTAAAGGGGTTATCATTTCCTTGCGTTTCCTAGAACAAAACCTCTACTTGGTGGTGGTGGATCTCATCATTATTCTCTTTCTGTATCTAACCATTGTAAAAAAATAATCAAAAAAAGAGTATTTCTCTATGAAAAAGGAAGATGCCCTCGCCCTAGAGGCTCGACGGGAGATATATAACCTCATTCTTGCCAATCCTGGTCTTCATGAAAGAGAAATAGGGCGGAAATTACAGATGTCTTTGAGTACCCTTGATTACCACCTGCATTATCTGGAAAAAAGAGAGATTGTCACGGCAAAAAAAGATGGGCGCTATACACGCTATTTTATCTCCCGGAAGATGGGTATCCAGGATAAACGAACCCTTTCTCTTCTCCGGCAGAAAACCCCTCGCGCCATTGTTCTGTATCTTCTTCTTCACCCCCGCAGTCTGCATAAGGATATCTGCCAGGAGATCCAGAAGTCTCCCTCCACAACTTCCTTTCATTTAAAAAAACTTGTTGAGGCGGGAGTGGCGGATTCAATCTCCATTGGCCGGGGGACTGTCTATCTGTTGGTGAATCTTGAACAGACCGCGGATCTTCTCATCACCTATAAAAAAACCTTTCTTGATGAGGCGGTGGACAACTTTATTGATACTTGGTCCTCTCTATAGGGCCACTCCTCACCCCAAAAAAAATAAAAATAAGAAAAAATAATGCTTGGGGGCAAGTGAGAATAGGTATCTCCAGCTTCTCCAGGGGATTGTTATCTGGATGTCCCTAAGGGGGGGGGGATTATCTTTTTATTACCACCCATGTCGCCAGGGCAATAACGGTGAAGGCACTTACCAGAGACAGGCCAACCATGAAGGGGTTTTCCTGGAGGGATTCAAGGGTAATGAAGTGTTCACTGAAATGGGGAACACTGACCAAGAGAAAGAATTCATGGTCCTTTCCCCCGGAGATCTCCACCATGACATACTCGGGCTGCAACCCGTCATCATTGGGGTTGAGGACATCGGTAAGGTTATCAGCAAGAGGGATTTTTTGGCCATCAAACCGCACTTCGAGATCCTGGGGGGATAAAACATTTTGGCCAATGTTTACCTTGATTGTCTTCCCGGCACCCTGTTCATCACCGGCAACAACAAGCTGGGTTTTTGTGGAAGTGGTTGTTTCGCTATCCACCCATAGGGAGACATTATTGGCATAGGTTGTGGATATCCACTCAAGGGCGCCCCCCTTTTTCACAAGGGTGATTTCCCCGCCGAGTTCACCATAGAGAATGGCATCTTCAACCGTCAGGATCTTTTCTGTTTGGATATCCCCATTGGGATACAGATCCATCCCTCTAAAAATGACACTTTTCTGGGTGATTAGTCCATCATCCTGCAGAATGAGCTCCTTGGATCCGGTGACGGTCCCATAGAAATCATCATTGGTAAGGGTCACAATGGTGGGTGATTGCTTGTGGAGAGTATACCGACTTAAATTGGAGAACACAATCTGCCCGGGTGTGGTAACCCGTAAAAAACTAATGGAGGTATCCTGTAACTCCACTGTACAGTTCTCATAGGTAAAGGACATTTGAGGCTGTCCGGTGAAGGTTATCTTAAACAGGTTATTTCTCTCCAGTATCCCCCGTTCCCACAATGTCCGCACCAATGCATCATCAAAAAGCTCAATATAGACCTCGATGCGGGATGATCCATACAGGATATCCATGACATGTTTCCCTGTGTCACTGTATATGGAGAGAGTGACACCCTCCAGGACACGGGGGATATAGGTCCCGGTGATCTCTCCCTCCCGGGTCATGGTTAAATTCCCGATATGGAAAAAGGAGCCACCATCACCATTATCGCCCCCGTCACCCATCACGGTTCCCAGGGGGAGAAGTAACAAAGAAAAAATAAAGACAGATATCAGAAGGGAGGTTTTCTTCATGTGTCCAAATATACTCTTTTTCCTTTTATATATCCTTTGGTACAATCATCGAATATCCCGGTTCACCAAAAAAAAAAGATGAAACAATCACAGAAATGATCATATGATCCATCCATTTATTTAGGGTGAAAACCTATTTTATGTCCCCTAATCCCTTTTCTCTTATTTTCGCTCTTTTTTCTCATGGACACTAACCTCAAGACTATCACCCACCCGCCATTTACCCGTGGCGTATTCCTGAGCGCTGATGATGAATCTCAGCATGGGTTTCATCTGTTTTTCAAACATCCGTGATTGTTGTTCCATCATCTGTTTCATTTCCGGGGGGACACTCCGCATCACCATCTCCATTTCTTGGGATATGGGCCGTACCAGATTATCCGAGGTTAAGCCAAAGGCAAGAACCTCGATTTCCCCATTATCCTTCTGGGTGATCTTTTCAATGATATACTCTAATTTGATTTCCACCATGTCTTTACATATTCCCTATCTTTGTCTTTCCTATAAATGTATCGCTTAAAAACACGCTCCCCGCCATTCCCCCTCCCCTGGGGAGGGATCATAGTGCACTCTTTACCCAAGTTTGAGGCAAGCACAGGGAGGAGTTTGCTGCTCTCTTATCAGGCATGATAGATCCACGTATCATCCAGTGTGATCTTGGAGCCCCACCAACTCCTGGGCTGCTCTTTCTGCCTCCTCCAATACTGTGTGGTAATCAAGAGTCACCAGTTTTTTCTCCAGCATCAATGGTTGCCCATTCACAATGGTGGTGGACACATCGCTCCCCTTTGCAGAATACACCAGCAATGACACCAGGTCATGCCGGGGAACAAGATTCGGTCGATCCAGATCCATCAGGATGATATCCGCCTTTTTCCCCACTTCTAGTGACCCGGCATCCAGACCAAGACACGACGCACCACCCCGGGTGGCCAAATCCAACACACATGGGGCGGGAAGAATTCGTGGATCCCACCGGTGATGTTTATGCAACAGGGCAGTAAACTTCATCACTTCAAACATATCCAAGGAATTATTACTCGCCGCGCCATCGGTTCCTAGACCCACCGTTGCATGATTCTCTAAAAGCTCCGGGAGGGGGGTAAATCCTCCCGTGGCCAGCTTCATGTTGCTGATGGGGTTATGGGATACCTTGGCGCCCGCCTGTGCAATCTCGATGACTTCCCCCTTGGTGATCCATCCACAGTGCGCCAAAAGTATGTTCTCTTGTAGGAGACCATGTTTTTTTAGGTGGGCGATGGGTCGTGCTCCATATCTTTTTTTGACATCATAGACCTCTGTGCGTGTCTCTGAACAGTGGGTATGAAGAAGAACCTGGTATTTTTTTGCTAACTCAGATGCTTTCTCCAGTGTCTCGGGAGAACAGGAATAGGTGGAATGGGGGGCTACCACGGGATGGATCAGGGGGTCATGGCGCCATTTTTTCACAAATTTTTCGCATTCAGGAACCAAGCGATCCTGGGGCATCTCGGGTGTGTCAAAGTCAATAAGGGAAAATCCCATATATCCCCGCAATCCCGCCTCTTGTGCCGCCCGGCTGAGTATCCCCTCAAAAAAATACATATCGGCAAAGCAGGTTGTCCCCGTGGCGATCATCTCCACAAATGCCAGATGGGCGCCTGCCCTGAGGAGCCGAGGGGTCAGTTTTGCCTCAATGGGCCATATCCTTTCAGAGAGCCATTCCTCCAGGGCCATATCGTCGCCATATCCCCGCATCAGGGTCATGGGGACATGGGTGTGGGTGTTGATTAACCCGGGGAGAACCATTTTGTGTGTACCGGATAGGTGGTACTCTGCCTCCACAGTGATATGGGGGGCGATCTCTTGGATGGTGTCTTCCTCGATATAGATATCACCCTGGAGAATCTTTCGTTTCTGGTTCTGTGAGATAATTGCAGCATCCTTAATGAGAATACTCACACATTTGCCTCCTCATCTATTCTTTTATTCTACTCGGTCAATATTTGTTTTTATCTCGTTTATTTGTGTCGCCATAATCAAAGGATGATCTTCCTGGGTGAGCTGTCCTTCCACCTCCACCATTTTCCCCGCTAACTCCAATCGTTCATCAACCATGACCCCCATGACACGGTCCTCTGTTGAGATGCGCAACAGGTAGCCGTCTCGAAAGGGAACGGTTGCTCGTACCCGTCCCCGGATACGGATGCGTTCCTCTTTTTCTTCCTCCCTGGTGCTCAGGGGGAGAGGTAAGGATGCAGATACATGGCTCTCATCGGTGTCTCCCCAGAGGCGATGAAATTCATTGCGTAATTTTTTTATGATTGCATCATCAATGGTCCACAGGGCTAATTCCCCCCGTTTAATCTCTCCAGTGAACAGTAATGCCCGGTTTTCCCCCAAGGCAAAGTTACCGCGTACCCCGGGATGTTTCTTGACATTTCCTTTCTGCAGTATGGTGTTGGCCACTACCACCTTGGCGTTTTCGGGGGGTGCCATATGTAGTTTTTCTGCCACAATGAGGGGGTTTTTTAATTCATGTAAACTCCAGATGTCGGTGAGTTTACAGGTTTCGTTGCTGGTTTCCTTTCTCCATCCCAGCTCAATGGCCATGGAGACTGCCACAAGGCCAATCACAAAACCGATAATAAGGGAAATAGGGTCTATGGAATCACCAAACTATAATAGGGGAATTAGTATATAGGTTTTGATGACCAAGGTCACCTTTCTGGGGACAGGGGGTGGACGTTTTGCCACCATCTTCCAAAAACGGGCCACAGGAGGCATTTATGTCGCTGATCGCGGCATCCTTATCCATATTGATCCTGGCCCAGGGGCCCTGGTTAAAATGCATGAATTGGGGTTAAATCCTACCCAAACCGATGTGCTCTTGGTTTCCCATTGTCACGCTGATCATTACACGGATACCGAGATACTCATTGAAGGAATGGCCTTGGGGGGGAAACAAAAACGAGGGCAGCTTTTGGGAAGCAAAAGCATCATTACCGGATCCCAGGATTTTCGTCCCATTTCAGCCTATCATCAAGACATGCTGAAGAACGTGGTGGCTCTTCAAGCGGGTGATGTCTATACCATTAAGGGATGGTACAAGATTGAGGCAACACCCACGGAACATTCTGATCCCACCACCATTGGCTTTAAATTACATCTCACTGGAGGCATCGTCTCCTATACCAGTGACACCGCGTTTTTTCCGGGTCTAGCAGAGGCCCATAAGGGCTGTCGCCTCTTGATCCTCTGTTTAACGCGTCCCCTGCATGGCAAAATCCCTTTTCATCTCTGCACCGAGGAGGCCGCTGATCTCATCACCATGGTCAAACCCGAGTTGGTGGTGTTAACCCATCTGGGTATGGAGGTCATTAGCCGAGCGGCGGAACAGGCCACCTGGCTGACGGATCAAACCGGTATCCCCACCATTGCGGGAAAGGATGGCATGAGCCTGTATCTGGAGGAAAAAATCGAGGTCAAGACAAGGCAGTCCTAAAATCCTCTGTTCCCCTCACAGGGGGGTAAGAACAGAGGGGGGTGAAGATTTATTTTTTTTTCCGGTATTCATCAAATACCGAGGGGAGATGGATCAGATAAGAGCCATTTTTTTGGATGATGACGGATTCCTCTCGCAAAAGTTTTTGGATATTGATCTCATAATCCCCCACATCCTTTACAGAAATGCTTTCAATTTTTTCATTTCCCTGTACGTTTTTTTGGATAATCTCATTTTTTTGGTGGGCGATCTCATCTATGATGTCTGTTACTTTCCGTGTTTTCAATTCAATCCAAGGGCTGGTGTCCTCAGATTTCTGAGGGGGCAGTCCTTCCTGGAGCACTTTTTCCACCAGAGCCCGAGTGTCCTTTTCGGTTTCCTGTCTTTTCTGTTCCCGTTTTTTTTCATCCAGTGGCTTTTGAGTGTAAAAAAACCGTGTTCCCCCGCACTGGGGGCATCCTTGAAGTATCTGGGATGTTCCCTCTGGAAAAATTTTACCACATTTCAAACATTGATGAGGCATGGCCTTTTTTTCCTATTTATTGATCACCTGTGTTTTAATCATGGTGCTGTCCTTATGGATGGTTTTCAGTTTATCCGCCGGGCCAATCACGGTCATCCGGGGGGGATGGATTTTTCCTAAAATTTTTTGCAGCCAGCTTGTTTTCTCCGACATATAACCCTGCATCTCGATACCAATGAACTTGTTGGGATTGACCCTGCTCATGGTTTTTTCAATTAATTGTGTCTGTTCCTGGGGGGTGAGTCCCTTTTCCAGCACCAAGATTTCTCCCTTCTCAATCTCCGTGAGAATATATTGTATCTTTTCCTGGGAGGATAATCCCTCCAGTTTTTGCTGGGAGATCAAATTTACGTTCACCCCGGTCATGCCGCCCTCCGTTTCCGTTTATGGAACCGCTGCACCATGGTGCTGTACAGCATGTCAATATTATATCCCGTCAAGGCGGAGATGGGGATGACATCATGCTGGGGGAAGGCGGATTTAAGGGTGGCAGGACTGGATTGGTCAAGATCAATCTTGTTTGCCGCGATCACCACGGGGAGCTCCCGGGCTTCCAGGTTGCCCATGATGGTGATATTGACCTGGGTGAAGGGATTTTGTGTACAGTCCATAAGGAGAATGACGCCGTCCACGTTTTCCAGCCATCGTATGGCCTCGATGACGCCCTCAGTGGCTTCCTTTGCCCGCCGGCGGGCCTTTTTTTCAGACAGGCCATAGGACAAAAAATCATGATAGTCGATCTTGGTGGCAATCCCGGGTGTGTCAATGATGTCAACGGTCAGTGATGATCCGCCATCATTCACGGTGATGTTTTCCTTTGTTTTTGCCCGGCGTGTTTCATGAGGTATCTCCGATGCCGGGCCCAGTGTGTCCCCGCTCCAATCCCGAACAATCCGGTTTGCCAGGGTTGTCTTTCCCACATTAGGGGGTCCATAGATCCCGATCTTCACATGTTTTTTCCCAAAGATTGACCGTAATTTTTTAGCAAGTGAAATATTCTTTATTTTTTGAAATATTCCCATCTCTACCCCTGTTTTTTTTGCATCACTCTAACGGTATATAAATGTTTTCAAGTCCCAGGTTCACCATGGCTCATGGCCCAGATACAAAGGAGAAAATATATCTCGTCACCCCCCCTCGCCAAAAGATGGGCAGGGGATAAATCCCCCTTTTTTTAAATATTTATTCCCACATGGGGTAGAATCAAGTTGAGGTCCTTGGTGGTGATCACCACATCAGCAGCTGTCCGTGTGTCCTGATCCATGGGATTAAAGGCGATCCCCTTCCCGCTGACACGAAACATCCGGACATCAAAACGGGAATTCCCTATGGACACCGCCGTCTCCCGGGGAATCTGCAACTTATGGCACAGGGTCTTGATGGGATCATCCTTTCCCCGAGGTGACACCCGAAGGATACCCCTCCCGGTTAAGTGCCCCTCCTGGATCTCAATGCCATTGGCGATCACATAATCGATCTCCAACTCCCGGGCGATTCTTTCAGCCAGAACATCCAATCCTGCAGACACAATGGCGGTGGGAACACCATGATGGCGCAATACTCTAAGGCATTCACGGGCACCCGGCATCAGGGGGACACTTGCCAATATCTCATACAACTCCCTCTCCTCCATCCCTTTCTCTTTCCACTGGGCAATATCCCGGCTCATAAACTCGTCATCATCAATCTCGTTTTCCAGATACGCCCGGACGGTATGCCCATTATCAATACCATAATGGGTATGGATCCAATCCCATGAACTTTCCACATCCACCAATACCCCATCCATATCAAAGATCACCAAACGCGCTCTCTGCATAAACTTCCTTTTCCTCTAGTCTGTTATCCCCCCGGGCATATAATGCTTTTGCCGTCACTGTCCGTTCTATCTACCCTAGTCCGCCCCTTGTTTTCCTGTATCAAGAAAAAACCGCCCCGTGGAGGGAGGGGACAGGATAGCAGGCACAAAAATTTTTTTTTTTAGGTGTTCACAAAAAAAAATTGATACAAACAGGGGGGAAGGGGGGAATCAGAAAAGAATTGTTTCATCCCGTCGGGGCCCTGTGGATACAAGAGCGATAGGGGCATCCACATATTGGGATATAAAGTTGACATAGGCCAGTGCCTCAACGGGCAGGTCATCACGTGATTTCATGTTCCTTACGGTGTCCCACCCCGCCAGGGTTTCATAGAGGGGTGTGCACTGCTCCAGGTGGCTTAACACGGCAGGAAAATCAGTCAAGTGCTTTCCTTGGTAGTCATAACCCGTGCATACCTTCAGTTTTTTTAGTCCATCCAGCACATCAAGCTTGGTAATGGCCAACTGGGTTATGCCGCTGAGCCTGCAGGAATGTTTCACCACCACCAAATCAAGCCATCCGCACCGGCGTGGCCTTCCCGTGGTAGTGCCAAACTCGTGCCCCCGCTCCGCGATTCTCTTTCCAATGGGGTCATCCAGTTCCGTGGGGAGAGGCCCCTCGCCCACCCGGGTTGTATAGGCCTTCACCACCCCGATAATGTCAGTGATTTTCTGGGGGGAAATTCCCACACCGATACAGGCGCCACCGGCGATGGTATGGGATGACGTGGTGTAGGGATAGGTGCCAAAATCAATATCCAACATGCATCCTTGCGCCCCCTCCAAGAGAACATTTTTCTGGTTATCTATGAGATCATGGATATATCGTGAGGTGTCCCGGACATATTTTTTCAAGGTTGTGCCATAGGCTGCATATTCCCTATGGATGGTTTCCAGATCAAGTTTTGTGTGGGTGTCAAAGGCGTCAAGGAAGCGTTGCTGAAGGGGAAGGATCTGGGTGAGTCGTTCCCGTAGCACCGGTTCGTCCACGAGTTCCCCCATGCGTATCCCCCGGCGGGCGATTTTGTCAGCATAACACGGTCCGATTCCCCGCTGAGTTGTACCAATCCGTTGTTTCCCCCGGAGTTTTTCCCCGGCGCCATCCAGGATTTTGTGATAGGGCATAATGATGTGTGCCCGGTCACTGATATAGAGGGTGGGAGTGATAGTTCTTTTCTGAAGCTGTGTGATTTCTGATATCAGGACCTGGGGGTCAATGACCACACCGTTCCCGATCACAATGGTTTTTCCCTGTATGGCCCCGGAGGGTAAAAGATGAAGTTTGTATTCTTCATTGTTGACCATGATGGTATGCCCGGCATTGTTACCTCCTTGATAGCGGGCCACGCACTCAACAGTGGAGGCATAATAATCCGTGATTTTCCCCTTTCCTTCATCCCCCCATTGGGTTCCCATGACAACCTGGACGGTCATGTGTCATCCCCTATTTATCCCACCAGGGATATTTTTCCATCTTTTTTGAGTTTTTCCAGATTTTCATCAAGCACCTTTTCGGCATCTTTGGTCATTGCCTCCCGTACCTTGATGTTTTGCTGCTTGATAAGGTCCTTTCGTTGCTGGTACTGTTCCCATCGTTCCTTTTTAACGGCGATGATTTTACTGAGCATCTCAATGGCCTTTTGGTGGAGTTCATCGGCCTTTTCCTTTATTTTTAGGAATTGTTCATGCTTTTTGTTTGCTTCACTGATTAAGGTGGCGACTTCCTCTACATTTTTTTCATATTCTGTATGGTATGTTTGGGATTCTTGATAATATTTTTTCACCATCTCATGCTCGGCATCCGCTTGTTCAAAAAGGGCGTCAATGGATTTGTCAAGATTATCCAAATCGATCTCGATTTTTTCTTGCTCCTGGACTTGGTTTTCCATGGCGTAATACTCCGCGGTTTTGGTGCGGATTTCCTCAATGAGCTGATTTTCCTTCTTGGTTTCCAGGGGAGTGGTCTCCTGTCTGTATTTCAACATCCGGATCTCAATTTTTAGTTCCTCCAGACGCAACGGCAAACTTTTTTCCTGTTTTTTCCACCCGGCTCTTTTCTCATCAATAAGTTCTTTTGCGCTGTGTTGAAACTTATTTCTTTTCTCCTTATGCTCCCGCATTATTTTGGTGCAGCCATCCCTTTTTTGCCGCAGTTCCTTCATCTTGTCAATCATCATCTTTTTTTCCTTATGGAGCATGTCTCTTTCATCACGGAAAAGCCGCGCTTTTTGGTTAAGCTCATTGCGTTTTCCCACCAATCCCTGGTATTTTTCCTCTGATTTTTCCAGCTCTTCCCGTATCTCCTTGGTGGTCTTCGGGGTGGTCTCATCCATGGCTCTATATTGGTTTCTCACATAAAAATTTTGGTATCAGAAACATTTATGATACGGTGATATATTGACAACTGTATGATCCTTGCCAGTTTCGCGATTTTCCCCACCTCCGAGGGCTCCTCGGTGAGCCCCTATATAAAACGGGTGTTGTCTGTCCTAGATGACACCGGATTGCGTCATGAAACAAATGCCATGGCCACGGTCATTGAGGCCCCCGATCTCCGTTCTCTCTTTGATGCTCTCATACGGGTTTATGATGCCCTGGTGGCCATGGATGTTGACCGGATCCATATGGATCTGCACGTGGATCATCGCTTGGACAAGGAGGCAACCATCCACTCAAAACTGTCCAGTATCGGCAAGGTACCCTAATATCCCGTACCCCGTCCCTTATCATCCTCACCCTTTTTTTTTTTTTTTTTT
>Ga0209121_10004047_pt1 | contig 13846 bp, 13 predicted proteins | sample Cruoilmetagenom3_FD_187292 | JGI IMG/M metagenome (GOLD analysis project Ga0209121, IMG submission 187292) | Oil polluted marine microbial communities from Coal Oil Point, Santa Barbara, California, USA - Sample 3 (SPAdes) (version 2) | ecosystem: Environmental > Aquatic > Marine > Oil seeps ...
CGGACGGGGCATTACGAAAATTTCTCCTTCGGATCAGGTTTTGCCTTATTCATGGAACCCACGCAGCAAGCTGCGGGGTATTCTGCTTCGCAGAATAATGGATCGACATCAAATTTTTTATATCGAAATTCAAAAATCTCACCCCCTTTTTCAGGTAGTATCACAATTCGAACCAGTTCATTCTCTAGGATGATGGTTTGCAGTCCACAATACTGAACTGCATCACTCACACGAGCGTTTGAGTAGCGAGAAAAGGGTGTAATGCTCATGTATTGGTTACTCCTGAATTTTTTCTTTAATTCGTCTTTGTTATCAAAGATCCTGATATGATTGATACCACGTATCGTCAACAGACTGTTCCGAATAAAAATCTTTCCAAGATTTCCCAATTGCATCACATAGATTTGTCAATCGGTTCATTCTATCAGATGCTTTACCCCGCAAGAAGCCTAACAAATCCTCTCCTTGTTTGCCTACCGCTTCCTTCCAAACTGCACGGCCTGCCATTGCACCACTTGCACCACTCTGACATGCAATTGTCAATTGGCCTATATAAGTATCAAAATCCACTCCCGCTGAAAGCAGCACCCAGGGCACACTCGAGGCTTGTGAAACCTCCCTGCAAGCTTCGGCCCAATGGGTTTCGTTCTCATCTTCTTTAATTTCTAAGGGAAATTCAGCCTTCAACACATCAACGCCAAGGTGTGTTAGTTTATCAGCGGTGCGAACGACAATATCACGCTTCTCAATTGAGTTTAATTTCTTACCTGGGTCAAGCGAATAGGCTAAGGGTTCAATGAAGAAAGCAAGATCGTACTTTTTACAAGATTCAGCAACAGATTCCACCAACGCTTCTTGTTGACCCGCCAACTCAGAATCTGGATGGTAATAAACAAGTAGCTTGAGTGCTGTTGCGCCCATACGGCGAATCTTACCGACACTCCAACCCGGGAGAATTCTGCTTTCTCTTGCGTCAGGATCACCGGTGTAACCTGTCGCCTCTACGGAAATTACAAGTCCGATGTCTCCAGGCAATGAATCGCTCTGAATAGATTGCGCAGCTCCAAATTCTGGATCTAGTAATGCTGCACTTGCAAAAGGAGATACTTCGCGAATCAAAGTTGACTTAAAATCACCCATGCTCTTGGCTGAGACCTGGTCGGGATGATCAGGGTTCATTACTCTTCGTAAATTATTCCGATGATCAAGTGCAAGGATTGAAAAGACGCCGCGCTTTGTTGAGCACGCAGCTAATCCTCTTCTCTTTCCTACAGATAATTCCAAAGTCCTCTCCCTTCTTCTGTCATTGGCTCTGGCAGGCATAGATATAATCGGAAATCTGAGACATTATTCGATCATAAATTAATTCCAGCGGGGTATTTTCCAACTCATTTCTCATTACCTTTCGGTATTGATAGGGCATATACTGACTTAACAAGCTTTCAGGTACAGGCTCTTTGGTTAGATTGACAAAAAGAATATTCAAGGACTTTTGAACCTTTTCATCAGGCCAGTAGTAACGCGATCTGTCACTGTAACTATACTTGCGAGCAAAACGGAGATAAACATCATCGCCCTGATAGTGCTTTTTCCAATTTTTAGGATTTTCCAACATGATTTTTTCCAAAACGTCTTGAAGCTGGGACAGAACAACCCCTTTTCGTCCCTTCAGCCATTCCTGTTCCATCATTTCAAGCGAAAATACGGCCTCGCGAAAAGCAAAGGTCAGAGCAGGGCCGATTTTCAAAATCGCGAAATGATCCTCCACCATTTGCTTTAGAGACTCAGGCGTTTGATAGTCCGTGGAATGGGCTTCATAAATTAAATTGTCATATTTTTTAATAAAATTGGATAATTGTGCTGCCTTTTCACGATCATAATGAATCAGTGAGGAGTCGCCGAATTCGACACCAGGTTGCACAACCAAACCAACAACCCTTTCCCATGCTTCTTCAAGACCAAGCTCATAAAACGCTTCCTTTGTGACATCAATTGTTCGCTGAGCATCTTCTGTCCTCGTTACACTAAACTCGGTCTCTCCAGATAACGCCCCTCCTGGTATAGGCACCTCGGTCCCGATGATATAACATGGCTTCCAAGGTGAACCAGGGTTTTCGCGATACGCCTGTTCAGCAACCCGACACATCTGTGCAGCGCGCTTTGCTGAAATCGCAACATCTAGGGGTTGATCAGGATCATCGTCAGCACATTTCATGCTGGCATCCAGGTGAATTTTCGAATAACCGGCTTTGATCGAATCCGAGACAAGAACTCGTGATTTATCCATAGCAGATTCCGCAGACTCGTCTTGCCAGGCATTTGGACCAAGATGATCACCACCTAATAAAATTCTGTCTGCTGGTAAACCAACCTTTTTTGCAAGCTCATATACAAAATTGGAGAATTGGGCAGCATTCATACCAGTATATCCACCATATTGGTTGACCTGGTTGGATGTTGACTCAATCAATACATAATTGTCCGATTCCACCTCCTGTTCCAAACACGCTTCAATAACAAACACGTTAGATGAACAAATACTGTAAATCCCTTTTGCTTCTCCAGATTTCTGTGCTTCAACTACATCCATCAACGGGTTTTGTTTGCTCATTTTTTCCTCAAATCCTTATCTATCATCAATTTAATTAAGACCAGCCACACGCTCAGCCTCTTCCAGTGTGGGTTGGGCTGCAGTTCCTCCATGCTTCCGCAAAGAGAGCGATCCACATGCAACGGCAAGTTTAACGGTACGCTCAAGTTTCCAACCGCTCAAATAACCATAAATGAAACCAGCATCAAATGTATCTCCAGCGCCAACGGTGTCTGCAATTTCATCAATGGGTGGTGGGCTCGCCTGAATTTTTACTTTTCCATTACTGGCAATTGCACCCTCAGCGCCTAATTTGACTGTTGCGAGCGGAACTAATTTTGTGATTTCATCCAGTGCATCGTCAACGGATTGTGTTCTTGTTAGTGATAACAGCTCATTCCGATTGGGAAGAAAAACATCGGTCATTGGGAGAACTTTATTCAAACCTTCCCAGCGTTCATCAGGGTCCCAATTGGTATCTAAAGAAATCGTCAAGCCCAAATCTTTTGCTCGGCTAAAAAGTTTTGGTAAACCTAGTCTAAGCCTATTTTGTAAAAAATAACTGGCCACATGCAAATGCCTGCACTCTTCCAACAACTCATTACTTACATCATCTTCTCGTAATTTATCAATCGTACCTAAATAGGTTAAAATTGCACGATCCTCCCCTCGATTAAGTATGACACTCAAGCCGGTTTTGATATCCTGATCGTAAATCACATTTGATATATCAACATGACGTTCTTTCAAAGACTCAAGCATAAACTTGCCAAATTCGTCATTCCCCACAACACCAATAAACGCGACACGCAGGCCTAACTTTGCTGCGCCACAGGCAAAAATCGCTGATGATGACCCAATTGTTAAAGCCACATCTTCAACAATTGACTCATTCTGCCCAAATTTTAGGGTTATTTTTGGGTCACTCACAATCAAATCTGGATTGATTTCGCCAGCAACAAGAATATCAAATTTTTTATCAGATTTCGGCATATTAGTTCCTCGTGTACCCTAATAACAATTCTTCAAAGGAAATGATCTCTCTAAAAAAATGCAACCACATCTAGTTATTGTGGTTGCATTTATCAATCATAATTTTTCAAGCATTTAACTTTTCAACCTTAAGAATTCATCATCGAGCATTTTATCCAGTCGTCATTGATGGAATGTGTACTACAGCATCCAAATTATGTGGATTGTCAGGGTCTTGGCCCCTTGATATTGCTCGGTGGAAGGCTAATAATTGCATGACCGGCAAAAACAATAATGCTCGTAATGGCTCGCTAACACCCGAATTTAGCTCGACGACATCTCCAATAGCCTCTAAACGAGGATTGCCCTTCTCGGTGAAGGTAAGAATTTGTCCTTTGAGAGAAGCCATCTCCTCCAAAACTGGGATTTCCTGATCCTCTGTTGATTCATTGATAAGCCCAACAACAAGACTTTTTTCATCAACCATAGACTTTGGCCCATGCCGAAACTCAAGTATGTGGAAAGCTTCACTGTGTGAAAGAGACATTTCCTTCATTTTCAACATGGCTTCACTAGCGATTCCGTAATTATAAGCAGATCCGAGGAAAAAGAATCGCTCGATTGACGATTTTCTACCTAATTTTTCAGCCAATTCATGATAGGTTTCGAAGAAGTGTTTTACCCTTTCAGGAAAACCTGTTAGAACCTCGACCGCATCTTGTCCACCCAGTTGAATCGCAAGCGCTTCAGCCATTAACATCATACTTGCAAAAGATCTGGTTTGAGCAATACTCACCTCTTGTGCTGCCGCTGCAATCAAATTCAGATCCGCAAGTTTAGTCACACTACTATCAGGAACAGTCGTAATCGCCATTATCCGACCATAATTGCCTTCTTTGAATAATTGCATTGCGCGGACAGTTTCACTGGTCTCACCAGAACGAGAAACGGCAATTAACAATGTCTTTTTATTTTTATCAAGGTAAATATCGCTAAACAAGCTAAGTTCAGACCCAGGCAATGCTTTTGAAGAAACGCCCGTATATTTCTGAAAAATGACCGCAGCTGCTTGTGAAAGATAATATGTCGAACCACATCCACTAAAAATCACTTGATCAAATTTATCTTTATTCCACAGAGCTTCGATTGATGAAGCATTATTCTTGAAAACGTTCAGAGTGTCAGCCCAAACAGCGGGTTGGCTTAGGATTTCTTCCAGTGTTTTTTCACCTTTATTAGTCATTTATTTTTCCTTTTCTTCGTAGTTTATTGCATTCAAGATTTCGCCACGTGAAATGGCTCTATTTAATAAATCCCAAATAGATCACAGAAAAATGATCAATTCACAAATCTCCCTGCCACCATCGTTCGCAGGACATTAAAGTCCTTGTCCATGATGATCAGATCAGCATCCGCGCCTGGTTTCAGGCTGCCCTTCTTATCCTGCCACCCCATTGCTTCAGCGGGCACAGAGGTTGCCATCGGCAACACTTCTTGGATTGGTAAGGAAGTAAATGCCATAACATTACGAACTGCCCTATCCATCGTCAACGTGCTCCCAGAAAGTCCGCCTTCTGGGGTGCGAGCAATGCCATCTCTTACGATGATTTTTTGACCAGCGAAATCATAGTCACCATCATCCAAACCTGCACCACGAATTGCATCTGTGATTAATATCACTCGAGATGTGCCTTTGGCTCGAATTAACATCTTAACAACTACTGGATGAATATGAATACCATCACAAATTAATTGAGCATAAATACGGTCTTCAACCAGCACACCACCGACTGTGCCTGGGCGACGATGGTGCAATCCCATCATGCCATTGAAAATATGAGTGGCTTGCCTTACGCCCATATTGGCTGCTTCCACAACTTGTTCGTAGGTTGCGCCACTATGGCCAATAGAAAATTCCACGCCATTTTCAAGACCTTCCTTAACAAGCTGCTTCGCACCTTGATTCTCTGGTGCAAATGTCACAAGTTTGATGACACCCGTTTCAAACCATTTGCGATATTCATCAACATCCGGCTTCCGGATCAGCTGAGGAAGTTGTGCCCCACGATGCTCTAAAGAAAGGTATGGTCCTTCAACATGTACACCAAGATGTCTCGCACCATCCTCTGTCTGTGGAGTATTTGCCACATTTTCAATACAAGAAAATGTTAGCTCAGGTGTTGCGCTCCAGGTGGTAGGTAAAAAACTGGTCACGCCGTATTTCACGACAAATTTGCTGATTGTGTGAATTGCTTCTTGTGTCGCATCCATTGTGCTAAAGCCCATGGCTCCATGGAAATGAATGTCCACAAAACCAGGGGCGACATATTTTCCAGAAACATCAACTACCTTTGCATCAGCATCTGGTTTGATTGGTTCGCGTGTAATTCCGATTATCTTTTCGTCTTCAATGATTAATGTTGAATCTACAAGTATTTGATGCGGTGTTAGTAATTTTGCACCTGTAAAATAAGTCTTCACTCTATTTTCTTTTCTAATAGATTTGTTATTTGGCTGCACCCATGGTTATGCCTGCAATCATTTTTTCCGAGAGGAAGATATATAAAATGATTGTCGGGACAATAATAATTACAATGCCCGCAAATAATCCGACCCAATCTCCTGTGTACTGCATTGCATTTTGCAGTGCATATAATCCCAATGAAATTGTTCGGTTCTTGTCCGTATTGATGAAAATTAGCGCTAATTGATATTCATTCCATAAGCCGATAAAGTTAAAAATTGCAGCTGTAATCAAGCCAGGAGAAGCTAATGGCAGCATAATTCTGAAGAAAACCTGATAATCTGTACACCCATCGATAATTGCGGATTCTTCCAATTCACTTGGCAATGAGCCAAAGAAACCTGTGAGGATAAAAATCGTAAAGGGTATAGAAAGACTGACATAGACGATCGTTAAGCCTACAAGGCTATCAGATAGCTTCAGGTTGGCCATAATAACGAACAAGGGAATAAACAAAAGGGGAAATGGGATCCCCATACCAGCAGTGAATATTGTTGAGATTAAATTATTGCCTTTGAATTTCACTCTGCTCAAAATGTAGGCTGCAGGCGCGGAGACCAATAATATAAAAAACACGGAAGCAAAGACCACAATTACACTGTTCATAAAATAATCGCCAAGATTAACAACTGACCAAGCTTTTACAAAATTCTCAAAATGCAACTCGGTTGGTAGCTTCCATGCTTCTTTAAAAACTGCGCGATTCGCTTTTAGTGAACTTAATGCGATCCAGCCAAAGACAAAGACAGTGAATAAAGACCAAAAACCCACAAAAAGGTAAGATGGAATATGCTTTAGCCATTTCAACAATTTCCCTATTCGAGCACTTCGGCGGGTAATTTTTTCTTGATTATTATTCGGATCATTGATATTCATTTTATTATCCTTAATATCTATACCCATCAATATTCCAATACATCACGTTTAAGTAATGTCCGTAAGATCACAAAGATGATTACTACGCTTAACAGCAACATAACGCCGATAGCCGTCGCGTAACCCAAACGATAAATCGGATATCGCTTCCCAAACCCCATAATATAAAGGTAAATGCCGATAGTATAAAGCTGTGAAGGAACTGATTGGCCATAAAATGCGTATGGGAACTCAAATATCTTCAGAGCACCAATGCTGTATAACACTATAGCAATTGACAAAACATCCCAAATAAGCGGAACAGTAACTATAAAAAATTTTTGAATCTGGTTCGCGCCTTCAATTTCTGCAGCCTCATAAAATTCTTTTGGTATTTTATCAACCCCTGCCATAAGCAATACCAAGTAATATCCAACTTGAATCCAAATGATCGCAACCAATACAGACCAAAACACCTTATCAGGAGCTGTCCAAATAAAATTTGATAACTTTTCGAGGCCTAAAGCTTCTGCTATGTTCTTGATTAAGCCGAACGTCGGATTGTAGATGTAAGCCCATAAAGTCGTTAGCGCTATGGTGGCAATAATATTCGGCAAAAAGATCAATGAACGGAATAACTTCTTACCCTTGATGCCCGAATTAAGCGCAATCGTCATCAAAAAAGCTACCGTAAACACAACCACTCCACCAACCAGCAGAATAAACATTGTGTTTCGGAAACTTAACCAAAATAATTTATCCTGAAAGATTTCAGCGTAATTGGCAAATCCGACAAAGGTTTTTTCCTCACCAAAACCTGACCATTCGTAAAAACTGTATTGAAGTGCCTGTATCGCCGGAAGTAGGAAGAAGAAAAAGTAAAGTAAACTAGCTGGCAATAAAAATAAGACTATAAGACCTTTTCTAACTCTCATCCTATCCACTCCTAATTAAAATAAGAAAGAATTTTTAGATAGAGAGATGAAAATTCATCTCTCTATCCATATGCTGTTTTTATTTCAGATTATTTGGATGCCCAATAATCTGCCGTATCTTCAACCATGGTCTGAATAAACTCTTCAGGGCTGATTTCCAATGTAAAGAAAGCATTATAAGCAGGGGTTAGTACTGTCTCCTGATATTCAGGATAAAAAGCCTGGATACCATCGTTCGGGAGAAGTGCAACATTCGCATTCGCAGCGGCTTCTTCACCATCTTTGATCGCCTCGGCCCAGGAAATATCTTTTCGTGTCACACCAACTAAAGCTTCATCAGCCATAAGCTGTGCATTTGCCTGAGTTTGTGTGAACTTCAAGAATTCGAACACCTCTTTAGGATGCTCAGAATCTTCCATAATCATGAATGACAACAACCAAGCTGTCAGGTCGTTAATGTCACCTTCGCCACCTTCAACAGCTGGGAAGCGTAAACCACCCCAATTGAAGTCTTCACCAGCGGTATCGCGTAGCTCGGTCGGCAACCAGGAGCCGCACATTTCCATCGTTGAGTCACCTGTTGCCAGAGTCATCTGACCAGCAGGCCAGACATAGCCAACAGTATCAGCAGGAATGAAGCCACGATCCCATAACTCACGTGTCATTTCAGCAGCTTGCAAAAACGCAGGATCATTCCATGCTTCGCCAGTTTCATCTTCAACAGCGGCCAGTAAGAATCCAGGTCCTTTTAACCGTTCAACGATATAGGCAAAATATGGGAAGTTATATGAGAATTCACTACCTTCAGCCGCCAACACAGAATAACCCGCGTCCTGAATTTGCTGTGCCATTCCAAGAAATTCTTCCCATGTCTGTGGATCTTCTGTAATGCCTACATCCGCCAAAACATCCATGTTGGTCCAGAATTGCCAGGTATTGTAGACATAAGGGAAGAGATAGTAATCATCACCCATTTTGTGAAGGTCAATCACACCGGGCACAAATGTATCAGCAACTGTACCGTCATAATCAAGGGCATCTTGTTGCAGGAAATCATTCAGCGGATATCCCAAACCTTCTGCCATCAAACCACCAGCGACCTGGTCAGCATCCTGATCCATGAAGTCCACTTTGGTGCCGCCCGCAAGAGCAGAGCGAAGCTTGGTTTGATTTTCTCGACCATTCCAGGTTGCATTAATTTTGATATTGGGGTTCTCTGCTTCAAAGGCTTCAATCCACGCCTGAATGGCTAATGCCTGTGGTTCAGAAACATTCCACATCGACCAGTATTCGAGCACAACTTGCTCATCTTCACTATCAGTTTCCCCTGGCTCTTCGACTTCAGCCTGGCATGCTGTAAAAATCAGGCTGAAAGCGACTAATAGAACAACTAAAAATCTCATTCTTTTCATTTCTTTTCTCCTAAATTTTTGGTTTTTAATAATCTAAATTTTCAAAGGCTTTCCAAAATTAATTATGGTCTATCCTCATCATCTCCTTCAATTTTCATTACATAAATAGCATTTTTTGAAAATGAACTTTTTTCGAAACAAACAGACTGAATTGTAATATTACGCCAGATTAATCAAACGCTTCGCGTTCAAAGAGTAAACCTTCTTTAAAACATCATCCGGCAGGTAAAGCCCATGAACAAACCATCGACCCTGACGCGGCGGGTTTGTAAGATAGTAATTGAAATACTCATCATCCGTCTCAAGAAATCGGGCATAGAGACGATACCAGGCTAGGCTGGGGACGCAATCAACACCAAACAAAATCCGGTCGGGATATTTCAAGAAGAATTTCCTGGCGGAATAAGGTTGGCGCCCTAATTCACCGATCCGCTCAGATATATCCACATTGAAATTTGGGCACTCATCCAATAGGGCACTGACCCATTCAAGATTTTCAGCATAACACCCCACGTGCGCCCCAATAAACTTGGTGCGAGAATGTCGTTTAACGAGATTTTTAAATCGTTCAATGATTGAATTGAATGGGGGATAAGGTGGACTTGGGAAATGCCATTCTGGGTGCTCATGCAATTCATCCCAACGTTCATTTGTTGCATCCAGAGGTTTAAAGAAAGCCACCGGATCAGCTACGTGGATCGTCACGGGGATATTTAGGTCGGCAACTTTCTCCCAAATTGGGGCCAGAAAAGGATCGTCGACTTTGATGTATTCACCGCTTGGATCTTTGAATTGGAGCCCGAAACGCTTGTCTATCTTCAACCCTTGAGCTCCACTGCGAACATCTTCTTCCAGTTTTTCAACTGCATAATCAGGAAATTCATCACCCATTTCAGCGTATTTTTCCCATTCAACGCCAGTATATAAAATAAACCTTTCTGGCGCTGCTTCTTTAAATCGCGCCCAATGATGATCGTAAATATCCTGACCCCAGGCACCGTCTAAGTCCACAATTGCTTCGACATTTGCCTCATCCATCACATCCAACAACTCACTTACCGGATGTTTAAGCCAATAATCCCCGACAATTTCAAGATGGTTATGCGCATCAATAACGGGAATTTTTGGCCTTTTGATTTCTGTAACTTTTGTTACCAATGCTGACTCTGGTTTAAATTCACCAAGATGAATATCTTCAGGCATTTATTTCTCCATTCCTACTCAAAACAATTCGTTTAAACACGATAGACCTTGATCATCATGTCTCTAAAAACAGAGACGACATCATCAGGCGCATCAACATCTGTAATAATGACATCTATCGCATCAGCCGGCGCAACAAGGACCGAGCTGACTTTTGCAAATTTCTCATGATCAAGCACGAACACAATTTGTGGCGCAATTTTTAGAATTTCACGATCGACAACGGCTTCCGGCAAATAATCATTGGTAAAACCGTGCGTCGGATCCGCCGCCCGAATACCCATAAACACCCGATCAGCCCGAAATTCCTGCACATCTTGATTGGCGATGTGACCCACCATCGATAGTTCTTTACGGCGGAGCATCCCGCCAATGACTATGATTTCGATATTGGGATGATTTATCAGGTCATCAATCAACAGCAATGAATTCGTGATCACTGTTATAGAAATATCATAAGGTAGGTGTTTGACAATCTCTAATACTGTGGTGCCGCTGCCCAGAAAGATCGTTTCCCCGTCATGTATCATTCCTGCTGCTTTTCTGCCAATCCGTTCTTTTGTGCTGGCGTTGCGATTTGCCCTCTCCAAGATAGGCGGTTCTTTACCTGCTCGTTCAACCTTTACCGCTCCGCCATGGGTTCGACTCATCCAACCCCGATCAGAACACTCTTCAAGGTCACGGCGAATCGTCGCTTCACTGACGTTAAAGAGCGGGCTTAACTCAGTCACCGTCACCTGGCCTTGCTCCTCAACCATTCTTTTTATTTGCGCTTGGCGTTGAACTTTTAAGAGCGTGTCATTCTTTTTCATATGATCTCAAAAGGACCAAAATAGGTAAAGAAACATCAGACAATAGTTATTCGGGCATCAAATAGAAAATTCTATCCCGATATTTTTTGATCATCTTCTCGTTAAATTCCTGTCCACCATCAACGTTTTGAGCAATGAACACTGGCGGTACAACATCCCGATCCAGAAGTTGCTCGATCGTCTCTGCCACCAGGCTGTGCAGCACTGCAATACTTGTCACACCTGAAATTGGGCAAAACTTCGCCGGTACACGATCATCCTCAAGTACAGCATCCCCTGCCTTGGCTTTATTATCCAACACCACGTCCGCATAGGCATACATGGCCTTGCCTGCTGGGTGCCGCGGCTCAACAGAAGTCGTATAATCGTAACCTGTCACAGCAATCACCTTGACCCCTCGTTCATGAGCCACCTTTGCCATCTCGATCGGCACAGCATTTCTACCTGAAACTGAGACAACGATAAGAACATCGCCTGCACGTATAGGCGTATGATCCAGGACAATCTCAGCATAGCCTTCCAACCGCTCAATTTGGCTTGTGATCCCAAATGGTGATGCCTGAAGCGCTTCAAGCCCAGGAATGAAGATAGCATTTATCAGCATCAACCCCCCTGCCCTGACGTAAATATCCTGCATAGTTGTGGAAGAATGCGTACTACCCCATGCAAAAATTCGACCCTTCCCTGCGATTGCATCCGCCATGATCTTGCCAGCCTTCTGAAAACTTTCCTCGTTTTCTTCTGAAATCCTGTCAAGTAGATGCTTCAGTTCGTTGATGTACTGCTTATAAAATTTTCCCATTTTATCTCCTAATTATTAATTACGATGTCGTTACAAAAAGATTTGATTTTACTCATTTACTTTTTACTAATTGTTCAAACTCTATCATGGCAATAAAGATGCTTCTCGGAACATGAGAATTTTTTAATAACGACTCTCCATTCACAATTCTAAAATAAATCATTAAATATTCGCAAACAAATTAACATCCTATTAACATTAGAATTCAGTTATTTACAATATCAATCATATAATATCTTAAATATCCCCAAAAGTCAACAATTTATTACAAATTCAAGCAGTTTTTTCGAAATACCATATTAACATTATCGTTTCATTAAGATATGTTATATGACTCTGCTGAAAAAACCTGAACTTTCACAACAAATATCGCATTGGGTATTTGTAAATTAGAAAATTCTTTTTGAACCTGAGATACCTTGGCTTGTCGCTATTGTGTTTTATACCTCTATTAAATTAAAGTTTTCACTTTTTCGCGAATCGCATATTTGGAGTATTGTTGTCTTATAAAAAATTTTTCGTATCTGCGACAACAACTCACTTAATGTTTTACTTTAATATCCCCAATGCCCCGCCAACAACGCCAGCTTCTCCCCTCATTTTCCCAAACACAATTTCGATCTCTGAAAGAACCGGCGGATCTGTCCTGGCAAGCATCCTGAAGTAATCTCCGGCGATTTCATCAAATCTATCACAACAACTATCTAATAGAACCTGACCCGCATTCGCTGTCCCCCCTGCCAAAGCTACTCGGTCTGGGCCAAAGATCATCGCCAAAATAGCAATCAGATGCCCCGTATGCTGGCCGACAATTTTTATGATCTCTTCAGCTATCGGATCGTTACCAGTTCGACAAGCTGTGATCACATCTTTTGCAGTTATGCCCTCTTTTCTATAGAGCCGCCGTGCATATTCCTCAATACCAGCTACACCACACAAAGCTTCTGCAGAACCATGAATATTTCCGCCGCAAACAAATTCGGATTTAGGGTCAAGCGGTATCCTTCCGCTGTCACCTGAGGTCCCACCCCATAATTCGATTGGTTCGCCATTATTGATCGCCGCTGCACCAATGCCTGTCCCTATGGCCACACACAGAAATCGCGTACAACCCCGCCCAACACCGTAATAATATTCAGCTAATGTGTGAGACATTAGATCATTCGTAACCTTTACCGGTAACCCAAGTTGAGATTGTAGACAATCACGGATATTATAGTCGTTCAGTCCGGGCACATTGACGGAGTAGCGGGGTCCGCTGCCGTTTTCATTTTGCATGCCCAAACAGGAAACACCAACCCCAACGATATTTCCCTTAAACGATGATTGAATTCGCTTAGCAGTCTCACAAATACGCTCAATAAAGGCTTTGGGGTTTTGCGGGTTAACAGCGGTTTCGATTCTGACCAGATCAGAAATCTTCCCCCGATTATCCACCAAAGCGATCTTTGTATGTGTGCCGCCAATGTCAACGCCAATTGCATGGACGTTTTGCTCGTTCATTTAGCTCCTCTGTTTTTAAAAACTGATTTCGAAGATAAATCAATTAACTCATTTTATGATGGATTGCCAATGATTATAATGCGAAAAAACCGATCATCTGAGAAAAACCCACAATTTAAAACCCTATAACTATTGAAAGCAATTATCGCCCAATTAAGAAAAACGCCAGATCCATCAGCGGTCGGCGGATGAGAATATTGATCAAATCAAGCCCAAACATCGGCAGGATAAAGACAAT
>Ga0209121_10004048_pt1 | contig 13846 bp, 8 predicted proteins | sample Cruoilmetagenom3_FD_187292 | JGI IMG/M metagenome (GOLD analysis project Ga0209121, IMG submission 187292) | Oil polluted marine microbial communities from Coal Oil Point, Santa Barbara, California, USA - Sample 3 (SPAdes) (version 2) | ecosystem: Environmental > Aquatic > Marine > Oil seeps ...
GACTTTAAAGTATTGCACCAGGTGCATGCTGGTGTTGAGTAAACAGTTATATTTTTCTGACTCTTTCCCTCTCCACCAGATATTATAGTTTTATAGCCACTAATCGCAGAGATATAAAAATCTTTACTGTTGCATCCTCTAAATATATTCTTCAGCTTTACTGACCCGAATTCAAGTAATGCAGGAACCGAACCTATACCATATTCAGGATGGATATCCTTCACCCTTGAAACATCAGCTTTTAAGAAAATAATATTCTCGGCTATACTGCTATCCAGTTCACTTAATGCCTTTAAAGCACAATCGCTTCTTTCTGTACCACCTTTAAACAATAACAGGAAAGTCCTATCATTTTTCCCTGTTATCTTTTTTAAATCAGACAATGATGCAATATCTATTATTTCCATTTTATAATTAGATATATGTATGGACATATATCATGCCATAAAAGTATAATGCTTTTTTGACATATTATACAGGTATTTTTGTCAGCATTACCCAGGGTCTGGGTTGGTCATTTTTTGGACATCAGATTATGCATAACAAAAACATGTTATCTGGCATAACTTCATTTGATCTAATTATTTCATAGTATCTATTTAATATTGTAATTTAGTCTCAGTAACTGGATAATGATTATTCTGAATTTAAATCCTTCTTATTAGCTAAAGATGAAGTTCATTAGAAGAGCATTATTTCTGATATTTCACGAGAAGGTGTATTTCAGGATAATAAGTATGTCTTTTTTCATCCTGTATAATTCAGGGCTCCTTAAATTCTTTAAGAAATTCAAAATGCATTATTTTGTTTCAAAACTTATAAAAAAAGGGGATACGATCATTGACATAGGCGCCAATCTCGGGTATTATACAAATATTTTTTCCAGATCAACAGGGAAAGATGGCATTGTATGGGCTGTAGAACCAGTACCCTTATACTGTGAGATACTGAAGAAAAATACTCACCGAAATTCAAATGTAATAGTCCTACCTTACGCACTTGGTGACAGAGAATCGGTTGAATTAATGGGTATACCAGGTAACCAGCCTTACAGACACGGTTTGACCCGTATACTTAAGAATGAAAAAGACAGGAATAATACCTCACGGGAAGTGGAAGTAAAGACACCTGAATTATTATTCAGTAATATTGAAAGGATTGATTATATTAAATGTGATATAGAAGGTTACGAAAACAAAGTCATACCAGGTTTTATTGAAATTATCAAACGTGATAAACCCATTATTCAAATTGAACTTGAGCCGGCAAACCATAAATTCATTAACGATCTATTAATTGCAGAAGGATACTGTTCATATATTCTGGTTGCCAATAAACTCAGGAACATAAATTCAGGAGAAAAATACAAGGATGATATAATATATATTCACAATAAGAGACAGGATCAAATCATGAAATCATTAAATACACATATTTCATAACCTAATAAATCCAAACAATGCCAAAAATTACAAAAGAACATGCCCTTAAGTATCACAGTACAGGGCGCAAAGGAAAGGTCGAAGTCATACCTACCAAGCCTTTCAATACCCAGTTTGACCTAAGTCTGGCCTATACACCGGGAGTAGCCTTCCCCTGTAAAGAAATAGAGAAGAATCCTCTGGATGCTTATAAATATACTGCCAGGGCGAACCTGGTCGCAGTAATTTCAAACGGAACAGCTGTCCTTGGCCTTGGTGATATCGGTGCTCTTGCCGGCAAGCCTGTTATGGAGGGTAAAGGATTGTTATTCAAAGTGTTTGGCGACGTAGACGTTTTCGATATTGAGGTGGATGAAAAAGATGTTGATAAGATGGTAGAATTCTGTACCAAGATAGCACCAACATTTGGAGGTATCAATCTTGAAGATATCAAAGCACCTGAATGCTTTGAGATAGAAGAAAGGCTGAAAAAGAATCTTGACATACCTGTTTTCCATGACGATCAGCATGGTACAGCAATAATAACAGGTGCTGGCCTGCTTAATGCTCTTGAAATATCAGGAAAAAAGATTGAAGATGTAAAGTTGGTTGTTTGTGGCGCCGGATCAGGTGCCATATCATGCACAAAACTATATGTCGCACTGGGCATCAGGAAGGAAAATATTGTAATGGTCGACTCCAAGGGGGTTATTACCAAAAAGAGAACTGATATAAATAAGTACAAGGCCGGGTTTGCTACTGACAGGAACATATCATCGCTGGCTGAGGCTTGTGTTGGTGCTGATCTTTTCCTGGGTCTTTCAGTAGCCGATAGGATGACCAGTGAAATGCTTGCTAGTATGGCCCCGAATCCCATTGTTTTCGCAATGGCTAATCCTAACCCGGAAATAACTTACGAATTAGCTATGTCGACCAGGGATGACCTTATTTTTGCCACCGGCAGATCTGATTATCCAAACCAGATAAACAACCTGCTCGGATTCCCCTTTATCTTCCGTGGAGCTCTTGATGTTATGGCAAGTGATATAAATGAAGAAATGAAGATGGCAGCTTCATACGCACTGGCTGAATTGGCCAAAGAGCCGGTGCCGGATGAAGTAGCAAAAGCATATAATGTTGACAAGCTTGAATTCGGAAGAGATTATATAATACCTAAACCACTGGATCTAAGGCTTATTTCCTGTGTCGCCACAGCAGTAGCCAAAGCTGCAATAGATTCGGGTGTGGCCAGGGTAAAAATTACTGACTGGGATGCTTATAAAAAGAACCTTGATGACAGGGTAAGAAAACATATCCTGGATATTGCGAGTGTATGTATTAAACCAATCGAATACTAGATCAAAAAAAAAGAGGCCGATGGCCTCTTTTTTTATTCATATGAATCTTTGAGGGGTCCTTTTCTTCCTGTATAATCACCCTGTGATACAGCCTCTATTCTCTTCTGGTAAAGTAAACAAATAATATGGGCAACCTGGTCAATGTTAAAAGAACTCCTGTTAATCGTTATGTCGAAAAGGTATTCAAGATTTACGGGCTTCTTATCAAGGAAATTAACTATCAAGTTATGCCTTTTCTCATCTGTATCGACAACGAATTCTTCAGCAGCCTCAATATCAAGTTCTTTCTTTCTAATAATATTTTCAACTCTCCAATAAAAAGGTGCTACAAGGCGAACATGAAGGGCTCTTCTCACAGTACCTGTGAGGGCCACTCCTCCCCTGCCCACAAGTACCACATGACCTTCTCTGGATAATGTCAGCACTACCTCCTTAATTGTTTTTTTAACCTTGGCATCACTGATATGTTTACCTGATATTGCCATCAGCATCTCAGAAAAACCTGATAATTGATGTCGTTTGATATAACTTTCAACATTATACGCGCCTGTATCCAGTTCACGCGCTGTATTAAAGAGTATTTCCTTATCAATCCACCTCCATTTTGTTGTTCCTTCCTCTTTATTCAGACCTTTTACCAGTTTTTTCGCAACGGCTACGGCATCACAACCAGTAAGCCTCGATATAGTAACTATGGGTCCATAGCCTGCTGATGAACCCCGGAGCATATCTCCCCTGTATCTCTCATCAAAGTATTTAAAAAATTTCTCTGACATAATCCAGTATTATACCATTATGAACAATATAAATACAAAAAACCTCTGGCACAGGCCGAATTAGGTAAGTCTTTATAAACCAGAGTTACTCTGGTATAATATACGAAAAAAATAAATATAAGGAAAATATTTAAGCTTAAGCCGGGGCAACGAGTTTTATTACTATTAATTAAAGGGGCAGGTCTTTAGCATGTTCTGCTTCAACATCATCCAGTGATTTTGGTTTTAGTTTGCCCAGTAATTCATAACCAGTTTCAGTAATCAGAAAATCTTCTTCATTTCTTATACCACTGAAATTTCTGAATTCATTCACCCTGTCAAAATTTATAAAACCACTGTTATTACCTGTTTTCTGCCATTGATCAATAAGCTCGGGGATAAAATAAATTCCCGGTTCAATAGTCAGCACAAATCCAGGTTCCAGTTTACGACTCAATCTCAGCGATTTTATCCCAAATTGCTTTGGTTTTTCCTGTCCGTTCCACCCAACATATATTTCACCCAGGTCTTCCATATCATGTACATCCATTCCCATCATATGGCCCAGGCCACAGGGAAAGAACAGGGCATGTGCACCATTGCTGACAGCCTCGTCCACATCGCCTTTCATAAGACCCATATCCTTCAGCCCCCGTACAATGACCCTTGCAGATTCAAGATACACTTCCTTAAAAGCTATACCGGGTTTAAGCATACTGATAGCTGTATTATGACTATCCAGGGTAATAGTGTATATATCCCTCTGTACAGGAGTAAAGTGTGGGTCTACCGGTACCGTACTCGACAGGTCAGCTCCGTATCCTGATTCAATTTCTGCCCCTGCATCAAGAAGAAACATCTGACCACTTTGCAGGGTGTTCCCATGATAATGATTATGCAATGTCTGGCCATTAATTGTTGCTATGATAGGGAAAGACATCCTGGCACCATCTGCTTCTGCTGCATTATTAACAGCTGCTGCTATCTGTGCTTCAGTAACTCCCGGAGCTGCCAGGCGCATGGCAGTACGGTGCATATCCACAGATATATCAGCTGCCTTACGTATTTCCTCAATCTCTTCAGGAGATTTGTAATTGCGTTGATCAATAACTGCCCTGACCAGCTCGAGAGATGACTCAGCCTGCGACTCAGCAGGTAATATGCCAAGCCATTCAAACAGCTTTATTTTATTTTCCGGCCTGTAAGGAGGTAAGAAATGTATTGTCCTGCTTGCATTTCTTTCTTTTTGAAGCTTATCCACCAGTTTTCTAATAGGGGCAGCTTCCGTAATTCCAAATGCTGAGGCTCTCTCTTTAATTGTAGGTTGGGGGCCCATCCACACAAAATCCTCAACGGTAAGATCATCACCGAATATTATTTCATTACCGCTGTCACAATCCAATACGCAGGCAAGGTATGGAAAATCAAGACCACAAAAATACCTGAAAGTACTATCCTGATGAAAATGAAAAGGATTATCGGCATAATTCATAGGACTTTCGTCATTTCCCAGCAGCAGGATTAAACCTGAGCCAACTGTCTTTTTTAATTTTTCCCTTCTGCTTGTATAAACTTCTTTCTTAAACATAATTTTAAATGAATTTTTATTAAATCGATTCGTGTTCTGTTCTTCTTATTATCTCATTCTGGAGATCTTCACCAAGATCGTTAAAATAATCACTATAACCTGCAACCCTTACAATAAGGTCACGGTAGAGTTCGGGATGCTTCTGTGCATCTCTCAGAGTATCAGTACCTACAACATTAAACTGTACATGATGGCCATCCAGCTTAAAATAACTCCTTATTAATGCTGTCAGCACCGAATAGCTATCCTCATCCTCAAAAAACTGTGGGCTGAATTTCTGATTTAATAATGTTCCTCCTGTTTTAATATGGTCTATTTTAGAAGCTGACTTAATTACAGCTGTAGGGCCAAGCCTGTCTACTCCCTGGAATGGTGATATTCCCTCTGACAGGGGTAAATAGGCACGTCTGCCATCTGGTGTGGCTCCTATTACAGAGCCAAAATAAATATGTGAGGTAGTAGGTAACATATTTATCCTGTGTATACCACCTCTAGGTGTTGGATTGCCATTTATTGCATCATAAAAAGTCTCAAAAACCATAACAGCATGTTGATCAGCATAATCATCATCATTACCATACTTGGGTGAATTATATACAAGGTCATATTGTAGTTCATCAAAGCCTTCAAAATCGACTGATATAGCTTCCATCAATTGATTCCAGGTGTATTTCTTTTCATCATAAATATTATACCTGATTGAGCTGAGCATATCAGTAATTGTTCCCAGTCCCACACCCTGAATATAAGTGGTATTATACCTGGCCCCACCGTCATTATAATCCCTGCCATTTGCTATACAATCTTCAATCAACAATGACAGAAAAGGAGCAGGCAGATTTTTCGCGAATATCCTTTCTATTACATTATTACCACGAATTTTAGTTAATGCAAAATAATTAAGCTGTTTTTTGAAAGCCTCAAATAGATCATCAAACACCTTAAAATCTTTCAGTTCACCTGTTGTTAATCCTACAGTCTCGCCTGTTCTGGGATCTATTCCATTATATAATGTTATCTCAAGTATTTTAGCCAGGTTAAAATAACCTGTCAGCCAGTATGATTCAGTACCAAATGCACCCGTCTCAACACAACCAGAAGCACCCCCGTTACGTGCATCAACCAGAGACTTGCCCTGTCTCATTAATTCCTGTATTATAGCGTCTGTATTAAAACATGATGGTTGGCCAAAACCTGTTTTTATTATATCCAGTGTATTATGAATAAACCTATCGGGATTCTTCTTTGATATCTGAACCATAGAGCTGGGCTGCAGTATCCTCATCTCTTTAACAACATCAAGAAGCATATATGTCATATCATTTACTGCATCAGTACCATCAGGCTTTACACCACCAAGGTTTATCAGGCAAAAATCGGTGTATGTATTGCTTTCCTGAGCTGTAACACCCATCTTTGGAGGCGAAGGGTGATTATTGAATTTAACCCAGAAGCAACCAAGCAATTCATAAGCTTTCTCCCGGTTTAATATTCCGTCTTTTATATCCTTTTTATAGACGGGGAAAAGATGTTGATCCAGCCTTCCCGGGTTAAATGAATCCCATGGATTAAGTTCAGTTACTACACCCAGGTGCATAAACCAGTAATGCTGCAGCATCTCGTGGAAAGTATCCGGGGCATGGGCCGGCACCTTACGGCATATTCTTGCCATCTCCTTAAGTTCGGACTTACGCGTTTCATCTTCAGTTTTAGATGCTATTCTCTCAAGTTCATCAGCATTCCGTTTAGCATACATAATAATCGCATCACATGCAATATTCATTGCTTTTAGTTCCTCATACTTATCATATGCATAGCGATCATTATAATAATCAAGTTCGTGCATACTTGCCTCTATCTCCTTCTTAAGATCCAAGAAACCATAGCTGAACATTTTATAACCCAGGACTGTATGCCCGGGAGCTCTTTGCTCCTGAAACTCAGTAAAAACACCTGCACTATAAGCTTTCTTCCACTCAGGTGTCATGGCCTCCATGACTTTGTCACGATTACTCCTGCCTTTCCAGTAGGGAATAATTTTATTACTGTAAATCTCCTCTACATCCTTGCTGACCCTGAAAGAAACTTTTTCTCTTGAATTAAGTATTTCAAGATCTTGCAATGTATGGACGGTAATCTCGGGGTATGTGGGAGTAGCTTTAGGTTCAGGTCCTCTTTCTCCTACTATCAGTTCGCCTTCATTTATACAAAGTTTTTTATTCTTAAGTATATGCATAAAGGCCATTGCCCTGCGTACTGGCACTGATACTTCCCCCGCTTCTTTACTTTTATAGAATTCGGTAACCAGCAAGGCCCTTTCTGCAGAAATAGTCTCTACAGCATTTAGACTTTGTTCTCTGAGTTTTTTAACTCTTTCTGTCAGTATCATAATAAATATTTTTTATCCACCAATTTTTACGTTAACACCACTACCTGCAAAAAAGCCCTTCATCTCTTTCATTTTACCGGTAGATGGTTGATCAATATCCTGCATTTTATATTCAAGCTTAAATCTTCTGTATTTAGAGCTCCCAATCCTGTGATAGGGCAAAAGGTCTACCCTGTTGATATTTGCTCCAGGCTGTGAGGCAACAAAATCTCTCAATGCTGTCATCTGTTTGATATCATCATTAAAGCCTGGTATGACAGGTATTCTTATTATAACTTGTTTACCCTTTCCTAGTATATAGTTATAATTATCAAGGATCTTTTCATTTGATACTCCTGTATACTCTTTATGCATTTCAGGATCCAGGTGTTTAATATCAAAAAGGAAAAGGTCCGTAAACGGAAGGATTAAATCAATAGTTGACCGGCTGGCATAGCCTGAAGTATCTACAACAGTATGTATTCCATACAAATTAAACATTTTCAATGACTCGGAAAGGAAACCTTCCTGCATCAATGGTTCCCCACCTGAGAAGGTGACTCCTCCACCTGATTCTTCTATAAAAACCATGTCCTTCATGGCTATATCAAGTAACTCTTCACTTGTATAGTATTTACCAACTGTTTCCTTAACAGTGAATTGCTTATTGCCTATACGATCTACCCTTTCAACTTCCTGTATTTCTCTCCTTATTCCTTCAGGATTATGACACCACCTGCATTCCAGCGGGCAACCTTTCATAAAGTAAGTTACTCTGATGCCTGGTCCGTCATGAATTGCATACCTTTTGATATTAAATATCAAACCTTTCATAAATAATTAGATAAAATGATTGTAAACCTGGGATTAATAGGATACAGGGTTGCTCAGGCATTCAGTTCATAGAACATCCAGCATTCATATAAGCGCTTTCCAAGACGGTTATACATAAAACTATGAGATAGTTGTTGAGTCATATTTCCTAATATATCCTTTGCAAGATACAAAATTATAGAATTCAAAATATCAATTAGGCTTCTTTTAATAAAAAATACCCTCTAATAAATCTTTAGTAGAATAATATCCCAACTTAAAAATTTTTAGAAATCATTAACAAATAATTAACATATAACATTGCAACATCCAGAATGGTTATACGTCTATAGTATGAATGGAAATAATTCACAGATAATTGGACAGGTTATACTGTGATCATATACGAACCAATACATTGCAGCCTTGAAAAAATTCTTTTGTTTAATCGCTACGATTCTTATCCTGAGTTTGTCAGGACTTGCTAAAGGCCCTGTAGCAGAAGGTAAAACCTACTGCTGCCTGGGCAATTACGTTGTTGATAAAGCTATTAATCCAATACGTGTTGATGGCAGGAACCTCGAAACCTATGTAGTTAACTACGAAAATTCAGATCTCAGTGTAAGGATAGGCATTGACAGATCTGATAAGAATTGTAAAAGATATATCGTAGTATCAGATGATCTTGAAATAGAATACCAGAGTAATAAGAAATTCTTCGGTGTAAGACTTCTGGATAAGAAATATTTGGATGACGGGTTGTCTACATCAGAACTTTCACTCGATCGCCCCCAGTACTATCATCAGAAGATTATTACCCAGTATCCTGAGAGAAAGAGTGAAATAGGATGTTTAAAACTGATTTCGGTCTATTTCCCAAAACTTGTTAAGAATTACGAAAAGGTATTCGCTTTTAAATAAGGCTATGTACTAGTTGGATAGTTTCTTCTACGATCAAGTTTCAGGTTTTGTTGTTTAGGATGGGTTCCTTCCCGGAGCTCATCCTTTTTTTAATGCATGATATAAGTAGTGATAAATATTTTTTTTATGTTTCTAATTTGATACTTTTGAGCAACTTAATATTGCCATGAACAGGGACAATGCTGTAAAAATAGTTTTTATCCTACTGAATTTCCTTATAATTCTTACACTTACATCAGCTGCTATTGGACAGGACAAAGCTAAAAAAGGTGTACTGGACCTGAGAAATGAACTGATAAGGAATAATACAATCATGTTAAATGGTGAATGGGAGTTTTATTGGGGAAAACACCTTCGTCCTCCCGATTTTCATAAGGATAAATATCCTGTTCCTGATATATACGGTAAGGTCCCTTCTTACTGGATCAATTATTCCAGTAAAATACCACAAATTAAAAATTTTGGATATGCAACTTACCGGTTAAATATCCTGTTGCCAGACAATATCGGTAAAATAGTATTTGACATACCTGTATTTGATTCTGCATTTCGTATTTATATTGATGGGAAATATGCAGGTGGTAACGGACTGGCGGGAGAAAATGGAGCAGAGACAATGCCGGAATATGATCCTTTTACATATGAGCATACTGTAATAGATGATACTGTTGAAGTTATTATAAATGTTTCTAATTTTCACCACCGAAGAGGAGGTTTCTGGCTGCCAATAAATATAGGCACCCCTGAAGCAGTAATTAAAAACCTTGAGCAAAAAAAAATCCTGTCTGATATATCCGCCGGGATGCTCCTGTCATTAATGGTCTTCTTCTTTGTTTTTTTCGTGATCTTTAAGACCGATCATTCAATGCTTTATTTCTCGCTCGCCACCCTTGGAATGTTGCTTCGAAGTATAAGTACAGGAACCTTCACTGTAATGACTTTAACAGATATCAGCTGGGTATCCCTGATAAGGCTTGAATATACCGGTTCATTTATCGCCCTCATCTTCGGGGCCTGGTATTTTTACAGGATATTTCCTGATAAATACTTCAGGATAATAAATACCATTATAACCGTACTCTTTTCTATTGGAACTCTACTGGTACTAAGCACCCCGGTAATGTTTTTTTCTAACTCGATCAGAATATTCCTGCCTGTTATGTCACTTATCCTGATCTATTATAGTGTTAAAAGCATTATATCCCTGAAAAAAGATATGACTACCGGAATACTCAATACCATAGGATTTATTGCCCTACTTCTGGGAGCTATAAATGATGCAGTACTTTCAGGATCAAACATCTTTATTTTCAGCAGTTATATAACACCCTATGCAACGATTATATTCATATTCATGCAGGTAATAATTATAATAAACAGATGGGTTAATTCCTTAAAACAAGAAAAACACCTGATGTCTGAACTTGAATATATAAACCAGAACCTGGAAAATATTGTAATTGAAAGGACATCTGAACTGACAAACCAGAAAAGTGAATTAGAGAGACAAAAAGAAGAAATCGTAGTAAAAAATAAGGAACTTGAAAACAATATACGGATAAAAGACCGGGTATTCTCAATAATTGAACACGACCTGAAGTCACCTGTTTTTAATCTTGAAATGCTGATCGAAAATTTAAAAGATATACCAGATCAGGAAAACCGCAATACGTTTATAGAAGAGATAAGCAAGCAGGTTAACTTCAGTATCAATTTGATAGATAATCTTCTGATGTGGTGGCAGGCACAGCAGAATAAACTTGATTACAGACCTGGCAAGTGGAATATGACAGACATTGTGCTTGAATCCTTTAATCTGTTGAATACCCAGGCCGAGTTGAAAAACGTTCATCTCAGTTACTCCCACAGGGGATCTCCAAAAGCATGGTGTGATCGTCACCTGGTTAATATTATCCTAAGGAACTTTATTACAAACGCCATAAAATTTACCAATGATAATGGGAAAATTTATGTGTCTGTAGAAGAAATATCTGATTTAAATCCTCATCTGAAGATATCTGTAAGGGATACCGGAGTTGGTATAGATTATGAAAACCTGGAAAGCCTCAGGGTAAATAAGATAACAAAAAGTACTACAGGTACCCAAGGCGAAAAAGGTACAGGGCTTGGTCTACAGCTCTGCTATGAACTGATAAAGGTAAACATGGGTGATATGCAAATAGATAGTACCAGGGGAGAGGGAACAACAGTCAGCTTCACCCTCCCCATACAATCTGACCAGATACTTATATAAACTACAGCTGCATGCTCCTGAGATTCTCGATCCCTTTTACTTCTGAATTCGGACAGCCAAATCTGTTACAAACAGTCACCGAATTCGATAGTTTAAGACTCTTATCAAGATAAAGAGTCATCAGGTTACCTCCACATGAGCAGGGGCTTGCAACAGGCAAATTGGTATTACATTCAGGACATAAGAATTCATAAATAATATCTTGATCCAGCCTGCTATCAACTGACAGCTTGCTTTTATCTCCTATCAACGGGCTGATATAAAGATCAGAAACAAACTTTTTATTCCTTGTCTTCAGGTGTATAGTAAACCCTGATGTTCTCCTGTACTTTCTTTTTCATAAGAAGGTATAATTTTTATAATTATTCGACTATGGTCATTTCATCCAGAAGGTATCCTGCACCTGCAAACTTATCGATCAGGAAGAGTGCATAACGAATATCAAGGCTTATATTCCTGCTCTGGAGAGGATTAAACATAAGGTCGCTCATCACCCCTTCCCAGGCCCGGTCAAAATTAACTCCTATGAGATGTCCTTCTGCATTAATAACCGGACTACCGGAATTACCTCCTGTGGTATGATTATCAGCGATAAAACAAACAGGCATTTTACCATCCTGTGCATACCTTCCATAATCCCTGGCATAATATAACTCTTTAAGCCTGTCAGGAACATCATAATCATATATCTCAGGATTATCTTTCTCGATTATTCCTTCAAGAGTTGTATAATATGTATAATAGACAGCGTCTCGTGGTTCATATCCTCCAACTTCTCCATAAGTCACTCTAAGGGTGAAATTAGCATCAGGCCAGAGTACTTCATCGCCGGCATATTCTATCTGGGCTTTCATATATAGCCTGTCAAGATCAGCTATCTTTCCCGATACCGAAACGTAATTGTCCCTGACATTTTCATCAAGGAATGTGCTTACTCCCCTGGCAAGCAGGTATAAAGGATCGGCCTCCAGTTCACTAATAAGACGTCGGTCAAAATTTGATACAAACTGGGCAGCTTTATCATGGTTTGTAAAAACACTCTGGTTATAGATCTCATCAACAATAGATTCAAAATTACCATCGCAGGATCTGTATAAATATGTGTATTCTGACACCTGCCATTTTTTATCCAGGTTTTCTCCGTACAGACTGAGCATTGCAACAAATAGCCTTTTATCTGTAAGCATATTATAATTATGGAAAAACCTGGGTATATACGAAGAAATCCTGTCCAGGATCTTTTTTACATCTTCCTTATCTGCATCATTATTTACTGCTTCTACCAGAGGAATAAAGTTAGCTGCCATATTTATAGCTTCCACACCACGACGACCCAGTGTCTCTGAAGTATATGAGTTTACCAGGTAGTATTCCTGCATTTGTTCATACAGTGCTTTATATTCAGGTAGTATATGGCCATACATTTTTTCTCTTTTCCTTTTCTCCTTTACCCAGCCAGTAAATTTTTTCTCAAATTCTTTCTTTTGTTGAATGGTCCCCAGCCTTGCCATGCCAGATTTCTCTCCTATCCATCTTTTCCATGAATTTGATATTCCTGCAGCTTTGCTTGAATATTGTATCCTTACTGCCGGGTCAGCATCCATATCCTCTTTTATTATATCCAGTTTTTTTCCTCTCAGTTTTATCATCTTAGGATACACATAATCAGTTAACATTGATATATGGTATGACGGAACATATTGTGATGTACCTCCCGGGTATCCAAATACCATTGTAAAGTCACCCTCATGAACACCTTTAAGTGATATTGGGAAATAGTATGCCGGTTTATAAGGGACATTGTCTGCAGAATAATCAGCAGGCATGTTATTTTCATCTGCATAGATCCTGAATAGCGAAAAATCTCCAGTATGTCTGGGCCATATCCAGTTATCAGTATCACCACCAAACTTACCTATAGCTGAAGGAGGCGCTCCAACAAGCCTTACATCCCTGAATGTCTCATTAACAAATAGAAAGAACTGGTTACCCATATAAAAAGGCCTTACGAATGCTGAATAATGATTACCCGCAGTTGCCTTTGCCACTATATCAGCAATATTGGACTCCATAATTTCGTTCTTCTCCGTTTCTGACATTCTTTTTCCTACTCCTTTAAGCACTCTATCAGTAACATCTTCCATATACTTCAAAAAGGTTACAGTAAGACCGGGGTTTGAAAGCTCATCATCACGTGACATAGCCCAGAATCCATCCGTTAAATAATCATGCTCCAGGCTTGAATGTGCCTGTATACGTCCGTATCCGCAATGGTGATTGGTTATTAATAAACCATCCGGGCTGATAAGTTCAGCTGTACATCCTCCTCCAAATATCATTACACCATCTTTCATACATGCCTTGTTTA
>Ga0209121_10004049_pt1 | contig 13844 bp, 11 predicted proteins | sample Cruoilmetagenom3_FD_187292 | JGI IMG/M metagenome (GOLD analysis project Ga0209121, IMG submission 187292) | Oil polluted marine microbial communities from Coal Oil Point, Santa Barbara, California, USA - Sample 3 (SPAdes) (version 2) | ecosystem: Environmental > Aquatic > Marine > Oil seeps ...
CGATCAGTGCTCTATGTACTGTCGTCACTGTACTCGCAGACGGTACGCGGGAGAAAACGATCGCGCTAGACCTAAAGAGGAAATTGATGAGTGTATTCGCTATATCAAGGAGACGCCTCAAGTTCGCGATGTCCTGCTATCGGGAGGGGACCCGCTCACCTTTAGCAACGATCGGTTGGAGGATATCATCAAGCGCGTTTACGCTATCCCGCATGTTGAGATCATTCGAATCGGGACAACAATTCCTGTGGTTCTCCCTCAGCGCGTCACCCCAAAGCTAATAAACATGCTCAAAAAGTACCACCCTCTCTATATTAACACCCACTTTAACCATCCCAAGGAGGTAACCCCTGAAGCAAGGAAGGCCTGCGCCATGCTAGCAGATGCAGGGTTCCCATTGGGGAATCAGTCGGTCCTTTTGCGCGACCTCAATGACTCCCCGATCATCATGAAGAAACTCGTGCATGATTTGGTGAGGATGAGAGTAAGACCATACTACCTCTATCAGTGTGACCTGTCGCGGGGTATAACTCACTTCCGGACTTCTGTTGGCAAAGGGCTGGAGATCATCGAGAGCCTGCGCGGCCACACATCAGGGCTCTGCATCCCTACCTTCATCATCGACGCCCCAGGCGGCGGAGGGAAGACCCCTGTTATGCCTCAGTACGTGGTGTCCCGGAATGATCGTAAGGTGATCTTAAGAAACTACGAAGGGGTCTTTGCGACCTACACCGAACCTGAAGATAATCGCAGCAAGGGCTGTCCTTACGAAGACGAATACCGCAAGGCGTTTCCATACCTAGAGAACAAGGAAGGTCCATCGAGTCTCCTTAGTGGAAAGAATCTCACCATCGAGCCTAACGGTTTAGAGAGGCATCGGAGGAGCAGTAATGAAAAAGGAGAATAACCCTGACATGCCAGGCAAGAAGCTCGGTCATCCAACTGAAAACCATCTTTTTTACATCAGGCCGACGGATTCGTTGCCCTTGGTGGATCATGCAGAGGGGATCTACCTCTACGATAAAGATGGCAACCGGTACATCGATGGGTCGTCTGGCCCGATTGCGTGCAACATAGGGCACGCTGACCCGCGGATCCAGCAAGCGATGATGGAGCAAGCCAGCAAGGTTTCCTTTGCCTACCGGACTCAATTTCTAAACGAGCCGGCACTACGTCTTTCTGAAAAGCTGGCTACTCTCTGTCCGGGTACGTTGGACAAGGTTTTCTTCGTCTCTGGTGGTTCGGAGGCGATCGAAGCGGCCATCAAGGTGGCGCATCAGTACCATCGCGAGCGTCATGAGGGGACGCGGTGGAGGGTGATCTCCAGAAGCCCTTCCTACCACGGACTTACAATCGGGGCGATGTCCTGTACGGGCTTTCGAGCAAGCAAAGGAGCTTTCGACAGCTACGACCTCAACTTTCCCAAGATCAACGCGCCTTTCTGTTACCACTGCCCCTACGGCCTGACATCCGATACCTGTGAGCTAAACTGCTTGGATGAGCTAGAACGGATCATACTCCTGTACGGCCCCGAAAATATCTCCGCCTTTATGGCAGAACCGATCGGTGGCGCATCCACAGGAGCGATTATCCCACCGGATGGATACTACGAGCGTGCGCGAGAGATATGCGACACGTATGGAGTGCTCCTTATTGTTGACGAGGTTATGACCGGATTTGGTCGCACCGGGAAGTTCTTGGCGATAGACTGGTGGGACGTAGTCCCCGATATAGTCGTTCTCTCCAAGGGCATGTCCGCTGGATATACCCCTTTGGGGGCGATGGTGGCAAAGAGGGAAATATACGATACGATTATGGAGGGAAGCGGGGAGTTCATTCATGGGCATACGTATGTGGGCAATCCCTTGTCATGCGCCATTGGGCTGAAGGTGATCGAGATTATGGAGGGGGATGGTCTAATAGAAAATAGTAGAAAACTGGGTGAATACCTGGGAGCGGAGCTTAGAAAGCTTAAGGACAAGCATTCCATATTCGGGGACGTACGAGGAAGAGGCCTGTTCTACGGTGTGGAGGTTGTTAGGGACCAACAGACGAAAGAACCGTTTCCGTTGGCGAGCCATCCATCCGAGGTTCTGCAACGGATTGCATTCGATAAGGGCTTAATCATCTACGGCTCACACTATTTTACAGACGACTTCTACGGTGACCACTTCATGGTCGCCCCTCCGCTCACGACTAATAGAGCCGAGATCGACGAGCTAATAGCTATCTTGGATGAGAGTATTAAAGAATTCTTGCCTGTATTGGCAGATCAACTCCATGAAGACGCCAGGTAGTTATGAGTGGAAATATAGTGGGGAGGACGGAACTGAAAGCCGATCCTTAAGAGGGCTTTGTGTATGCGAGATATTCCGCGGTTGTCCGGAAACTGTGTTTGCAATCCTGCAGCAAAGCCTGGTTCATCTCCTTTGGCAGTATTTTTTGTGATGTGCTGGACTAGAGAAAGACAAGGAGGACGCATTGAAGAAAGAGATTCTGGGAAGCACCAGTGGTGTAAGATTAGATCAGCCATTCAACTCGTTGGGTATGGCTGATCGCCTAAGGGGCTACGCCCGAGACTACGCGGAAGCCAAGGAGCATATCCCCACTGGATTCAAGCTTTCTGATGAGATACAAGCGAACCAAAAACGAGTAAAGGACGTCCTACAAGCCACAGAAGCAGATTGGGATGATTGGACATGGCAGCTTGGTCACCGCATCTCCACGGTTGACATCCTTGAGCAAATCGTCAGTCTGACCAAAGAAGAAAAAAAGGAAATCAATGAAGTTGCTACCAAGTTCAGGTGGGCTATCTCTCCTTATTTTGCTAGTCTAATGAGCCCTGAGGATAGGAGTTGTCCCGTACGACTACAGATGGTTCCAAGGGGCGAAGAACTGATGATGACAGGTGTGCCAGATTTCTCTGGCGAGGAATACACGTCGCCGGTACGTAATCTCGTGCAATGGTATCCAGACCGCGTCGCGGTGCACGTCACCAATAGCTGCGCCGCCTTCTGTCGCCATTGTCTGAGGAGACGCAAAATCGGGGAAGTTGACCAAACGACAGATGCTTCGAACCTTGATGCTATCTTTACCTATCTGGAAGAAAACACCGGCATACGAGATGTTCTCCTTACCGGCGGCGACCCGCTGACCTTCTCTGACAACAAGCTGGATGAACTTCTGACTCGGCTGGATCGCATCGACCATGTAGAGATCAAGAGGCTTGGCAGCAGGATCCCTGTTACCCTCCCTCAGAGGATTACCCAGGATTTGTGCGACATGTTGGCCACACATCACCCTCTGTATATAAATATCCAAGTCAACCACCCAAAGGAAATAACCAAAGATACAACTAGGGTTTGTGATATGTTATCTAGAGCGGGAGTAGTGCTTGGAAATCAGTCCGTGCTTTTGAGAGGAATCAATGATGATTCCAATATCATCAAACTGTTAAACCATGAATTGCTGAAGATCAGGGTCAGGCCCTACTATCTGTATCACTGTCAGGGGACCATCGGCATAGCCCATTTTCGTACGCCGGTGGAGAAGGGTCTGGAAATCCTGGAGAATCTGAGAGGATTTACTTCTGGGCTCGCTGTTCCAGATTACATAATCACCCCATCAGGTTTGGGTAAAACACCACTCGCACCGCAGTACCAGATCTCAGCAGGCGAAGGCTACGTGATGCTAAGGAATTGGGAGGGGAAGGTTTATAGATATGAGAATCCATTGCCACAAGAGTAAAGCATATATGTGGTGTCCAGTACATATCAATACTATCTTGCTGGATACAAGCACTCAAGGGCAAATCCTGTTGATAGGATGTGGAATAGGGAGGTGATAGGTGATAGAAAAGCGCGGATGGGAAGCAACAGGTAAACCAAAGTATAAGGAGGTTGTACACATGAAACGTTTGATGGTTGTTTTACTCGCGGTAGTTGGTCTTGTGGCTGCGGGGGCACTGGCAGCGGATGAGGGCCCGATCAAGATCGGTGTCGTTCTTCCTATGTCACCTCCCGGAGCCTATGCATCGGGAAACCCAATGTGGTGGGCGGTCTTGCAGGCAGTGGAAGAAGTCAATGAGGCAGGAGGGATCTTCGGTCGAGAAGTGGTGGCGATACTCGGCGACACCCGAGGCGTCCCCGAGGAGGCAAGAGCAGCAACAGAGCGGCTGATCACCAAGGACAAAGTCGTGGGAGTTATAGGAAACTACCACAGCTCCTGTGCTCTAGCCGAACTGGATCTGTTCAAAGAGTACCACATCCCCTACATTGGCGCAGAGCCATGGGCGGATGATGTGACCGCTAAGGGGTATGACGAGGTATTCCGAATCTCTATCACCAACTCCATGTACACCGATATCAGCGTTGCTTGGATGGTCGCTGCCGGCTTTAAGCGCATCGCCGCTGTTCACGAGATCACCGACTATGCGCTAGGTCTTGAGAAAAAACTTACTGCAGCGTGGAATGAGGCTGGCATGGACAACCAGATAGCTTTCTGCGATATAAAAACGGAGGATTTCACGCCCACACTCATCCAGTTCATGCAGTGGGACCCCCCAGCGGATATGTTCTTTGGCGATATCACTGGACCGGGGTCGTACCTCCTTGTCAAGCAGGCCTACGACATAGGGTTTGCTCCTTCTCCTGATACGGTGTTCTACGCGACCAATGCCTGCCTCAACCCCGAGGTATGGGAGGTTGCAGGTGAAGCGGCCAAGTACATCGTGGTCACCCAGATCGGCCTGCCTCCATCAGCCTACACTGAGGTCACCAACAGGGAGAACGAGAAGTTTGAAAAGGCCTACGGCAGGCTCATGAACGCAACGGTCATGGAAGGCTATGACTCGTTCATGCTGATGTGTGAGGCGATTAAGTTCGCAGGCAGTACGTACCCCGACGCCATCATCGATGCTCTGGAAGTTATGGAGTGGACTGGTATGCGCGGGACGTACTCCTTCCCGTACGGGTCTAATAACCCAGTACCGGAAGATCAACCTGACTACATGTGGCACCAGTGGCCGGATGTAAGTGAGTACCTGTTCCAGTACACGGAAGTGGGACAGAGCCCAGAGGACGGTACGGTCATCTGGCCGCCGGTCTTCTCCGAACTGCCCGAGGGTCAGTACTTCATCCCCGTGCCTGAAGAGTAGGTTTAGAAACCTTCTACCGGCGCATGAACCCTATGCGCCGGTAGAAGTTCTTAGTGCTCTTAACAGAAAAAAGAGGGGTTATGTACAACGCAGAGTATTTCCTAATGCAAGGGGCAAACGGATTGGTCATCGGGTTCCTTTACGCCCTGATGGCACTGGGTCTGACCCTGATCTTCTCAGTGCTCAAGGTGATTAACTTCGCTCATGGAGAGTTCTATATGATTGGTGGATATATCTCCTATTTCTTGATCACCGTGGTAGGAGGGGTTAACCCGTTCTTGGGGATCATCTTTGCCATGGTGGTCCTCCTTGTCATTGGGTCGTTGTTCGAGGTTTCATTCTTGCGGCCAATGCACTTAGGGTCAGTAGAGCGCCCAGCCGAGTATGCAATACTGGTGACCTTTGGATTGTCCTTCTTTCTACAAAATCTCGTGCTAGGGCTCGCTGGTCCGTTCCCTCATCGCACCCCCTCCTTTATGTCAGGGGGGATAAAGATTGGCTATATGACCCTGAGTGCCGATCGGTTGATAGCGGCAGGTTTAGCCATTTTCTTGATGGTCGGGCTGCTTTTGTTCATGAGCAAAACATGGATCGGTAAAGCGATGCGGGCAGTAAGCCAGGATAAGGACGCAGCTTCAGTAACGGGGATTAATCCCTTGTGGATGAACAACATCGCTTTTGCTATCGGGGCATCTTTGGCCGGTGCCGCGGGAGCGCTGATCGCGCCGATCTTTTCTTTCTACCCCGACGTAGGGGTTCTCCCGTCTCTGAGAGCGTTTATCATTGTGGTATTAGGAGGGATGGGGTCAGTCAAGGGAGCCATCATCGGGGGAATCGTCATTGGGCTGGTGGAGTCTATGGGCATAGCTTTGATTCCTGACATGTCACGTGCATTAGCCTATCGGGAGCTCTATGGGCTAATGATCTTTGCTCTCGTTCTGTTGTTCCGGCCCCGCGGATTATTCGGGGAGGCACAGTGATGAAGAAGGCGTCACTTAAGAAGGCAACCCTTTTCGTGGGTCTTCTCCTCGTCGGTCTGCTGGTTCCGCTGATCATCAAGAGTCCATATTGGTTGCATGTTTTTGTTATGGCCTACTTCTATGGATTGCTGGCTGCTACCTGGTCGTTCTTGGACGGATACGCGGGACAATTCTCCTTCGGGAACATTGCCCTGGTCGTTATCGCTGGATACACCAGCGGACTTCTAGGCACATACACTGGACTGCCATTACCCCTTGGGATGATCGCTGGCGTTCTGGCCGCAGGTGCTGTTGGCCTAATCATTGGCTATTTGTGTCTGCGGTTCAGGGGAGCGTATCTCTCGCTCTTCACTATCGCCTTTGCAGAGGCCATACGGATCATCCTAAACACTGAACACAAGTTTACTAGAGGGCCTTGTGGACTGCGTGTAGAGGGATTGTTTGGGACTAGCTCCCAGGTACCCTATTACTACTTGATGTTTTTTATACTGGCTGTATCTCTGTTCATGATGTACAGGGTGCTTAAGTCAAGGTGGGGACTGTTTTTCAAGGCAATCCGGGAGGATGATGAAGCAGCATCGTCCATGGGTGTAAACATCGTCCGCTACAAGATCATTGCCTTTGTCGTTACCAGCATCTTCTGCGGGATCGGCGGTGTGTTCTACGCTCACTTTTCGCAGATGTTGACTCCGAACTTCGGACAGATCGCTACAATGGGACTGGTCATTGGGATGGCCATTATCGGCGGGGTAGAGAATCTTATCGCAGCCATGTTGGGAGGAATTATCCTTGAGTTTGGTCTGGAGGGTCTACGCGAGTTTGGAGCCTGGCGAATGGTGCTGTTCGGAGGACTGTTGATGCTAGTTGTGCGGTTTGCTCGCAACGGCCTTTTGGCTCCTGTGTACAAAAAGGTCATTGGCGAAGAGGTATAATCGATGGCTGATATTAATCTTAATATAGATGGATTGAAGAAGTATTTTGGTGGCGTAAAGGCAGTGGATGGCGTCTCTTTTTCCGTGGAAGGGAACGAACTGATAGGCTTGATCGGCCCCAACGGATCGGGAAAGACAACCATGATCAATACAATTAATGGGCTTCTCTCTCCTACCGGCGGTTCGATTCGCTTTCAAGGTAAACCTATAAATCACCTCCCCCCCTACGAAAGGGCAAAAAGAGGCATTGGAAGAACCTTCCAAGTCACCCGAGTCTTCCGCAGGATGAGCGTGCTGCAGAACCTGATGGTGCCAGCGTTGGCTGTTGGTAAGCAACCAAAAAAGGCGATTCGCAAGCGCGCCCAAGAGGTCATGGAGTTTCTAACTATTGAGCACTTGGCCAATGAGGACGCTAAGAACCTCTCCGGGGGGCAACAGAAACTCCTAGAGCTTGGGCGAGTACTGATGCTCGACCCCGAGGTCATATTCCTTGATGAGCCGTTTGCTGGTGTACATCCTGAGCTCTGTCAGCAAATCTATACCTACATTAAGGAAGTGCATGCTAACGGCAAGGCATTCATCATCGTCAGTCACGATATGGACTCCATTTTTTCCCTGTCCCAGCGAGTGATCGTAATGAACGAGGGGCATAAGATAGCCGATGGAGATCCGGAAGCGGTTAGAAGGGACGATGCTGTCATCGAGGCTTATCTAGGTGAGGCCTCTGCAGAGGCTCAAGTTGAGGAAACGAAGCCGCCGAGCTCAATGGGGAGGGATGAACGTGCTGCATGTTGAGAACCTCTATGTAGGGTATTATAAAGATATTAATATTCTTCAGGGCATATCTCTTGGAGCTAAAAAGGGCTGTCTTACCTCTGTTATTGGTACAAACGGGGTCGGAAAATCTACATTACTCAAAACGATATATGGATTTCTTACTCCTAATAAAGGAAATCTCTTCTATCAAGGGAATGATATCGCAGGGGCTAACCCTTACAAGATGCCTACCATAGGGTTGACCTATATACCGCAGCGGCGCAACGTCTTCCCAGAGATGACGGTAGAGGAGAATTTACAGCTCGGAGGTTGGACATTTAAGCATGATAAGAAACGTATGAAGCGCAAGTTGAAGGAGAATTATGAACGTTTCCCGGTGCTAGAGAAACGCCGCAAGCAGAAAGCCGGCAACTTCAGTGGGGGAGAGCAGCGAATGGTGGAACTAGGGCGGGCGATGATGATTGATCCAAAACTGATGCTTGTGGATGAGCCAACGGCTGGCTTGGCTCCCAAGCTAGCTCGAGAGATTTACGACAAACTGCTAGAACTCAAGGACGAAGGGATGACCACCTTAATGGTCGATCAGAACATCCGGCAGGCCATAGAGATTTCGGATTATGTTTATGCGTTGGCGCTAGGAAAGAACATGGCCGAGGGCCCACGGGAGGACTTCGCTAATCTGAAGGAACGGATCAAAGAATGGCTATAAGGTTTCCAACGAAGTTCAAGAATGACACTTTGAACTAGACAATGCTCTCGGTGGGTGCGCAGGTGATGCTTATCAAATGATTTCTACACCAACGATTGATCTTAGGGAACTGGTCGAGTTAACGCAGGCACTGATTGCCATTGAAAGCCACGAAAATGCTAAGGGGCGAGAGGCCCGAATCTCTCAATATTTGCTCGATTGGTACAAGGATGCAGGTATCAAAGTGACCTTACAACCGGTGGAAGGGGGACGGGTCAATATTATTGCCAGCATCCCCGGTGTCGGTCAAGGCCCCACCCTTATGTTAAATGGCCACCTAGACACCGTGCCAGCAGGCGGCATGGAACGCCCTTTTGATCCCTATGTGAAAGATGGGATATTACATGGTCGCGGAGCCTGTGATATGAAGGGGGCAGTGGCCGCCATGAGCTGTGCTCTCAAGGCGATCCATCGAAGCGAAGTGAAACTTGATGGCGATCTTTACTTTTCCGGGGTCGTCGGAGAAGAGACCGGTAGTCCAGGCATTCGCCAGTTGATCAAAGACGGCCCTCTGTCCACCTACGCCATTGTTGGTGAGCCGACAGGACTTAAGATCGGTTTGGCGCATAAGGGTTCTGACTTTATCGAGGTCGAGATAGGGGGCAAATCGGCTCATGCTAGCCGTCCAGAACAAGGCGTAAACGCTGTTTCCTTTGCTGCTAAATTCATTGCTGTGGTGGAGGAAAGGCTGGGTAGTAGCCAGCGAGAAAGGACTCATCCGCTACTGGGACACTCGTCAATCAGCGTTGGAAAAATAGCTGGAGGAGAGCAGCCGCCCAATATTATCCCGGATCACTGCACGATCCAGTTTGACTATCGCTATCTTCCTGGTGAATCCCCTCAGGCGTTGGTTGCCGAGCTGAAAGGTATTCTGGAAGAGCTGTCTCAGGATATTCCTGGTATCTCCTACGAGGTTTGCGAGATGGAACCATTTTCGTTTTTCCCTCATCCACCTCTGGAGACTGTGGAGAAAGCCGCTCTTCCGCGGATGTTGGCGGCCTCAATCATGCGGATACTCGGCAGAGAAGGTGAATTCATCGGTCTCCCGTACTGGACAGATGGATCTGCTTTGGCTCAAAATGGCGTGCAGACGGTGATCTGCGGTCCCGGTGATATCGCCAGGGCGCACGGACCCATGGAAGAGGTGAAGGTCAATCCGCTAGAGCAGGCAGCCTCCCTCTATATGGATACAGCGATATCCTTGCTGACTGCCTAAAAATAAAGGAAAAGAATGATATCCCTGGATGTAGCAATCTATAACGCCAGTGTCTATACGATGAATCCTCGGTGTCCGCAGGCGCAGGCTGTTGGTATCAAAGGAAATAGAATTCTGTGTGTTGGCAACAACGAGGAGATAAAAAGACTCTGTTCAAATTCTACCAAGCGGATCGATGCTCACGAACAGGTGCTGTTGCCTGCCTTTATCGATGCCCATACGCACTTTAGGTTGATGGGGGTGCGAATGGATAACTACCTTGATCTAACCTCCGTGGGTTCCAAACAGGAATTGTTCCTTCGGCTCAAAGAGTTTGCCGAGAGTAAAGAGCAAAGCCATTGGGTCATCGGTACTGGTTGGGATGAGAGCAAGTGGTCCGGAGATCGCACGTTCATGACCAGAGAAGAGATCGATGAAACGATCCCGTGCCAGCCTGTAGCATTGGAGCGAGTGGATTGCCATCTGTATTGTGTGAATAGTCAAGCGCTTGAAGTTCTCGATCTCGATCCGTCCGTTCGCGGATTCGAAACAGAAGGAGGAGAGCCCACCGGCCGACTATTCGAAGATGCAACAGTCTACGTTCGACAAGCAAGTACACCAAATCAAGAACAGATCATAAGTGGGATTCAGAACGCGACTGTCACTGCTTATCAACATGGGGTGACTTCAATCCATCAGATGGTCGTCGAGGAAGGAGAATTCAGAGACGATCTTAAAGCTTACCAGAAGTTATGGAGAAATGATCAGCTAGGTGTGCGAGTGCGCCTTTACTTTACCCCAAATTACCTGGACGAGATAATCACGCTTGGTCTTGCGAGTGGATTTGGAGACAGTAACCTTCAGGTCGGTGGTCTCAAGTTGTTCAGCGACGGATCGATCGGTGCTAAGACAGCTTGGGTTACAGAAGGGTACCAAGATAACCCGGGGAATAAAGGAATGCGCATCTGGAACAGTGAAGAGCTAGAAGCGCTCATAAGAAAGGCCCACGAAAATGACATTCAGCTAGCGATCCATGCAATCGGGACCCAGGCGCTGAGTCAGGTTCTCGGTTGCCTGGAGGTCGTCCTTCAAGATGACCCGAGGCCTTATCTTCGACACAGGATCGAGCATAGCGAGATGCCAACCAAAAATCAGATTCAGCGGATGAAGAAACTGCAGGTTATTGCTTCCATGCAACCTAATTTCACCGGAGAGTGGGGTCTCCCTGGGGGAATGTACGTCGAACGCTTTGGCCGAAAACGGATTGAAACGATGAACCCACTGCGCTGGATTCTCGATCAAGGAATCCCGGTTGCCTTTGGGTCCGACTGCATGCCCTTCGGTCCACTATATGGAATTCACTGGGCAATCAACGCTCCGTTTGAGAACCAGAGGTTTTCAGTAGAAGAAGCCATCCGTGCTTACACACTTGGAGGAGCATTTGCTGGAAACATTGAACAGCAACTGGGTTCCATCGAACCTGGCAAATTGGCTGATTTGATCCTGTTGGACGGCGATCCGTTCTTAGAGCCAGCCCGCATCAAGGATATGGCTGTAGGAATGACCATTTTCGATGGGCGTGTAGTATGGCAAGCGGATAGCGAATTGGGGAACACTTAAATGAGGACACAAACCGTCAGATTTGTAAAGGGGCATATGGGCGGTAATGAGATCGTTCTCCTGGATGGGGAACGTGTACCTGAAGGACAGGAACTGAGCGTTGGTCTCGCCCTACTGGATCCGCCTAACATACGGGGCCACCAAGGAGCCCTGTTGTACAAAGGAGGGGGGAATAGACTGAGAGCGAAGATTATCAGTGTATCAAGCCGAGGGTTTATCAGCAGTTGTGGAGGGCTGACCCAGGTGCTGGGTAAGGTATTGCTAGAGACGGACTTTATGCGCAAGTTTCAACTTCGGATTGATAAGCTACCTGTAGAGTTCGAACTGGAGACGGATGCCGGTGACTTCACAATCATCATCGAGAACCATAACGCCAAGGCCAATAGGGTGATCTCAGTGATGACTCCTTTTGTAGAGGAGTGCTATCACATAGGAGTGACTCCAATGGAGGCCGCCGGAGTCAGGGTTATGAAAGTGGGGAAAGTTCTCGTCGTTGACGGAGATGACCTGCGGGAGGTCTACCCTGATGTTAATCTGGATCAGATAGATAAAGCAACAATGAAAACCCTTAGTACAGTACAGCAATCTTTTCTCGCCGCGGAGTTCCCCGGACAGGTTGGTGGCGATTTTGCAGTATATGATCTCAATCCGGCTCACGGTCGCAACGGCCGGGTTATCTTCCCTCACAACATCACTGCCGGGCACATTGAACCATCCTGCGGAACCGGAACGGTCGCGGTAGGGATCGCAGTTGTGGAGAGCGGAAAAGTTTCACCTGATGAAGGGAAGCTTGAGCTTGCCTTCGAGTCCGGTGGAAGTTCTTCCGCGATAGGCGGGCCGGACGTCACCGAGCTGCAGTTAACGGTAAAGGATAGACGGGTAACAGATGCGCGATTCAGCCATAGTTTTGTGGAGATCATTGCGACAGGCGAAGCCTGGGTCTAAATGTTCTCTAGGTTAAGACCATACGGGAGCAAATAATGAGTGAGAAACGGGTCACAGTCGGTTCGGAGAACAAGGGAGACTGCCTCGTTACGGTGGCTCCATCCGCATCGCTTGAGATCGAGATCGAAGCGGGGAACGCGAGGCTCGTGGAGCGCGGGATTCGCACCGTCGTTGAAACGACCGCGGGAGCAATGGGAATCACCGCGGCGAAGGTCACGGTGATGGACAGAGGTGCGCTCGACTACGTCCTTTCCGCGCGGGTGGAGACGGCGCTGCAAACGGCCTTTCCGGAGATCGCCTCCCCGATACGGCGGACAGTTGAGCACGCCGCAACCGCGCGAGACCGCCTGCGCCGAAGCCGGCTCTACGCGCCAGGGAACAACCCGCGTCTCCTCGCGGGAATCGATCTCCACGACGCGGATTGTATTCTCCTCGACCTGGAGGATTCGGTCCCGTTGCAAGAGAAGAGTGCAGCACGGATCCTGGTGAAACACCTGTTGCTGACGCTCGATCTTCCCGAGGCGTGGGTGCGGATCAACCCTCTCTCCTCGTACGGTGCGGACGACCTCGATGAGGTCGTGTTGGGGCGACCGCACGGGATCTGTCTTCCCAAGGCAGAGTCGGCCGCCGATGTTGAGGCCCTCTCGCAAACCCTCTCTGAGAAGGAACGCGAACTCGGGATCCCGGTTGGATCGACCTATATCATGCCGATCATCGAGACGGCAAAGGGGATCCTCCACGCCGAAGAGATTTGCACAGCGGACGAACGTGTGGTTGTAGTCTCCTTCGGAGCCGAGGACTTCACACGTGATATGGGTGCCAAGAGAACGCACGACAGCCTCCTCTTTGCGCGATCGATGCTTGTCGCAGCGGCAAAAGCAGCAAGGATCCAGGCCTCGGACACCGTCTATGCCGACCTCACGGACGAAGCAGGGCTGATCGCCGAGACAAAGCTGGCGCGTGACCTTGGTTTCGACGGGAAAGGAGCGATTAACCCCCGCCAGATCGAGCCGATCCACAGGGTCTTCTCCCCGAGCGAGGAGGAGATTGAGGAGGCAATGAAAGTTATTTCTGTGGCAGAAGAAGCGGAGAGGAAGGGAATGGGTGCCGTGGCGCTCGGAGGTAAGATGATCGACCGACCGGTCTTGGAACGGGCCCGCCGCACATTGCGCCTCGCCCGGCTGACTGAGGAGGGATCACGATGAAGAACGCGCTCGGACGCGAGGTACCGGAGCAGATCGATGGCCGCGCCCTACATTCGTTCCAAGGAGCGTTCGTCACGACTCCCACAGGGCGCAAGGCCACCCGTCCTCAGAAGACGGTGAAACCGGGCGAGAAGAAGGTCCTTCACTCGATCGAAGAAGCGATCAAGGCGACCGGCCTCAAGAGTGGAATGACGATCTCCTTTCATCACTCCTTTCGAAACGGGGACCTCCTCGTTAACCAGGCCTTAGATGCCTGTGCTCGCATGGGGTTAAAAGACCTGCGACTC
>Ga0209121_10004050_pt1 | contig 13842 bp, 15 predicted proteins | sample Cruoilmetagenom3_FD_187292 | JGI IMG/M metagenome (GOLD analysis project Ga0209121, IMG submission 187292) | Oil polluted marine microbial communities from Coal Oil Point, Santa Barbara, California, USA - Sample 3 (SPAdes) (version 2) | ecosystem: Environmental > Aquatic > Marine > Oil seeps ...
GAGATGATTCTGAACGTGCGTGGGCTAACCAAAAAATTCGGTACTAATACAGCAGTGGACGACGCTTCTTTTGCGCTGGAAAAGCCGCAGATGATTGGGATCATCGGGCGCTCCGGTGCGGGGAAATCAACTGTTTTGCGGATGATCAACCGGATGACCGACGCCACCAATGGTGTGGTTGAATTTGAAGCCCGCAATATTCTGGCGCTAAAAGGCCGCGAAAAACGCGCTTGGCAAGCCGATTGCGCGATGATTTTCCAGCAGTTTAACCTGATTCCGCGGCTGGATGTGATGACCAACGTGCTAATGGGCCGGTTGATCGACCACTCAGCCGTTGGCTCGATATTGCGCCTTTTCACCCGTGACGAGCGCCTTGCCGCGCTCGCTGCGCTTGATCGCCTAGGCATCGCAGACCACGCTATGAAGCGGGCCGAGGCGCTTTCCGGTGGTCAACAGCAGCGCGTTGCCATTGCCCGGGCGCTGGTGCAGGACCCCAAAATGATCCTTGCGGATGAGCCCATTGCCTCGCTGGACCCGATGAACGCCCAGATCGTGATGGAAGCGTTACGCAACATCCACGAGCAGGATGGCCGCACGGTTATTGCTAACCTGCACACACTTGATACCGCCCGTACCTATTGCGACCGCGTTATCGGGATGCGCGACGGAGCGATTGTGTTTGACGGGCCGTCTGAGCAGTTGACGGAAGACACTGCCCGCGAAATTTACGGCGCTGGAGAGGAATTTAACGAGGCTGCGACCTCTACTTCCATTAACGCCATTCAGGATACCACACAGCAGCTTGTGGCTGTGGGTTAAACGCCCGCTTGGGCAAACCAGCCCCGATTTCGGGGTGACTTCATCTCAAAGGAAACTCTGATGAAATTATCTACTTTGCTTACCATTACGGCTGCATCATTCACTGCCGTGACGCCTGCATTTGCCGGCGGCCATGCAATCACCGAATTCCGCATTGGTTTATTGGGTGGCGAAAACGAATCCGACCGTCTTGCCAATAACGAATGCCTAATCGACCGCTATGAAGCCCTTCTGGGTGTGCCGGTAAAATTGTTCCCGGCGGCTGACTATGCCGGTGTCATTGAGGGCCTTTTGGGCGGCACACTTGATTATGCGGAGCTGGGTTCTTCGGGCTATGCCGCCGTATATCTGGAAGACCCGGATGCGGTTGAGCCTATCGCAACCACTGTTCAACTGGACGGCGCGACCGGCTACCACTCGGTTCTGATTTCTCGCGCTGATAGCGATATTGACACATTGGACGACATGGCGGGCAAAGTGCTTGGCTTTGCTGACCCTAACTCGACCTCCGGCTATCTTGTGCCCTCCGTTGCCCTGCCAGAGCAAGGTTATGTGATCGAAGATTTCTTCGGTTCAACCGTATTCTCCGGCGGCCACGAGCAAAACGTGCTTGCGGTTATGAATGGCGATGTTGACGGCGGCGTAACCTGGACTTCCGGCGTTGGCGAATGGGAAGAAGGTTTTACTTCCGGCAACTTGCGCAAAATGGTTGATAAAGGCTTGCTCGACATGAACGACCTGCAACTGCTTTGGACATCGCCGATTATTCCAAACGGCCCGCTTGTTCTGCGCTCAACTCTGCCGCAAGATATTAAAGACATCGTAACGGCGTCAATGATGGCCATGCCTGAGGATGACCCAGAGTGTTTCTATGCTGCGCAAGGCGGCGAATTCGCTGGTCTGGTTGAGGTAGACGAAGCCTTCTACGCAACCATCATCGCGGCGCGTAAAGCCAAAATCGAAAACAACAATTAAGTTGTAAAATTTAAGCGCACCCCTTCCTCCCGAGGGGTGCGCTTTTATGTGTAGGAGCCGTTAAATGTCCGAGACGCTTGCAACCGCCAATATGGCCGCCCAATACGAAATCATGGAGCGGCGGCGCCGCGTTTATACCGGGCTATTGCTGATTTTGCTGCTGGTAATGCTGATCGGCGGGGTGCGGATTGCGGAAGAAGCCAACTCTGGCTCTATCCTATCCGGCTTGCCCAAAATTTTGGATTATCCGTCTGATATCCTGTCGCAGGCTTATACACGGGGCTGGGGATTTTGGCTTATTCCGTTTGAGGTTCAGCATGCCGATAACGGTATTCAGCACACCTATTTCTATTATTTGATAGAGACCATTAACATGGCTGTGGTCGCGACTATTTTCGGGTTTGCGTTTGGTGCCGTGATCTCGATCCTTGCCTCGCGTAATCTGGTTAAAAACCAGATGATCGTTTGGGTGACGCGGCGGTTTACCGATATTTCGCGGGCTTTCCCGGAGATTGTGATCGCGCTGTTTTTGATCTTTATTTTTGGTAAAAACCCGATTGCGGCCGTGGCGGCGATTGCGTTTCATACTACGGGTGCTTTGTCGAAAATGTTTTCGGAAGTAAACGAAAACGCCGATATGAAAGCCTGGGAAGGGCTGGAGGCATCGGGTGCCAGCTGGATCCAGAAAATCTGGTTCGGCATCATCCCGCAGGTTTGGCCGAACTGGATCAGCTACGGGCTGTTGCGGTTTGAGATCAACGTACGGGCCTCAGCGATTTTGGGGTTTGTCGGCGCGGGTGGCTTGGGCCAGCAGTTCAAAACCTTTGTGGATTGGAAATTTGGCGCGGATATCGCTTCGATTATCTTGATCCTTATTCTGACCATTGTGACCATCGATATTCTGTCCACATGGGCACGCCGCCGGTTCATCGGCAAAGTCGCGCATTAATAGAGGGCCTGACATGACAAGTTCTACCAATTATGAAACACTGGCTACGGCGTATCCCGAGGCGATCAACCCAAACCGCCGCAAGCAAATGATGTGGCTTGGCGGGTTTTTCGGGCTTATCGGGTATTTTGCCTATATCTGGGTGGCCTTTGATATTTCGGGCGCGTTTGCGCGGGCTAGTATGGATCGCGCTACGCTTCTGGCTTTGGATTCCTACGCTTACAAGCACCATGTGGAACTGTCGCTGCGCACCGGTGAGGTGATGGTGAACCTAGAGGGCAACCGCCGCGCTGCATTTGATGAGTTTCCGGATTGGGTGGTGGCCGATGATGGCTTTACCAGCGTTGATATGGGGCAGGGCTACCGCGCCGAACTGGCGTTGGGTTTCATGCGCATATACCGTGATGGCGCGCTGATCGTTGAAACAGCACCGGGCCCGGATGGCCCTCTGCTGCAAAGCGAGGCGCTTGGCTGGATGAAAGTGGCCCCCAATAAAATTGAGGGTCGCCCTGATTCCTATGTGCGTTTTATTGTCACCAAATCCAAAATTACGTTGCAGCGCTATACAACCGGCTGGGAAAATTTCTGGTTTGACAATGGCTCGCCGCTGCACGGGACCAGCATTTGGGCTGCCATCGGGCTGACTATTTCCGGCGAGCAGGTTGACCCAACACAATCAAACCTATCACTCGTGAGTTCAGAGATTTGGGGCAATCAGGAGTGGCAGCACGGGCAGGTTTGGTATGCAATGCTGATCACCATTCTGATGGCATTTTGCGGGACGGTTCTGGCCGCGATCACGGCGCTGCCACTTTCCTTTATGGCGGCGAACAACATCAACCCGATGTGGTTTTTGCGCGGCGCGGTGAAGCGGGTGTTTGACTTTTTGCGCGGCGTTGACGCGCTGATTTGGTCGCTGATCTTCATCCGCGCCTTTGGGCTCGGGCCGCTTTCGGGTATTCTGGCGCTGTGGTTCACCGATACCGGCACCTTCGGGAAGCTCTTTTCAGAAGCCATCGAGAACGCCGATAAAAAGCAGATCGAGGGCGTAAGTTCGGCGGGTGCAGGGGCTGTGCAAAGCACGTGGTTTGGCGTGGTGCCGCAAATCCTGCCGGTGTTGATTTCCCAAACGCTTTACTTTCTTGAATCCAACACTCGCTCGGCTACGGTCATCGGCATGCTGGGTGCCGGGGGGATCGGCCTTAAACTGGCAGACGCTATGCGCACCGGGCAGGATTGGGAAAACACCATGTATATCATCTCGCTGATAATCGCGGTGGTGATTATTATGGACAATTTCTCTGGTTGGCTGCGCACCCGCCTGATCAAAGGCCAGGAAAAGAGCGCGTTATGAAGCCTAAACTTTCAGAATCGCCCCTGATCCACGAAGGCGCAAGCGTTCATAACTGTGCGCTTGGCCGCTTTGTTGAAATCGGCAGTCAGTCGCGCCTAAACGAAGTGACCATGGCGGACTATGCCTATTGTGACCGGTTTGCCGATATCGCCTATACCAAGGTTGGAAAATTCGCCAATATCGCGGCAATGAGCCGGGTTAATCCCGGCAACCACCCGACATGGCGCGCCAGCCTGCACCATTTTATGTATCGCGCCTCAGCCTATTGGGAAGACAGCCCCGACGAGGAAAGCTTTTTCCAGTGGCGGCGTGACCATGATTGCGAACTCGGGGCGGATTGCTGGATCGGCCACGGGGCGATTGTGCTGGCGGGGCGTAAGGTTGGCACTGGCGCCGTGGTTGGGGCTAACGCCGTGGTGACTAAAGACGTGCCGGATTACGCTATCGTTGCTGGCAACCCAGCAACGATTATCAAAATGCGTTTCCCTGACACGGTTGCCGAGCGGCTGTTAGCGCTCAAATGGTGGGATTGGGAGCACGAAGCTATACGGCGCGCATTGCCAGATTTTCGGCAGATGGACGTGCTTGCGTTTTTGGACAAGTATAGCGGTTGAAATTTATTCAGCCGCGATACTCAGCGCTGCGCCAGAGCGGGCAAACCGAACCCCGGCTTTACCCGAAAGCGCCGCCAACCGACCGTTAGAAATGGTTGCTTCGATCGCCCTCGTTTCAGGGTTGAGCACCACTAAATCGGCACGTGTGCCGTCATCCAATCGTCCGCGATCATCAAGGCCAAGGATTTTTGCCGGGTTGGACGAGATCAAGGCCCAGGCGCGCTCAAATGGTAAAACGCCTTTGTCTGCCAGCGCCCAGGCCGCCGCCTGCATGGCTGGATAATAATAGTCAGAAACCAGCGCGTCACAAAGGCTGGCTTCCACCAGCCCCTGCGCGGCGATGTTGCCCGATTGCGACCCGCCGCGCATGATATTCGGCGCGCCCATCAAAATAGGGTTACCAAGCGTTTTGGCTTGCTCAGCGGCCTCTAACGTAGTTGGGAATTCGCAAATATCTGCGCCTAGGCCAGCGAAATAACTGCGAGTTGCGGCTGTTTTATCATCGTGAGAACCAAGCCGTACACCGCGCTCAGCCAGGGCTTTGGATATCTGCTTCAAGCTGCCCTCAACCTCAAAAGCATTTCCCAGCATCTTTTCAAGAATGGCGGCATGCTGGCGCGGTGTACGGCCGGCTTCAGCGGCGTATCCCGCAAATCCGAGCGGGGCGGTGGCTTGTGCGTTGGCGGCATCGTTAATGTGATTATTGAACACAAGGTATTTAACGCCAAAGTCGAGCAGGGTCTGCAACAGGGCGCTCGCTGGCGCAATCATGTGGGTTTCGTAACGGAGCTGAAACTGGATATCGACAAGGCTCTGGGTCTTGTAACCTGACCAAACCTTCAAAAGTTCGGTAGCATATTCTGGCCCGCGCCGCCCGCCAAGCCAAGACCAGCATTGGGCGAATATCGCGGTGGTAACTCCATTGGCTGCCAGTTCAGCATCTGCATTTTTAAGGCCGATCAATTTATCGATATAGACATTCTGGCGAGGCTGAAGATGGCGCTCAAACCCGTCACCGTGCAAATCTATAATACCGGGTAGGATGTAATATCCGCTTAGATCAACCTCCGAAAAAGGGCCGTTGCAAATTTTTCTGTTTGCGATGGATATTTCATCTTTTTCGAGGCGGTTATCCCGTAGGACCAAAGCTCCAGTTAAGCGTAGCGGTGGTAGGTGTGGCATCAAAGTCTCCTGCTTATGGCGACTCTTTAACCATTGTTATACACAGTTTTATGACACCGGTGCCAAGATTTATCCCTCAACAACCAGCTGCGCTCGATCGGCATGAAACCACGAGCGGCCATACTCCACGGGCCGCTTTTCAGCATCGATATTTAACCCGACAGTTCGCAAAATCGGAGACCCTTCCGGCACGTGCAAAACCCGGGCCACCGTGCCCTCGGCGCGCTTGGCGGTGAGCTTTGTCCAGTCGCGGCTGTAATCCGAAACACCATTTTCCGCTAAGGCTTTTGTCACCGAAGCGCATTTGCCCAAGCTCTTAATCATGTCTGGCAAGCGGCTGGCTGGAAATATCGACCGCGAATAGCTAAACGGTGCTTTGTCAACGATGCTCACCGCCTCGAATACGTGCACAAGCGCCCCTTCAGGCAGGTGCAAGGCTTGGGCTTCGACCCGAGAGGCTGCGATCGTTTCCAGCCGCAAGATTTCTCTGTGAGAATTGAGGCCGGCACCCAAAAGGTTCTGGCTGAATCTTGTTTTGGCATTAAGCGGGTAGTTCACCATCGTCTGGCTAACGTAAGCGCCGGACCCCTGACGCACATAAATCGCGCCTTCGTTTGAAAGGGCGGCCAGCGCGCGGCGAATGGTGTGGCGATTTACATCAAAGCGCATTGCCAACGCGGCCTCGGTCGGCAATTTTTCCCCTTTGGGGTAATGGCCGGAGCCAATATCCTTGATCAGGGTTTCATATATTTGCTGCCAGATCGCGAGCTTCTTCATAGGGGTTCTCTTCATAAAATCGTCATAATAGCTTTGTGTATTAGTCATCATCCGCAAATAAATATTTGTCTAGTTATCTAGCGGTATAGACAAATTTGAAGGATGTCTAGTTTTGAATGAAATGAGCGAAATTAACGCACGCAAGGGCTGGATGGAATCCCTTGCCAAGGCACCGTCGGCTGTGCTGGCACAAGCTTGGCAGCAAGCCAGCCTAGCCGACGAATTTGAGTGGCTGCGCGCCCCTGAAACCGGCACTGTTATGGTGCAGGGTGCCACAGGCGGCACCGGGGCAGCGTTTAACCTGGGTGAAATGACTGTGACCCGTTGTGCGGTGCGCTTGGCAGATGGCAACATTGGCCACGCTTATATTGCGGGGCGGGATCGTAAAAAAGCCGAGATAGCCGCACTGTGTGATGCTTTGATGCAAACCGAAAGTGCCGCCGCCGTACGACGCAAAATTATTAATCCGGTTGACGAGGCAAGGCGCGCGCTTAGGGCGAGCAAAGCCGGGAAAGCCGCGGCCACCAAAGTTGACTTTTTCACTTTGGTGCGAGGAGAAGATTGATGCAAAATCCATCAGTAACCGGCGGGTTTTTAGATGCAGCCCGCGACTCCGCGATTGCGTTTCGCGCAGCGCTTGATGCTATGGCGCGGCCGGGTAAAATATCGGAGGTAAGCGGTGCTGTTCCGCCAGCCCCGTTGTCGGTGGCAGCAGGTACACTGTTGTTAACGCTCTGCGACCCGGAAACACCTGTTTGGTTAGGCGGGGCCTTTGCTAATGATGCGGTTGTAGCATGGTTGCGTTTTCATACCGGTGCCTCCGTTGTTTCGAACCGAAAAGAAGCCATGTTTGCACTTGGCACTTGGGTTGACCTTTTTCCGATCCATGATTTTCCGATCGGCACTCCCGAATACCCGGATCGTTCGGCAACGTTGATCGTCGAGCGGAAAACACTGGATGCCGCTGGCATAACCCTTACGGGGCCCGGCATAAAAACCACGGCGGCACTGTCGTTGCCGGATATAGAGGCGTTTCAGAATAACGCGGGGCTTTTCCCGCTTGGTTTGGATTTCTTCTTTACCTCCGGCAGTCGCGTGGCTGCACTGCCCCGCACAACAAAGCTGGAGAGCTAAAATATGTATGTTGCTGTAAAAGGTGGCGAAAAAGCCATTGATAACGCCCATGCCTGGCTGGGTGAAATGCGCCGGGGTGATACGGAGGTGGCCGAACTGACGGTTGCACAAATCCGCAACCAGATGGCGCTGGCGGTGGATCGCGTGATGGCGGAAGGTTCGTTATTTGACCCCGATTTGGCGGCATTGGCTATCAAACAATCGCGCGGTGATCTGATCGAAGCTATTTTTCTGATCCGCGCCTATCGCACGACCTTGCCGCGTTTTGGTGCGAGCGCCCCGATCAAAACCGAAAACATGGCCTGCATGCGCCGGATTTCGGCAACCTTCAAAGATGCCCCCGGCGGGCAAGTGCTTGGCCCAACCTTTGACTACACCCACCGCTTGCTGGATTTTAAACTGGCGGCAGAGGGAGGGGTTGAAACGGCTCCGAAATCCGAAGCGGATACGGATGAATTCAAACCCCATATCACCTCTTTCCTGAATCAAGAGGGGCTGATTCAGCAAGAACCAACGTCTGATGCACGGCCTTCGGACCTGACGCGCGAGCCAATGGAATTGCCTGCCTCACGCGCGCTGCGCCTGCAAGCGTTGGCGCGCGGCGATGAAGGGTTTTTGCTTGGCATGGGCTATTCAACCCAGCGCGGCTATGGCCGCAACCATGCTTTTGTAGGCGAGTTACGCATTGGCGATGTGGCGGTTGAGCTAGATATCCCCGAACTTGGGTTTGCGATTGAAATAGCGGATATCGAAGTCAGCGAATGCGAAACGGTGAACCAGTTTGCCGGCTCAAAAACCGAGCCACCGCAGTTTACCCGCGGCTATGGGCTGGTTTTTGGGCAATCGGAGCGCAAAGCGATTTCGATGGCGTTGGTAGACCGTGCCCTGCGCTGGAAAGAGCTGGGTGAAGACAACCCCGGCACACCGGCACAGGACGAAGAATTTGTGCTTTATCACTGCGATAACATTCAAGCGACCGGCTTTGTCGAGCATATCAAACTGCCACATTACGTAGATTTTCAGGCCGAGCTGGAGCTTGTCCGCACGCTTCGAAAAGAAGCAACCGAGGCCAACGCCGCAAAGGAGGCCGCTCAATGAGCACCGAATATAATTTCGCCTATCTGGACGAGCAAACCAAACGCATGATCCGGCGTGCCTTGCTGAAAGGTGTGGCGATCCCCGGGTATCAGGTGCCTTTTGCCAGCCGGGAAATGCCAATGCCTTATGGTTGGGGCACCGGTGGGGTGCAGGTGACTGCCGCCTGCCTTAAGCCCGACGACACGCTAAAAGTGATCGACCAAGGTGCGGATGACACTACCAACGCGGTTTCCATCCGCAAGTTTTTTGAAAAAACGGCGGCGGTGGCGGTCTCCGAAAAAACCGAAGAGTCGACGGTCATTCAGACCCGCCACCGCATTCCGGAACAAGACCTGACCGAAGATCAAATTCTGGTCTATCAAGTGCCAATCCCGGAGCCGCTGCGTTTTTTGGAGCCTCGCGAGACCGAAACCCGCAAAATGCACGCCCTAGAGGAATACGGCCTGATGCACGTAAAACTATATGAAGATATAGCCCGGCACGGCCGCATCGCGACCTCTTATGCTTACCCGGTTAAGGTTGAGGGCCGCTATGTGATGGACCCGTCGCCGATCCCGAAATTTGACAACCCGAAAATGGAAATGGCCGCACTGCAATTGTTTGGGGCTGGCCGCGAACAACGTATCTATGCGGTGCCGCCCTATACCAAGGTTGTTAGCCTTGATTTTGAGGACCACCCGTTTGAAAAAGGCGGTGCGCCGCAGGCTTGTGGGCTTTGCGACGCGCATGACGCTTACCTTGACGAAGTTATCATGGATGACGCTGGCACGCGCATGTTTGTTTGTTCCGACACCGATTATTGCCGCATGCGGCGCGAGGCCGGCCATATCGGCGAAATGGGTGTGCCATTGGCGGAGGACGCCGCATGAACCCGCTTTTGAAAGTCGAGAACATCTCGAAATATTATGGCAGTCGTCTTGGCTGTAAAGACGTGAATTTTGACCTGTACCCTGGAGAAGTGCTCGGCATTGTCGGAGAGTCCGGTTCCGGAAAATCCACTTTGCTGAACTGCCTTGCCGGGCATCAGGAGCCTGACACCGGCAAGGTGGTTTTTGATACGCGCGCTGATGGGCCAAAAGACACGGTTACAATGTCAGAGCCCGAACGCCGGATGCTGTCGCGCACTGATTGGGCTTTTGTGCATCAAAACCCGCGTGACGGGTTGCGCATGGGCGTTAGTGCCGGTGGCAATGTGGGTGAGCGGCTTATGGCAGTGGGCGCGCGCCACTATGGTGACATTCGTGGCACGGCGGTTGATTGGCTCGATAAGGTTGAAATTGCCGAAGATCGCACCGACGACCGGCCATCGGAGTTTTCTGGTGGTATGCAGCAGCGGTTGCAGATTGCGCGAAATCTAGTCACTGGCCCGCGCCTGATATTTATGGACGAACCTACCGGTGGACTGGACGTTTCTGTGCAAGCGCGGCTGTTAGACTTGCTGCGCGGTTTGGTGCGTGAGCTTGGCCTTTCGGCGATTGTGGTGACCCATGACCTCGCCGTGGTGCGGCTGCTGGCAGATCGATTGATGGTCATGAAAGATGGCCGTGTGATTGAAACCGGCCTAACCGACCAAGTGCTAGATGACCCGCAACACGGGTATACGCAACTTTTAGTTTCTTCCGTATTGCAGGTATAACACAATGATTTCTATAGAAAATGTCTCCAAAACCTTCACGTTGCACAACCAAAATAGCGCCGTGATTCCGGTCATGGTCAACGCTAACTTGAGGGTTGCTGCGGGTGAATGTGTAGCCCTTACCGGGGCTTCCGGTGCTGGCAAATCTACGCTAATGCGGATGATTTATGGCAATTACCTGACGCAAGCTGGCAGAATAATCGTTGGTGAGCTGGATATTGTTACCGCGTTGCCGCGCGAAATATTGCAATTGCGGCGCGAAACCCTTGGCTATGTTAGCCAGTTTCTGCGAGTTGTGCCGCGGGTGGCAACGCTTGATGTTGTGTCTGAACCGATGCTGGCGGTTGGCGTCGCGCGTGACACCGCCCATGAGCGGGCGCGCGAGCTGCTAACGCGCCTGCGTATTCCTGAACGGCTGTGGCTGCTTTCGCCACTCACGTTTTCGGGCGGTGAGCAGCAGCGTGTAAACATCGCGCGCGGATTTGCGCATGAATATCCGGCAATGCTTCTGGATGAACCAACCGCCAGCCTTGATGTAGCCAACCGCGAAACCGTGCTGTCTTTGATCGAAGAAGCCAAGCAGCGCGGCGCGGCTATTATCGGTATTTTTCATGACGAAGCCGCACGTAAACGGGCTTGCGATCGGCAGATTGATGTGTCCGTCTACACTCCGAGGGCTAGCTAGATGGCCGGCACACTGATCCCCGTTGTTGGCCCTTCGGGCGCCGGCAAGGACAGTTTAATCGATGCAGCCCGCATTGCCCGCCCCGATATTTTCTTTCCAACGCGGGTCATAACCCGCCCCGCCGGTGCGGGCGGCGAGGTTTTTAAGGGCGTTGATGTGCCGTTTTTCCAGGAATTGGCAGGTAAAGGCGCATTTTCTTTTCACTGGCAAGCCCACGGGCTGTTTTACGGTATCCCCGATGATATCACGGGGGCTCTTGATACGGGCCAACATGTTATTTTTAACAGCTCACGCAGTATTCTGAGTCTGGTGCGCCAAATGTATGAGCGGGTGCAGATAATCGTCGTAACCGCGCCGGCTGATGTGCTGGCGGCCCGGTTAGTGGCGCGTGGACGTGAGTCCGCGGATGACATTGCCAATAGGCTGAGGCGTGCAGATTATGCAGCGCCAAAAGGTGCCGATGTTTCGATTATTCAAAACAGCGGCACGCTAGCGCAGGGTCAAGCGGCCTTTCTGGCCGCTCTCCCAGCTAGCCTTTTAGCGCAAAACGCTTGAGAATATGAAAATCCTCGTTACCATTTTGGCAAAACAAACAAACTTCGTTGATCGGCAATCCTTCGCTCAACATTGGCCCGACATGAGGTTGAAGGCAGTCAACCACGTTGGCGGCGACCTCGGGTGTCAATTGCCCCGTCAAGGTCAGGTGAAAGCGAAACGCGTCAAAAACATAAGGGTAACCCCACGCGCTCAGATTTTTTTCCTGTGCATCGCTCAGGTTTGCTATGCGTCGGCGGGCCAGCTCCGCATCGCTTGGCGGTGCTCTGAACGGGTCAAATCGCTGCACACAGCTTGCGGCGAGAGCGGCAAGTTCTGGGCTGGGCCTTGTTGGTGTGATGGCAACAAACCCGCCAAGAGAACGCAAACTAACCTGTTTTATCCGAAAGGCGGGCTGCTGACCGGCAAAGATTTCCAGATGGTCCTGAAGGCTGGCAACCGTTGTGCCTTTGGCCAGCTTGAACGGTGGTTTCAGCGTGCCGTGGAACCCGTATTTGCGAGGCGTGGCGGTGAGCTGAGCCACCGGAAGTGGCAAATCGGCAAAGCTCGGGTGCGCCACCCGGCGGCCTGCTTCGGCATCCCAACCCAACCACTGCGCGCCGAAATCCGACAGGCGCGAGCCAGCTTCAGGTGCGTAATACACCGCATATCTTACATCGTTTTCTATAAAATCAAATCCTTGGCTGCATTGCCAGTACTATCGCAGATAATTGTCACAAAAACACGACACAACTGTGGTTTCTTAGCAAAAAATCGGAGAAATAAATAATGGCTGAAAAATCGACAGGCCGTCAAATTCTGGCAAACGCAAAAGTTGTGCTTTTGGATGAGGTTATCCACGGCGGTGTTGCCATCGAGGACGGTAAAATAACCGAGGTTTTTTCACGCACAGATCTGCCTTCAGGCGCGATCGATTGTCAGGGTGATTACCTTTGCGCCGGCCTCGTGGAGCTCCATACAGACAATCTTGAGCGCCACATGAGCCCCCGACCAAGCGTTGACTGGCCCCACGCGGCCGCCATCATGGCCCATGACGCTGAATTTGCCGGGGCGGGTATTACAACTGTTTTTGACGCAATGCGGGTTGGTTCGCTAACCTCAGGAAAGAGCAAATACAAAAAATATGCGCGCCAGATGGCTAACGAAATTCTGGATCTTCGGGAGCGCGAAGCGCTTCGGATTAGCCATTATTTTCATCTTCGCGCCGAAATTTGCTCGGAAACGATGGTTGAAGAAATGGCGGAATTCGGGCCGGAAGACCGCATTGGCATCGTCTCGTTGATGGACCACACGCCCGGCCAGCGCCAATTCGCAGATTTGCGCCAGATGCGGATATATATGCAAGGTAAATACGCCATGAACGACGATGCCGTCGATGAACACTTTGAGCACCTTAGGTCGATCAAAGCCAAATTTGGCGATGAAAATGAAACCGCAGCCGTTGCATATGCGCGTAGCTATGGCTCGGTTATTGCCAGCCATGATGATACCACACGGGATCAGGTTATCCAGTCTGCGAAACATGGCGTGCGGCTTGCAGAATTTCCAACAACAACTGAGGCCGCCCGCGTTTGCCACGAACAGGGGATATTGGTCATGATGGGTGCGCCCAACCTTTTGCGTGGCGGGTCCCATTCCGGCAACGTTGCCGCGAGCGCGCTGGTGGAGGCAGGGCTGCTCGATATCATGTCATCAGATTACGCGCCTTCCAGTCTGTTGATGTCTGCTACTCGATTGGGCGAAATGACAGGAAATATGGCTAAGGGGATCAAAACGGTAACCTACGCGCCGGCTCAGGCCGCGGGCCTTGATGATCGCGGCGAAATTGCCCTTGGCGCGCGCGCTGATTTGACCCGATTTACGCTTGTAGATGCCTTTCCACAAACGCGAGGCGTTTGGGTGCAGGGCAACCGTGTTGCCTAATCTGGATACGAAAATGAAAGGGGCTGTCCTAGATAGCCAATATTGGGGTTACTTCTGGGCTCTGGCTCGTGATGATCGACCTTGGATCGGGCAGGCCCCACCGGGGGTCGCCTTCACTTATGCACCGGGGCGCGGCGGCAA
>Ga0209121_10004051_pt1 | contig 13836 bp, 10 predicted proteins | sample Cruoilmetagenom3_FD_187292 | JGI IMG/M metagenome (GOLD analysis project Ga0209121, IMG submission 187292) | Oil polluted marine microbial communities from Coal Oil Point, Santa Barbara, California, USA - Sample 3 (SPAdes) (version 2) | ecosystem: Environmental > Aquatic > Marine > Oil seeps ...
AAAGAGGGATTTAAAAGAAAATCAATTTCTTCAGTGAGTGCTAAAAAATTAGTTAATCAATCCAAGAAAGAAGCTAATTATTGGTGGTATACATTTTTATTGGAAAAAGAAAAAAGTAAATTAAAAAATATTTATCTTAGAGTCAAAAAAAAGTTCTTCTGTAATAAATGAGCAGATTTTTGAAAAAATATTGGCATTTAATAGCCCTGGCGCTGATTATTTTGATAGGTGCTTTTTTTCGGTTTTATCGGTTGGGAACTCTAAGCGAATTTACTTATGATCCTGCTCGTGATGCTGAGGTGATGAGAAAGATAGTCCAGGATCATAAATTAACACTTTTAGGTCCGCCAACTTCAGTAAGCATAGGGGGGGCTAACTATGGAACTACCTATTTTGGTCCCATCTTTTATTATTTATTAGCGCCTGGATTACTTTTTAGCCATATGGATCCAGTCGGTCTGGCGGCATTAGTTGCTTTTTGGGGAATAATAACAGTTTTTTTAGTTTATTTGCTTGTTTTGGAATTAACTAAGAGTAAAAAGGCTTCTCTTGCCTCTTCTTTCCTCTTTGCAATTTCTCCCGGGGCAATTGAGTATTCCCGCTTTATTTGGAATCCTAATTTGATTCCTCCCTTAGCCTTATTAACGGTTTATTTTTTAGTTAAATACCAAAAACGGCCTCAAGGCAAATTAATTTTAATAGCAGGGTTACTATTGGGTGTTTCAATTCAGCTACACTTTATAGCGTATTTTTTTGTTTTTCTTCCGTTGATAATGCTTATTTTTTGGCAGTTTTTTAACAAGGATAGGAAGCCAATGTTTTGGAAGGCCTCGTTTTTATGTTTAGTAGGTTTTATTTTTGGAGTTTTTCCGATGATTCTTTTTGATTTAAGGCACGGATTTCTCAATACCAAATCGATAATTTATAACTTAACACAGGCCAAAAATGTCCACGGCGATAATTTTGGTTTTAGTTTTGATCATCTGATAAAAGTGTTAGAAATACTTCCTGCCAAGTTTTTAGGCTTAAATAACTTAACTTTGTCGTTAATTATTTCTGTTATTGTTTTTTTGGGAGCAATAATTCTTTTAATTCGTAAGGATTTTAGGAAGACTTTTTGGCTTCCCTCTGTTTATTTTTTATTGGGAGTTTTAGGTACCAGTATTTACGACAATATGGGGAAAGTTTGGGCTCGTTATACCATTCCATTATTTCCTGCTGTTTTTATTCTTTTCGGAATTTTTCTTTATTTGTTTTTTCAAAAGAAAATGATGTTGCGGCTGTCAGCTCTGTTTTTATTTTTAGCCCTTTCTTTTTCTTGCATTAAGGCGGATATGTTTTTGCTAAATGAAAACACTGCCCTAAAAGGGATGGGGTTTTTTAGAGAAGTGTCTTCTTTAATAATTAAGAATATTCGTAAGGAAGGGGTTTCGGGACACGAGGTAAACATTGCCAATTTAGTAAACCTTGATCGGCGGGCTACTTCTTTTCGCTATTTTTTGAAGGCTCAGAAAATTCCCATTTTAGGAGTTGAAGATTATCCTAATGCCGATATTCTTTATGTGATTGATAAAGAATATGGCTGGGATGGTATAGTTAATAATACTGATACTTGGGAGGTTTACAGTTTCAAGCCTAAAAAATTGGAAAAAATAATACCTGGACCAAGGGATACTAAAATTTATAAAATCAGCAAGGGAGATTAAAATGATAAAAATTAGTGTTATTCTGTTAAACTGGAACCAATTTAAGTTAACCATTGATTGTTTAAAATCAGTTTTGAAATCAAAACTTGGCAATAAAATAAATTTAAAAATTATTGTGGTTGATAATGGTTCAAAAGGAAAAGATGTAAAAAAAATTAATTCTTTTATTAAATCTTCAGGCAGCAAAGGGAAAATTAAGCTTATTAAAAATAAAGAAAATTTAGGATTTACTGGCGGTAATAATATTGGTATTAGGTATGCTCTAAAAGACAAAGCTGATTTTGTTTTTATTTTAAATAATGATACGGAAATAAAAGATGATTGTATTTTAGAATTATGGAAGGCTTTTTCTAAAAATGGAAATATAGGAATAGTTTCTCCCAAGATTTATTATTACCCCGGTTTTGAATTTCACAAAAATAGATATAGGAAGAATGACTTAGGGAGAGTAATTTGGTACGCGGGCGGAAAGATTGACTGGAATAATATTTTAGGTCAGCATATTGGTATTGATAAGGTGGACAAGGGACAATTTAACAGAATAGGGCAAGTGGAACTTGCCACTGGCTGTGCGATGTTGGTTAAAAAAGAAGTGTTTAAGAAAATTGGCCTTTTAGATGAAAGGTTTTTTATTTATTTGGAAGATTTAGACTTTTCTTATCGGGCGCGAAGAAAAGGCTTTAAACTTTTATTTTGGCCTCAAGCGATGATGTATCATAAAAATGCTGGTTCTACTGGCTCAGGTTCGCCATTTCAAAATTATTACTTTACTCGCAGTCGGCTTCTTTTTGCTCGGAAACACGCTTCTTTTAAAATGAGACTTTTACTGTTTAAAGAGGCGCTGAAGGGGTTAATGGGTAGCGATAAAATAAAAAAAGAGGCGGTTAAAGATTTTTTCCTAAAAAGGTTTGGTTATAAAAACATTGATACAATAGAATGAAGTGGATAAAAAATAATTATTGGTTATTAATTATTTTAATCGCTTTTCTTTTTGTTTCCTATTTTCATTTAGGGCGTGATTTGCTTTATGATTGGGATGAAGGAATTTATGGAGAAATTGCTCGAGAAATAAAATTTCCCTTTCTTCAGCTTTCTTGGAACGGTGATCCTTGGTTTGAAAAGCCATTTTTAGTGCCTCTTTTAGCTTCTTTGTCTTTTACTTTACTGGGTGTTAGTGAATTTGCGGCGAGATTTTTTATGCCTATTTTTGGAGTATTGGCGATATTTTTCACTTATAAATTGGCAGAAAAATATTGTTCTAAAAAGAATGGCCTTTTCTCAGCTGTTTTTTTCTTCTTTGCCTCTCTTTTTTTAAGTCGCTCGCGTGGGCTAAATACTGACATTATTTTATTATTTTCTTTAACCTCTTCTTTGTTTTACTTCAAGAATATTGAAGATAAAATTGAGAAAGGGAATAAGATTAAGTTAACGGATTGTCTTTTAATCGCTTTTTTGATTTCGATTGGGATTTTAGCAAAGGGAGTAATGGGATTTTTGCCAGTGGTTATTTGGGGAACTTATCTTTTATTTTTCCGACGAGATTTAATTTTTAGCCATTTAATAAAGATTTGGTTAATAATTGGAGGATTAGTAGTCTTATTTGTTGTTCCTTGGCATATTTATATGACTCTCTGTTTTGGTAGACAATTTTGGAATGTATATTTAATTGAACAAGTTTTACGCCGGGCTTATCAACCGATTGATTATCATTTTGGGGGACGATTATATTATTTAAAATTTTTATGGGAAGAGTTTAGGTGGAAATTAGTTTTCCCAGTATTTGGGGGAATATATTTGGTTTGGGACTCATTGAGAGAAAAGAAAATTGATAAGGGTTTAAGTTTCTTGATTGTTTGGGGCTTGTTAGTTTTCTTTCTTTTTACTTTTTCTAAAACTAAATTATTTTGGTATATTTTGCCTCTTTATCCTGTTTTAGCAATTTTTTTTGGGGTTTTTTGGACAAAAGTAATTTTTATTAAGAATGAAATATTGATTACTCTAATTTTTTTGGCGATGATAATGTGGGGAGTTAAAAATGGATTATCCCAAGCGGGTTTGAATTCAGAAAGAGTCATCAACCCAAAAAATAAATTAGCGATTGAGGCGTCTTCGTCTTGTTATGCACCTCTTTTGTTTTTGGTAGATAAAAATGAACGTCAAGCAAGAGATATTCTCCCCGTCAATTTAAAATTAAGTTCTAGTTTTTCTTATGGGGGGGCGCCGTCAGTTGTTTTTTATTACAAAAATAAAGTAGATTTTTTTTATGATGTTGATAAATTTTTTAGTAGTTTTTCACGTTCTAAAGATGGTGACTGTGCTATGATAAGTACAGCTGATTATCAGCTGTTAGGTTTAAAAGATAGCTTGGAAAGTAAAATTGTTAAAAAAGAAGACCAATGGTTGCTAATAAGAAAGTGAAACCTAAAATTTCTGTTAATGTTATTGCTCGTAATGAAGAGAAATTAATTACTGATTGTTTAATTTCAGCTCGACTCTTGGCTGATGAGATTGTTTTTATAGATATGGAATCGGATGATAATACAAAAAAAGTTGCCGGAAAATACGCCGATAAAATTTATTCTTTTCCACAAGTAGGTTATGTTGAACCCGCCAGAAATTTTGGTATTAGAAAATGTTCAGGAGATTGGATATTTATTTTAGACGCTGATGAGCGGATTACTCCTCAGCTATCTCGGGAAGTTAGGAAAGCAATTACTTCTTGTTCTCCTAATATTGGTGCCTTTGCTATCCCTCGAGCAAATTATAATTTTGGTGTTTGGTTAAAACATGGCGGTTGGTGGCCTGATTACCAAGTGCGCCTTTTGCGGAAAAAAAGCTTTTTGGATTGGCCGAAAGCTATTCATAGTTTCCCCAAAATGAAGGGCAGAAAAGAAAAACTTAATAGTCCTTTTAATCATTTAGCCAATGAGACAATTGAGGAAATGTTAGAAAAGACAATTAATTATTCTCAACGAGAGGTTAAGCTTTTTGATGAGGGAGGAATCAAGTCTAATTTTTGGATGTTGATTAAAAAACCAATGGGAGAGTTTTTCAGGCGGGGGATAAAGAAAAAGGGGTTTTTAGATGGGACTGCTGGTTTAATTCAGGTAATTTATCAATCTTTTTCCGTTTTCATTACTTATGCTTGTCTTTGGGAAAAACAAGCAAAAAATAAGAAGTGATACATTGAGCTAATGAAAGCAATATTTTTTGATCCATATTTAGATACTTTAGGAGGAGGGGAGCGGTATATTTTTACTTTTGCTGAAGTTCTTTTGGCTAAAAGCTATGAAGTAAATATTCTTTGGGATGATGAATTGATTGCTCAGAGAGCTCGAAATAGATTTGGATTAAACCTTAAAAGAGTAAATATTTTACCCAAGCGGAAGTTGCTTGAAAAAAATTTACTCAAAAAATATTTATTTTTTCGAAAATACGACCTTTTGTTTTGGGTTTCTGATGGTAGTATCCCCGTGATGTTGTCTCGGAAAAATATTCTTCATTTTCAAGTTCCTTTTCATAATATTGGGGGTAGATCCCGCTTCAATAGAATAAAGTTTAAAAAAATAAATACAATAGTTTGCAATTCTTTTTTTACTAAGGGGTTTATTGATAGAGAATATGGGATTAATAGTCAAGTTTTATACCCGCCGGTTGATGTAGACGAATTTAAATCTGGTAGAAAGGCAAACATTATTTTAGCGGTAGGTCGGTTTGAAGAAACAATGCAGGCTAAAAGACAGGATATTTTAATAGATGTTTTTCGAGAAATTGTTCACGGTGGTTTAAAAGATTGGCGATTGGTTTTAGTGGGGTCTAGTTTAGAGCAAGAAAATAAAAATAAATTTTTAAGTTGTTTGAAGAAACAGGCGAAGGATTTACCGGTAGAATTTAGAGTTAATATTAGCTTTAGAGAATTAAAAAAGCTTTACGGTCAAGCTAAAATTTTTTGGCATGCGGCGGGGTATGGGGTGAATGAGAGTAAGCACCCTGAAAAAGTAGAGCATTTTGGCATAACTACTGTTGAGGCAATGGCCGCTGGTTGTTGGCCATTAGTTTATTCTGCCGGTGGCCAAAAAGAAATTTTTTCCTCTTTTGTTGACAAAGACATAGTTCTTTGGAAAGGGAAAGATGAATTATTAAAAAAAACAATGAAGGTAATTAACTCCTTTAATGAGAAAAGGGTATTACATTATAATGAACTGATTAATTTAGCTAATAAATTCAGCGTAAATGTTTTTAGAAAAAATGTTCAAAAAATTATTTGACTTAAGATGGCAAAATCGATAAGCATAATTATTCCTAATTGGAATGGAGAGAAGCAACTTCAAAAGAATTTGCCGCTATTATTTAATGTATTGGTAAAATTTGAGGGAAAAAGTGAGGTTATTATTGTTGATGACGCGTCGACAGACGATAGTTTAAAAACAATTAAAAATTTAAAATTGAAACTTGAAAATTCAATGAAAATTGATAATTGTAAATTGAAAATTATTGTCAACAATATCAACTTAGGTTTTGCTCGAAGTGTTAATCGGGGAGTTAAGGCCGCTCAATATAATGTAGTGTTTTTATTAAATACTGATGTGGAAGTAAAAGAAGGATGTTTTGATTGTCTTTTACCTTATTTTGATAACGAAAGTGTTTTTGCTGTTGGCGCTAATGCTGATTGGACATTAGGAATTGGCAGGTTCATTAATGGCTATTTAGATATTTCTTCACCCCAAAAAGTAAAAAAGAATACCAAAGAAGCACAAATATCTTTTTGGGTTTCCGGCGGTCATGCCGCTTTTGATCGGCAGAAATGGATAAAGTTAGGTGGTATTGATACTCTCTACGCGCCTTTTTATTTTGAGGAAACCGATCTTTGCTACCGCGCTTGGAAGCGAGGCTATAAGGTTCTTTGGGAACCTAAGGCGCGGGTTCTTCATAAGCACGAGGAGAGTGTTATTCGTAAGCATTTTAGCCCAAAATATGTTAATTTTATCGCCCAAAGAAATCAACTAATTTTTGTTTGGAAAAATATTACTAATCCGAGAATGGTATTAGAACACAAAAAGGCCTTAATAAAAAGAATACGAAAAAATCCTAAATATTTGAAGGTGGTTTTTGCTGCTGTCGTAAAGTTGCTAAAAATTATCAAAAAGAGAAAAATTGAAAAAAAAGAAGCAAAAATAGGCGATAGAAAGATTTTTAGAATGTTTTAGCGAGATAACAATTCAATAATGTCTTATCCTCTTCTTTCCATTATCATTGTTTCCTACAATACCAAAGAGTTATTAGAAGAATGCATTGAATCAGTAGTTAAAAGCTCCAAGCATCAGGCCTCAAGCGCTTCCTACGAAATCATAGTTGTTGATAATAATTCTAAAGATGGAACCAGGGAATACCTGGAAAAACTCCAAAATTCCAAAACTCAAAAATTCAAAAAACATCAAACCTCAAACATTAAGGTTATTCTTAATAACCGTAATCTTGGTTTTGCTAAAGCCGTTAATCAAGGGATTAAAAAAAGTAAGGGAAAGTATATTCTTTTATTAAATTCCGATATTAAAGTTTTACCGGGAACAATTAAAGAATTAATTAATTTTGTTCAGAAAAGAAAAGATGCTGGTATTGTTGCTCCGAAGCTTTTGAATAAAGATGGCAAAGCTTCACAGGCTTCCTGTTATAAGTTACCGACGATAAGGGGAGCAATAAATGAATATTGGTTTGGTAAAAAAGGAAGTTATGAAAAGTATTTGCCCCGAGGGGGTAATCCTGTTAAGGTTGAGGCGGTAATAGGAGCGGCGATGTTGATTCCTAAAGCGGTTATTGATGTAGTAGGTTTACTTGATGAAAAGTATTTTATGTATTTTGAGGATTTGGATTATTGCCGCCGTGTCGATCAAAATGGTTTAGCTGTTTACTATTTGCCTCAAGTAAAAGTGATTCATCATCATGGTGCCAGCGGAAAGAAAATACCATCTAAAGTAAGCCATTATTTAGTCAAAAGCAGTAAAAAGTTTAACGGATTTTTAAAATATAACTTACTTAAGCTGATAATTTATTTTTCGCAGATTAAAAATCTATTACCATTCTTTTTGTTAATTTTAGGATGCCTTTTTTGGGCAATGAAATCTTTATTGGGAATTGATTATTTTGCCAGTCATGACAGCGCTTTTCACTTAATTCGTTTGTTTGAGCTTAATAAGTCAATTAAAAATTTTGAAATTCCTGTTCGCTGGGCACCTGGCTTGGCTCACGGTTTAGGGGTACCGATTTTTAATTATTTTTATCCCTTAAGCTATTATTTAGGAGAGATAATTCATCTTTTAGGGGGTTCGTTTGCTTTTTCCATTAGAGCTATTTTTATTGGTGGGTATTTCTTAGGTTTTGCTCTTGCTTTTCTTTTTTTGAAAAACTTTTTTGCTAAGTTACCAAGTTTTTTAGGAGCTCTTTTTTATGTTTTTTCTCCTTATATTTTCTTGGATATTTATGTTCGGGGTAATTTGCCGGAGTTTTTAGCATTAATGATTTTGCCTGGTGTTTTTTGGGGTTACACCTTGATCTTGAAAGAAAGAAATAAGAACGTTTTCACTTTCTCTGTTGGGATTGCCTCTATTTTATTTTCTTTGTTGATAATGGCTCATAATATAGTAGCTTTGCTGGGTGCGGGTTGGCTAGTTTTATTTTTGCTTTTTTCTTTTCTATTTTCAGTAGAAAAACAAAGAATTAGAAAAGTTTTAAAAGTGATTTTTTCATTGCTTTTAGGATTAGGATTATCGGCGTTTTTTTGGCTTCCGGCCATAGGTGAAACAAAATATACTTATCTTAGTCAAGAAAAAGTTTTTCATTGGTGGAATCATTTTCCGACGATAAAACAATTAATTTATTCTCCTTGGGAATATGGCTCTTCTCTTATTGGATCTCAAGATTTAATGTCTTTTCAAATAGGAATTCCCCATCTCTTTTTAGCGTTAATGGGAGCGATTTTAATTTTTATTTATGCTTTTGAAAAAAAGATAGGTATTTTAAAACATAAAAAAGGATTGCCCTTTTTTTCTATTTTTTCCTCATTATTTTTGGTTTTTTTGATGAATCACCGCTCTTCTTTTATATGGCGTGTTTTTCCTCCTTTGGCTCGAGTTCAATTTCCTTGGCGGCTTTTGGGATTCTTAAACTTTTCCTTGATATCAACTATTACTTTCCTTTTCGGAGAGATTTTTAAAATACGAAAGAATCACTGGCATAATATTATTGGCCTCGGAGCTATTTTAATTACCTTTGTTTTTTATTATTCTTATCCGCGGATAAAGAACGAAACCACGGAAGCATATATTCTTTCTTCTAATGAAGCAAGAGAAACAACTACTAACGCCAATGAAATTTTACCTATTGGGGCCCAGAAAGATTATTGGAATATAGAAACTGCTAATACAATAGAATGTAGTAATTTTAATTGCCAGGCTGATTTGAAAGGGGATAAAGAAGAAGAAATTGTTTTCAGGAAGTTTTATTTTCCTTCTTGGCAAGGAAAAATAGATGGTCAACTAATTTCTATTTATTCTCAAAAAGAAACAGGTTTAATTGCTCTTAGGGTTCCACCTGGGCAGCACTACATTGAGGTGATTCTTGGCAAGACTAAATTAGGGAAAATGGCTGATATTATTAGTTTGACTTCTTGGGGAGGGTTAGTTTTGCTAATTTTATTTATTATTATTAAAAAGCGTTATGAGGACCAAAAGCAATAAAAATAATATATATTATTTTTGTCTAATTTTCATTCTTATTTTGGCGGCATTTTTAAGGTTTTACAAAATTAGTCAAGTGCCGCCATCTCTCAATTGGGATGAGGTGGCAATTGGCTATAATGCTTATTCAATCTTGAAAACTGGTCAAGATGAATGGGGGAGAAGGTTTCCCCTTTTAGGTTTTGAGTCTTTTGGAGAATATAAATTGCCAGTTTTTATTTATGCTACTATTCCTGGGGTTTGGCTCTTTGGTTTAAGTGAATTAGGGGTTCGCTTTATGCCCGCCCTGTTTGGTGTTTTGGGGGTTTTGATGACTTTTTTTTTAGCTAAAGAGCTTTTCAAAAATGAAAAATTAGCTCTTTTAGCGGCATTCATTTTAGCTGTTGATATTTGGCATTTACAAATTACCCGTGCCGCCTTTGAGGCAGGATTAGCTCAACTTTTGATTTGCCTATCTATCTTATTGTTGCTGAAATCAAAGAAAAAATGGTTCTTTTTGCCGTTATCTCTTTTGTTTGCTTGCTTGTCAGCTTATACCTATAATTCTTCAAGAATTTTCATTCCTTTGTTTTTCGCTGTCGTTTTTCTTTTAAATAGAAAATTGTTTTTGGGCAACAAAAAAGGGATGTTATTAGGAGCAATAGTAATTTTACTTTTTATTATTCCCCTAATTTTAAATTTTAATAAACCTACAGTTAAGGGGCGCTACCAATTGATTAGTATTCAGGATGATCCTGGTTTTGTTTTGCGAATCAATGATGCTCGGGGGAAATTAATGTCATTAGGCTGGCCAACTATTTTAGCAAGATTCATTCATAATAAAGTAAGCCACTATATTGTTAGCTTTGCTGGCAATTATTTTTCTCACTTTACTCCCAATTTCCTTTTTATTCACGGAGCAGAGCATACCCAGCAAAGCCTTCCAGGCTTTGGGCAATTTCTTTATGTTTGGGTATTACCTATGGGCTGGGGATTTTATGTCTTAGCTAAGAGATGGCAACAAAGGGACTATTTTCCTTCTAAGATTTTGTTAGCTCAGATTCTGCTTTCACCAATTGCCACCTCAACAACTATCAATGCTAATCCCCATGCATTACGCACTTTTTGCGCTTTTCCGGCTTGGCAGATTATTATTGCTTTTGGCTTGTTTGGTATTAGCCAAAAATTAAAAAACATTAAATTGAGAAAAGTTAATATTTTATATCCAATATCTATTATTTTTTTCATAATGTTTTTATTAAATTTTGGCTATTATTTAAGACGATATTATGTTGTTTATCCTCGAAATTATTCTAGCGATTGGCAATACGGTTACAAGCAAACGGTTAATTTTGTTTGGCAAAACAAAGACCAATACGATAAAATATTTTTTACTCGTCATTATGGTGAGCCTTATATTTTTTTTCTTTTTTATTCCCAATACCCGCCGTCAGAATATCAGATGGCTAATAAAAAGCGGGCAGAGCGCTATAATTGGGTTTGGGTAGACCAATTTGATAAGTTTTATTTTCCCGATTTTTCTGATCCTGGTGATAGCGTTTTGGATATTGCCGAAAGAGAAAAAGGCAATCTTTTATTTGTTGGCTCGCCTGGGGATATTCCCAAAGAGTGGATGATTGAAAAGGTTTATCTCCCAAATGGGAAGGTGGCTTTTGAGGTTGGAAGAAATAAATTGTATTATTAGAATGTTAGCAGTTCAATGAGTTAATAAATGAATAAAAAAATTTCAGTGGCTTTAGCTACCTATAATGAAGAGAGCAATATTGATCATTGTCTTGAGGCAGTTAAGGGATGGATAGGTGAAATTGTGGTTGTTGATGGCTCTTCAATAGATAAGACCCGCGAAATTGCGCTAAGGTATGGCGCTAAGGTAATCAAAACAACCAATAAGCCCATTTTCCATATTAATAAACAAATGGCTATTGATAAGTGCCAGGGAGATTGGATCTTACAGTTGGATGCTGACGAAATAGTTAGTAAAGAATTAAAAAAGGAAATTCTTCAGGTTATCAAACCTCAAGCCCCAAGCACCAAGCGCTTCGTTGCTTATAGAATTCCCCGCAAAAATTTTCTTTTAGGCCGTTGGCTTTCTAAGGGCGGACAATATCCTGATTATGTTACCCGGCTTTTCAAAAAAGGTAAGGCTTATTTGCCCTGTAAGTCAGTGCATGAAAAAATAGTTGTGCCCTCGGGAAGAGTGGGGGAGTTAAAAAACGCTCTGCTTCATTATCCCTATCCTGATTTTGCCGAATATTTGGTTAAATTTAATCGCTATACAAGTTTAACCGCAGAAGAACATTTAAGGGATTCTAAGATGAAGCCTAATTTTTGGGGATATATAAAATCGGAAATTAAAGGGACTAATGCATTTTTATCGCGCTACATTCGCCATAAAGGTTTTGTTGACGGCTTTCCCGGATTAGTTTTTGCTCTTTTTTCAGGACTTCATTACCCTGTAGCGTTCATAAAGTATTGGGGAAAGAAGAAATAAAAATGAAAGTAAAAATAGGTATTGATATTTCGCCGCTCAAAAATGCTAATCGGTTTCGTGGGGTAGGATTTTATACGAAAAACTTGGTTGATGCTTTACAAAGACTGGTAGAAGAAGACAAAAAATACTCAAATTTTGAGATAAAACTGATTAATGAGCAATATAGCAATTTAACAATTCAGCAATTTTCTTTGATCCATTACCCCTATTTTGACCCTTTTTTTTTAACTTTACCTAAGCGCGGAAATGTTCCAATAGTGGTAACGGTTCATGACCTAACGCCCTTGAAGTTTCCCGAACATTATCCTTCCGGAATTAAGGGAAGATTACGCTGGTTTACGCAAAAAAATAGGTTGAAGAAGGTTGATACTATTATTACTGATTCTCAAAATTCTAAGAAAGACATTATTGAAATTATTGGCTATCCCAAGAACCAGATTCATGTGGTTTATTTAGCTCCTGCTCCTAATTTCAAAAAATTGAAAATTGAAAATTTGAAATTAGAAATTAAAAAGAAGTATCGTCTCCCTGATACTTTTGTACTTTATGTCGGTGATGTTAATTGGAATAAAAACATGCCCGGTTTAGTAAAAGCTTGTGAAAAAATTGGTATTCCTTTAGTTATTGTTGGCAAACAGGCAGTAAGTAAAGATTATGACAGGACACATATTGAAAATCGCGACTTAGTCTGGTTACAGAAAAAAGCAAAAACATCTAAATCTCTCCTCTTATTGGGGTTCGTGTCAACGAAAGATTTGGTAGCTATTTATAACTTAGCTACTGTTTATTGCCAGCCTTCTTTTTATGAAGGGTTTGGTTTGCCGGTCTTGGAAGCAGTGGCTTGTGGCTGTCCGGTGGTGTCATCAAACAGAGGATCATTACCGGAAATATGCGGCAAGGCCGCTTTAATGTTTAATCCACAGAGAAAAGGAAAGATTAGCGATGCTTTACAGAAGATAATTGAAAACAAAAAATTAGCTGTTGATTTATCAAAAAGAGGATTAATTCAAGCTAAAAAATTTTCTTGGCGGAAGACAGCTCAAGAAACGCTTAATATTTATAAGAAGGTTTTGATAGGTTCTAAAATATGAGAAAGCCAGTGAATAAAATATTTTTTTTATTCTTGATAATCTTGGCCATATTTTTATTTTTTCGTTTTTATCAAATTAATCAAAGAGTTCAATTTGATTGGGATCAAGAGCGAGATGCTCAAGTAATTAAAAAAATCCTTTCCGGCCATTTAACCTTATTGGGGCCGCGAGTTTTGGGGCCGGATAAGTTCTTTTTAGCTCCTTATTTTTATTATCTTTTAACTCCTTTTTATTTTTTTGCTAATTTGCATCCTCAGGCAATTATTTATTTTTTACTTTTTTATAATCTTGCCTTTTTTATCTTGACATACTGGGTATTGAAGAAATTATTTAGCCGTCAGACGGCTTTTATTTTTCTTCTTCTTTGGTCGGTTAATAAAGCGACTATCGCGGCTGATACTATTGCCTGGAACCCCATTGTTGTTCCTATTTTAGTAATTGGCCTTTTAGGAATACTTAATAAAATTTTAAAAGACAGCCAGAAGAAATCAAATTGGTTTTATTTGGGAATTTTACTATCGGTGGGCATTAATTTTCATTTTCAGGTTGTTTTTTTAGCAGTGTGGGCAGTGATTTTTTTGTTTTTGAGCTTGAGTAAGAAGGTGGATTTTAGGGGTGTTTTGGCCTCGCTTTTGGGGTTTATCTTGCCCTTTTTTCCTCTTTTGCTCTTTGACTTGAGGCATAATTTTTTAAACACTAAACTTTTTCTTAAATTCTTAAAAGACAGAGGAAAAGGAGGAGATTTTTTGGCTTGGTTGCCTGTTTTTAAAAATTTTTTATCCGGTTTTTTGGCAATTGGTATTTCTGAAATTATC
>Ga0209121_10004053_pt1 | contig 13834 bp, 13 predicted proteins | sample Cruoilmetagenom3_FD_187292 | JGI IMG/M metagenome (GOLD analysis project Ga0209121, IMG submission 187292) | Oil polluted marine microbial communities from Coal Oil Point, Santa Barbara, California, USA - Sample 3 (SPAdes) (version 2) | ecosystem: Environmental > Aquatic > Marine > Oil seeps ...
TAACTGGTACAGCCAATATCGTAATGGCAGCAGTTTTGGCAGAAGGAACAACAACTATTTATAATGCAGCTTGTGAACCTTATTTGCAACAACTTTGCAAAATGTTGAATCGCATGGGAGCAAAAATCTCAGGTGTTGGTTCTAATATGTTAATCATAGAAGGTGTAGATGAGCTTGGCGGAACTGAGCACAGAATGTTACCAGATATGATTGAAATTGGTAGCTGGATTGGTTTAGCAGCAATGACAAAAAGTGAGTTAACTATTACTAATGTGAGTTGGGATGATTTAGGGTTAATACCTAATGTGTTTAGAAAAATAGGAATTACAGTAGAACGTCAAGGCGATGATATTCATATACCAGCTCATAAAGACGGTTACGAAGTACAAAGTTATATAGACGGTTCTATACTGACTATTGCAGATGCGCCATGGCCTGGATTTACTCCAGATTTATTGAGTATTATTTTAACAGTTTTAACGCAGGCTCGAGGAAGTGCAATAGTGCACCAAAAAATGTTTGAAAGTCGATTATTCTTTGTAGATAAATTAATTGATATGGGAGCGAAGATTATTCTTTGCGATCCGCATAGAGCAACTGTTATTGGTCACGATTTTAAATCTACATTAAAAGCAACGACTATGACTTCACCAGATATTAGAGCTGGTGTATCTTTATTAATTGCGGCTTTATCTGCAAATGGAACTTCAATTATTCATAATATTGAACAAATTGATCGTGGGTACGAAAATATTGATGAACGTTTAAGAGCTATTGGAGCTAAAATTGAACGTTTGGAAGGAAATTAAAATAGACTCTAGGTTGTTTCATTATTAGAATTAGTATCAAGACGATATCACTATAAAAAAAGCTTCAAGTTTAATCTTGAAGCTTTTTTAGGTTTTGGATTCCATTCTATTTTACATAGTATAAAAATATTGCTCACTTGCAATTTTCCCATCTTTTACCTCATATACACAAACATTTTTTGTCTACCTCTTTCTTTAAAAGTGCAATCAAAGCCCATTTTTGCTGTAAAGAAGTTTCCTGCTATAACAGGCTCACTAATATTGCTTGCATGAAAATCTTCTACACTTTCTAACCATTCTTTGCTTTTATTCCATACATTTTGCCTTCCAGAAATAACTTCTCCTGGCATTCTAGACATCTCTTTGCTTACTACATTTTCTGTATAGAGTTCCTTAATGCATTCCAAGTTTTTTCCTTGTTCACACATTTCTTTTCATTTTTTTGCAACATCCCAAGTGTTCATTTTGTTTGATTTTAAATTAGTGCATTAAAGTTAATTAAAACTTTATTGACTTGTCTTAAATTAATGTTAGGGTTTCGTTTTTAGAAAAGTAAAAGCTCTGATGACTAATCAGAGCTTTAAAATTGTTTATTGAAATGGTTATTTCGATTAAGACAGTGTGCGTCTTATGTAAAAATAACGCGATTTATTTAGAATTATTACATTAAATTGTTAAAAATATAAATATTTATTACTTATAGTGTTAATACAGGATGTTTTTGTGAATTTAAAACAACGTTCTCTGGTAGATTTATTGACAACTATCAAATACAGATAAGTGAGTTCTTGATATTTAATTGGTTGTTTTTTATTAAAACAAATCCTCATCTATCATGTTCAAATTAACTGAGTAATGTAAAAGCTAATTATTAAAAACAATATATCCATTTAGTGAAGTAGCAACACAAAGCCATATGATATATGGTAGCAATAAGTATTTCAACTTGCTGAGTTTTTCATCTCCAAAACTTATAAAAAAATATATAATAACTAAAGTTAAAGCGATAATTATAGCTAATGCACTTTGTGTGAGATGCTGATTGAAAAAAATGTAATTCCAGCTTACATTAAGTAAAACTGCAATACTGTAAATTGTAATTACGAATTTAGATTTTCTAATGTAAAATAGAAAGGCAAGATAGATAGCAAAGCATATCATAATTATGCTCCAAGCAGTTCCAAAAACCCATCCTTCAGGTGTCCAAGGTGCTTGATTAAGACTAGTGTACCAAACTGAAGTTGGCCCATTATTCATTAAATAACTCCCTAGCGCGAGTCCACCAAAATTGATAAGAAGAAATATTAAGAACCAATATATTTTTTTCATTATATGAATTAAAAATTTAAATATATTGGTTTTGTATTTGTCTATGAAGCAGTTAAAGGACGACCTTTTAACCGCTTTTCAATTTTTTGTTTAATAACTGTAAGGCGTTTCATTAATTCCATAAGTTCAACGTCTTTGTCTTTTTTATATAATTCGTTAACCGCTAGAATTATATCTTTCGCTTCTCTTGCAGCTACAATTCTGTCGCTTGTAGTTTTGAAGGAAAACTTTCTGTTTTCAAATTCTATAGCTTTTTCGAGTATATCCATCTCTTAATTGTTTAAATAATTTTGTAATTCAGTAATTTTTGAAGCGGTATTAAATTCGCCTCCATAATAAGTTGTTATTGTTGACGATGCGTCATCCTGTACACCTCTAGAAGAGACACAAAGATGTTTTGCATCAATAATAACAGCTACGTCTTCTGTTTCTAAAACAGTTCTTAGTTCATTTGCAATTTGATTTGTTAAACGTTCTTGAACTTGAGGTCGTTTAGCATAATATTGTACAATACGGTTTAATTTTGAAAGCCCAATTACTTTACCCGATGATTTATAAGCAATATGTGCTTTACCAATTATCGGTACAAAATGATGCTCACAATTAGAATAGAACGTAATATTCTTTTCTACAAGCATCTGATGGTATTGGTACTTATTATCAAATAACGCAATTTTTGGCTTATTATCAGGATTTAAACCGGAGAAAATTTCTTCAACGTACATTTTTGCTACACGATCTGGTGTTCCTTGTAAAGAGTCGTCAGTTAAATCTAAGCCAAGTACATCCATTATTTCAGAAAATAATATTGATATACGTTCTTTCTTTTCTTTATTAGACATATCAAAAGCATTTGGCTTCATTGGTGTGTCTAAACTTGTGAATAAATGGTCGTCGCCTATCTCTTCATTGCTGAATCCATTGAGTTTTCTACCATTTGTTTTGGAAATTGTTTCTGTTTTCATAGAATCTTTTTAATGTGCTGTCTTTAAGTACTCCAAGCTTAAATCAAAGCACGCATTAACTTATTAATAGAGTTCTAACTATAGACTGCTATAAGTCTATAATTTACGTTTTGTCGATAATTAATATGTAAACTAACAAAACAATTACTATACCAAATAAAATAACTGCCATTTTTGGTAAATTTTAGTCAAACTTACAATTTGTTTAATGAATGATAGTTAATATTAAACAAAATTTAACATCCTCAATGATTAGTAATCTTTTCTATCATTTACTAGATTAATAATATTTATCTCGTAGCCAAAATGAAACACGAACTAAAAGGATTAATGCTGGTACTTCTACCAACGGTCCAATAACACCAGCGAATGCTTGACCTGAGTTTAACCCAAAAACTGCAATGGCAACAGCAATTGCTAATTCAAAATTATTTCCTGCTGCTGTAAATGCAACTGAAGCAGTTTTATCGTAGTCTGCTCCCATAGCTTTAGTAAAGAAAAATCCAATTACGAACATTAATGTAAAGTATATTAGTAAAGGAACAGCAATAATTAAGACATCCATTGGGATTTTAACTATTAATTCTCCTTTTAATGAGAACATGATTATAATAGTAAATAATAGCGCAATTAAAGTTAAAGGTGATATGGTTGGTATAAACTTTTTAGTATACCATTCTTCACCTTTCAGTTTCACAAGTATCAGTCGACTAAAAATTCCCAAAACAAATGGAATTCCTAAATAAATGGCTACACTTTCTGCAATTGTAACTATCGAAATATCAACGATCGCACCTTCAAATCCAAAATAGGGTGGAAGTATGGTTATAAAAATCCATGCGTAGAAACTATAAGCAAAAACCTGAAAAATACTATTTAATGCAACTAAACCAGCTCCGTATTCGCTACTTCCTTCTGCGAGGTCATTCCAAACCAAAACCATTGCTATACAACGTGCTAAGCCAATTAAAATAAGGCCAACCATATATTCTGGATAATCGCGTAGAAATGTAATTGCTAAAACAAACATTAAAACTGGGCCAATTATCCAATTTAAGATAAGCGAAATAGAAAGGATTTTTGTGTTTCTAAAAACTTTAGGTAAGAGTATGTAATTCACTTTTGCCAAAGGTGGATACATCATTAATATCAAACCAATTGCTATTGGAATATTTGTTGTTCCACTGCTATAAGAATCTATATACTTTGGAAATGAAGGGAATAGATAACCAATTGCCACTCCGATAGCCATAGCTACGAAAATCCAAAGCGTTAAATAACTATCTAAAAAGCTTAACTTTTTTTTCATTCTTTAGTGATTTTTGAAAACACATATTTAAGTTCTGTAGCAATTTGTAGACTACGTTCTCTATATTTTTCTGCTTGTTGTGGTGTATTATCAAATGCTTTAGGATCTTCAAAAGTAATTGGGATTCGAACATCTGCACCAGCAATTATAGGGCAACCTTTATCTGCACTTGAGCATGTCATAATAGCAGCAAAATCAGTATTTGGGTTGAAACTATCATCAAACGTCTTGGAAAACCCAATAACTGGATGATGAGTATCTGAATATTTTATGGCATACACAGGATTAGATTCTTGTGACAATTTTTCAATTTTGAATCCAGACTCACCTAAAGCTTCAGCAGCAGAAGGAAATAAGGCAGTAGCTTCAGTTCCACCAGAATAACAATTCACATTACTTACATTAAAATAACCAGCCATTGTCTGTGCCCAAACTTGCGATAAATGACTTCTACGTGAATTGTGGGTACATATAAAATTAAGATTTATGGCAGAATTATTTTTTGTTTTAGATTGAATGTAATCTATTAGTGGTTGCAATATATTTTTGCGTTCTTCAGAAATTGAATTGATATTTAGAGATTCGATTTCAGTTTCAATTTTTGTGTATAACATTGAATTATTTTTGTTATTATAACTTTTAACAGCAGCCAGTACTTGGTGAACAGCAAGATTCGCTGTTATTGTTAAGCTCTTCTAATTTTAATTTTGGTTTCGTATTGTTAATTCCTGGTTTTTCAGCATAAACAGTAATACTAAAAATTCCTATATTATCAGAATTAAATTCATTAATCTGCTCTTGACTGAGATATTTAATAAGAATATCATCTGGTATGGTAATAGCCTTTTCCTTCTGAATATTTACATTAGAAAAGCCTGCATCTGAAATATGTTCTAGGTAATCTGTTTTTTGAATAGCTCCTGCAACACAACCAGCATACATCTCAGCATCTCCCCTTAAAGCTTCTGGTAAATTACCAACTAAAACAATATCCGAAATGCTAAAGTGACCTCCAGGCTTTAAAACACGATAGATTTCTTTAATTACTTTCTGTTTATTGGGTACTAGGTTTAAAACACAATTACTGACAATAACATCGGCAACGTCATTATTTACTGGCATATTATCAATATCTCCTTCTCTAAATTCCACATTGTTGTAACCTAATTTGTCGGAATTTATACGTGCTTTTTCTATCATAATAGGAGTAAAGTCTATACCTATTACTTTTCCTTCTGCACCAGTTTCGTGCCTAGCAACAAAACAATCATTTCCGGCTCCTGAACCCAAATCAATTACTGTATCACCTTTGTTGATATGAGCAAATTGCGTAGGCAGTCCACAACCTAAGCCTAAATCGGCATCACTTACATAACCATCAGTGTCAGAATAATCATCCATCATAATGTTATAAACTTTAGTTGATGGTGTAGTTGCACCACAGCACGACGAGGCATTTTCTCCCTTGTCTTGTTCTGCAATTTTTGTGTATTTTGTTTTTACTATGTTTTTTAATTCTTGTTCAGTTTTCATACTATTTTAATTTTAATTAGATGTTTTTAACAGCATTCCGTTTTTTCAGATTCATAATTTAGAAATTGAATAAACATGTCTTTTATTTTATGCCAATTTATTTGATCTATACAATAACATACACTTGTACCTTCAATATTTCCTTTTATTAGTCCTATTTTCTTAAGTTCTTTTAAATGCTGAGAAATTGTCGGCTGTGCTAGTCCAATTTCTTCAACCAAATCACCACAGATACATGAGTTGGATTTAAATAAATGTTGTAAAATTGCAATTCTTGCAGGATGACCAAGTACTTTGGCTACATTAGAAATCTCATTTTGTTGGTCCGTAAAAATTTCACTTTTTGTTAATCCCATAAGTTAATGTATTATTATATTGCAATATTACGATTAATAAATTAAATGGCATTGTATTATTTTAAATAAAATTTACTCTCAATGCTTATTTATTCCCATTTTAAGGATTTCTTAACATATATCATTTTTCATAAGTCGTAACTTTACAAGACTTAAAACAAACACTTAACACTATACAAAATGAAGAAATTAGTACTTTTTGCATTTGCTCTAACTTTAATGTTTTCAGTAAATGCACAGATTAAAACACCTCAACCAAGTCCTGCTGCAAAAATTGAGCAAGTAGTTGGTTTAACAGATGTATCCATTGATTATTCACGTCCATCTATGCGTGGAAGAACAATTTTTGGAGACCTTGTTCCTTATGGTAAAGTTTGGAGAACAGGTGCAAACGCGAGAACCAAGGTAACATTTAGTAATGATGTTATAATAGGTGAAACAGCACTTAAAGCTGGGACATATGCTATTTTTACAATACCTCAGGCTGAATCTTGGGAAGTTGTATTTTATACAGAACACGCTGGAGGAGGAGCACCTGCTGAATTAGATGAGACTAAAGTAGCTGCGCGTGTTACAGCAAAAGTATATCCTATAGAAATGGACATTCAATCCTTTACTATTTCAATTGACGATATTACGAGTAACTCTGCTGTTATTGGAATAATGTGGGAGAAAACTTATGTTGGAGTAGAGTTTAAAGTTGCAACAGATAAAGCGGTTTCTGCTTCTATTGATAAGGCTTTAAGTGGTCCAGGGTTTAACGATTATTATGCTGCTGCTACGTATTACCTTAGAGAAGGTAAAGATATTAAAAAAGCGAAAGAATGGATTGATAAAGCTATGTCATTGGCAAAAGAACCACGTTTTTGGCAATTGCGTCAACAATCTTTAATCTATGCTAAAGCAGGTGATAAGAAAGGTGCTATTGAGATTGCAAAAAAATCATTGGCTGCTGCAAAAGAGGCAGGTAATGCGGACTATGTAAAAATGAATGAAGACTCTTTAAAAGAATGGAGTGCAAAGTAAAATAAATTGTTATAGTGCTTAGCACTTAAATAATTAGACTAAAAAGCGCAACTCATTGAGTTGCGCTTTTATTTGTATTCTAATCTTATTAATTTTCTAATAGCATCCAAAGTACTGATAAGTTGTTTACTTCGTTCAAACGTCATAACATCACTTTCGGTTTTACCGTCTCTAATTAACTGGTTAAAATGTTCAATTTCGTAACTATAACCAATGGTTTTATAGTCGAAACTTATTAATTCAGAATTTCCATGTTGGTCTATTAGTTTAATCGATGATGGCTCATGAAAACGACCGTTGATTTTAATAGTACCATTTTCACAATGAAAAATTGCTTCGGTTTGTGTTTCTTCTAAAAGTGTACTTTTTAAAATAGCTTTCGCATTATTATAGTGAAATACAATTTCGCATTCAGAATCAGCTCCAGTAGCGAAAAACTTTGCTACTGCTTCTATAGTGCTTGGTTTGCCTAGAGTAGATAGAGCAGCAAATACAGGATAAATTCCAATATCTAATAAACTACCTCCACCTACGGATTTATCAATAACTCTTGAGGTTTCATCGTATATTGGAAGGAATCCAAAATCTGCTTCAAGTTTTAAAATTTCCCCAAAGTGCTTGTTATTAATTAGCTCTAAAACGTATTGGTAGTGTGGTAGAAAAATCGTCCACATCGCTTCCATTAATAGCACATTGTTTTTCTTCGAAAGTTGAATCATTTCTTCAACTTCTTTCAAATTCATTGCAAATGGTTTTTCACATAATACTGCTTTTTTATTGTCTAAACATAAAAGTGTATGTTCCTTATGAAAACTATGAGGTGTTGCAATATAGATGGCGTCTATGTTTGAGTCTTTAACGAGTTCGGCATAATTACCGTAAGTTACTTGTGCATTATATTTTTTACCAAATGATTTTGCTTTTTCAAGATTTCTAGAAGCAATGGCATAAAAATTAGTGTCAGGAATTGTGTTCAAATCAGCAGCAAATTTAGCTGCAATTTTACCTGCTCCTATAATTCCCCAATTAATAACTTTAGATTCCATTAGGCCAATTTTTTAGGCAAAAAGGGTTGTAATACATTGGCAATAAAAATAACAACCACGCAACCGAATAAATTGAGCCATAGATAAGGCATCCAATCATACCACCAACCAATGATAACAATTAATTGTGTAATTAAAGCTGCTGTAAATACAGCATTCCCTTTAATATGTTTAAAAAAGAATGCTAATAAGAATATACCTAGGACATTACCATAAAAAATAGAACCAATTATATTAACCAATTGAATTAAATTTTCTGCCAAGTTTGCAAAACAAGCAATGATTATCGCTACGATTCCCCAACCAAAAGTAAACCACTTTGTCATTTTTACCATATGTGCATCACCTTTATCTTCTTTTTGATTTCGGCCATATAAATCTATAGATGTAATTGTTGCTAAAGCATTAATTTCTGAAGCTGTAGAAGACATAGCAGCAGATAGTATAACTGCCAGTAATAAACCAATTAATCCTTTAGGTAAATTGTTTAATATAAATCTAATGAACATGTAATCTCTATCATTGGTTTGGGTGTCTTTTGCCGCGTCTTTATAAAGCGCTGTTAGTTCTTTTGATTTATTGATATATGCTTCGCTATCAGAACCTATTTTTAGATTTTCTACTTCCTTTTGAAGTTCAGTATACGAGTCTCTATATTCTGTGTCGACTGCATTTTTAATTAAAAATTTTGATTCTAATCGATAGGATTTTTCAATACTATCGATAACGAATAGCTTATTTTTTGCATCAATATCGTTACTTTTTGAATAGGCGAGACTTAGAGCCTGTTTTTCAGAAAACAATGCTTTTTGTTTACCTTGAAGTGTTCTGTAATCATCACCATATTCTGATGCTAAAACAGTTTGCGTAGAGGCGTCAATGAAATTTAATGGTGAAGGATTAAATTGATAGAAAACAAATACCATAACACCAACCAGTAAAATAAAGAATTGCATTGGTACTTTTAACAGTCCATTAAAAAGTAATCCCATTTGCATTTCTTTCATAGATTTACCAGAAAGGTATCGTTGTACTTGACTTTGGTCTGTTCCAAAATACGATAACATTAAAAAGGTTCCTCCTATAAGACCAGACCAAACTGTATATCTGTTTTCTAGATCGAATGAGAAATCTAATACTTGCATTCTGCCTGTTGCGCCAGCAATATCAATGGCATCTGTAAAAGAAACTTCATCTGGAATCAAATTGATAATGATGAACATTGCTGCTAGCATACCAGCAAAAATTACGAACATTTGTTGTTTTTGTGTTACTGTTACGGCTTTGGTACCACCAGAAACTGTATAGATTATAACTAAAACACCAATAGCAATATTTAGAGTAACAATATTCCATCCTAAGACTACAGAAAGAATAATAGCTGGTGCAAAAATGGTAATTCCTGCTGCTAGTCCACGCTGAATTAAAAAGAGTATTGCGGTTAGACTTCGAGTTTTTAAATCGAATCGATTTTCTAAAAATTCGTAAGCTGTGTAAACTTTAAGACGATGGTAGAGTGGAATAAAAACCAAGCAAATAATCACCATGGCAATTGGTAGTCCAAAATAAAATTGAACAAATCCCATTCCGTCAGAAAATGCCTGACCAGTAGTAGATAAGAATGTAATAGCACTGGCTTGAGTTGCCATTACTGATAAACCGATTGTCCACCATTTTGTGGAATTTCCACCTTTTATGTAGTCTTGAGCGTTATTCCTGCCTCTAGTTTTCCAGGTTCCATAACCTACAATAGTGACTAATGTGACAATTAAAACGGTCCAGTCAATCCAATCTAAAGTTTGCTGCATATGTTATGCGAATGATGCGGTTATAAAATAAAAGAGTACAATGTATAAGGCATTAGCTAGTAATACAATAGTGTACATTTTATTCCATTTTTGCTTTGGTTGTGGTTGGTTTTGCATTTTGGTTAGTTGTTAGTTGTTAGTTGTTAGTTGTTAGTTGTTAGTTGTTAGTTGTTAGTTTTTTAGTTGGGATTTGTCTTCTTTTCCGGCTGACAATAAATTAGCGAACAATCTGTAAGCTCCAGAAACACCAGCAGGAAATTCTCTAAAGAAACTCAAGCCTGTGTAAATATAATTGCCTTTTCCGTATTTAGCGACTAGCAAACTTCCTTCTTTAGAGTTTTCACCTTTATCATTAGAAGCGAGTAGAGGAGTAAACTCTTCTGACCACTCATTAGGAAAATACAAACCGCGTTCTTGTACCCAACCTTCAAAATCTTGGATAGTGATTTTGTTTGGGAAATTTAGAATTGGATGATTTGAATCTAAAATTCTCACTAATGCATTTTCGTCAGTTACACGATCTCTGGATAATTTCAAATTAAATGGTGCTATATTATCAACTTTCAGTCTTCTACTGGTATTATATTGAACAACAAGATTCCCTCCTTCTTTAACATAATCTAGAAGATATTTTTGCTTAAACTTTAATTCGTCAATAATATTGTATGCTCTAATACCTAATACAATAGCATCAAAGTTTGTTAAGTTTTCAGCCGAAATCTGATCTGGTTTAATAATGGTAACATTATATCCAATTTGGCGCAAACTTTCAGGCACCACGTCACCAGCACCTTCTATATAACCAATATTATTGCCTCGCTTTTTAATATCCAACCGAACGACCTTACTTTCACTTGGCATTAATACCGTTTGAAACGGAATGTGCGCGTAATCTATTTCTATTAATTCATCAGTAAAAAATTCGTCATTGATGTTTACCATCGGAGTAATTAAGCCTTCACTTTTACCTTTTGGTGGAATAATGGTAAACACAACTTTCTGAATATCTCCTTTATTTATAATATTAATTTTTTGTTTTTGTGGAAACACACTCCAATCACTTGGGTAAGCCATTTGCACATAGCCATTGATATTATCTCTTCCTGCTTTTACAATTACTTCAATTTCTTTTTGCTGATCGTTTTCAAAAATGAAAACCTCATCACTTAAACTCGCAGATACTTCAGGGATAATTTCGAATGGTCTATATAACTCACCTTTATCCGGTTTTGAGTAACGATACACAACTGGTTTGGTGAATGTAATTGGTGTACCTTCAATATTGAGATTAAAGTCTACCAAAACGGATCTAGGAGATTCTGGCAAACCAATTAAATCTTGATATTCTACACTATACATACCAAGTGTACTTTGAGTATTTAACCAATAAGGAGCTGTATAAGCCATATTATTTGGAATAGTAATACTTTCTTCAAAATTTAACTTTCGATTTTCCGCTAATTCCATGTTTTTTGAAACTCCATTTTTAAGCGAAGTAATGTTATAAGAGACCAAAGTGATTTCTGCATTACTTCGGTTTAATACTTCCATGTTTAAAGCAACATCAGAATTAGGAGATGCTTGCGGATTAGTAGCTGAAGCTTCTAAGTATAAACCAGAACAAGCTTCTATAATAGTTTTAAGTTCTTTAGTTTTAACGCTCTTCCAGTGTTTGTTCTTTACATTTTGAAGCAATTTATAGGCTTCTAAAAGTTGTGACAAGTGTGATGCAGGGTTTACAAAATCAAAATTACTTTCAATTGCATTCAAAATGTTTCCTACAGCTTGCCCTCCTTCAACACGATTCCAAGAGGTGTCGATGCCTTCAAAAATATTATTGCTATTGTTTAATGGTTCACCTTTTAAAAATTCAACATATTCTAGTTGCGAACCTCGCTGAGATAATCGACCAAAACCTTGACTTAGATGTTGACTACTCGCTATACCTGCAACTTCGTTGTTAGACATACCTTGGTTTGGGTAATAAGTACCAATATCAAAAACTAGCATGTTGCTTTTATCAATTTTATCGAAAGCTTCACGACTTCCATAACGCCACCAAGAGGTGTTATAATATAAGCGCTTGGGCTGCCATGTATCAGTTAACTCTAATTGAGTACTGTATTTAGTTGCATTATTTGCTAAATCAAAGGCCTCCATACTTAGCATTGCAGAACTGGTATGATGTCCATGTGTTCTACCTGCTCTTCTATGGTCGAAACGATTGATAATTACATCTGGTTTAAAATTTCTAATTGTCCATACGACATCAGAAAGCACGTCGTCTTTATTCCAGATTTCTAAGGTCTCATCTGGATGTTTTGAATATCCAAAATCGTTAGCTCTAGTAAAACGTTGTTCACCACCATCGACACGTCTTGCTGCTAATAATTCTTGGGTTCTAATAACACCTAAAAGTTCTCTAATTTCTGGCCCTATTAAGTTTTGGCCACCATCACCTCGAGTTAACGATAAATAGGCTGTACGTGCTTTAACATGATTAGACATGTATGAAATTAATCTTGTGTTTTCATCATCTGGATGTGCAGCAATGTAAAGAACAGAACCCAAAACATTTAGTTTTTGAACGGCTTGATAAATTTCTGAAGAATTATATTTTTTTGGTTGTTGTGCTGGTAATGAAATTATGGTGCTTATAAAAAGCAAAAGACAGAGTCTAATCTGGTACATGTGGTTATTAGTTAGTTGCTTTTGCAATATATGAAAGTTACTTTTTAAAGACTTTGTTTTTAGGTTTTGTTTAACTGTTTGTTTAGCTTCTATTTTTCGTTATCTAGTTGATATAATTCCTTATTGGTAAACTGTCTAAATGAAAACTTATAACCTTCGTAAGCAGCGATAGCATAAAAAACTAAATCCATAGGACTTGCTATTTCTGACATAATAGAAAAGGTTTGAGAATAATCGAATAGAAAAAGTGTTTCAAAATATCCTAATTGCTCACTGTTAGCCAGAAAGCCTATAATACTTAATACATCACCAAAAACACAGCTAATAATTGCAATTATTGCTCCACATATACCAAATATCGGGTCAATTCCTTTGCCAAAATATCGCATACCAAGTCCAACTGCAGCTCCAATAGCAATGGCTACTATCCCTATTTTCATGTTTGTTGCAACTGTTATTGCAGCCCATGCAATAGCAGCTAAAATGCCGATAAAAACACCAGCATAAATTGCGGCAGGTAAACTTTGTTCAGATTTTAATTTTTCTAATGTTTTGTCGGAAATCCTCTCAGTTATTTCAGAGCCTTCCATTTCAACATCGTCGTTCATTTTTTCAATAGCGACTTCATCCTTATTATATGATTCACATTCATTTTCAAAATCAGCAATAGAACCAGTAAGTTTGCAAATAAGACCTACTTTTAGATCCATATCTCTGTTAGTACAAGTTTTACAAAATTTTAGGTGTTCTTGTCTAGTCATAGTATTAGAATGATTGTTAGTTTTTACAAGTATAAATAATTGTCACCACTTCTTATAATTAAAATATAATAGTAGGCGAATTAATACTAACTATATTAATTAGAAAAGTATAAAATAAGAATTCTAATAATTTAATCGATAATTTCCAATAGCGTCCTAAACAATTAAAAAAGAGAAAGGGAAATTTGTTCCACAAAGTTA
>Ga0209121_10004054_pt1 | contig 13834 bp, 12 predicted proteins | sample Cruoilmetagenom3_FD_187292 | JGI IMG/M metagenome (GOLD analysis project Ga0209121, IMG submission 187292) | Oil polluted marine microbial communities from Coal Oil Point, Santa Barbara, California, USA - Sample 3 (SPAdes) (version 2) | ecosystem: Environmental > Aquatic > Marine > Oil seeps ...
ATCTTATTTTATCTTATTATTTAAATCCATAGATATTATTTAATCCTTTAATTATTATAAAATTAGATTATGACTCTAAAAGTAGGATTAATTGGAGCTGGCGCCTTTGGGACTATTCATTTATTAGGTTATGTTAGAAATCCTAATTGCAAATTAGTTGCGATAGCTTCTAGAACTGAAGAACATGCGAGAAACGCAGCTGAGAGATTTAATATCCCAAAAATCTACGGAGGAGTCGATAGCTGGAAAAAAATGCTTGAAAATGAGGAATTAGATGTTATTAGCATTTGTACGCCTAATTATTTGCACGCTCTAACAGTTTTGAAAGCAATCGATAAAAATCTTCATATTTTATGCGAAAAACCAATTGCGATTTCTCACAAAGAGTTAAATGAAATCGAATCGAAATTAAAAAATAAGAAGCCTATCTTTTTTACATCGTTTCAAAAACGATACAATCCAATTTTTCCGTTAATAAAAAAAGTAATAGATGAAATAGTTCTTGGTAAAATCATTTTGGTTCGATATTATTTTAGTCACTATGGACCTTATAAATCTTGGAAACCACTCTCCAAAGAAAAATGGTTTTTTGATTCTGATAAAGCGGGTGGAGGCGTTCTATTAGACCTTGGTGTACATTGTATTGATATTCTTCGGTATTTAATAGGTGAATATGATAAAGTTAATGGAATAAATTACAATACCTCCTGTATAAATATGAGCGACGAAGATAATTGTAACGTTCTTTTTCGATTTAAAAATGACGCGCTAGGACTTATCAGCGTTTCTTGGTGTAACGAACCTTCAGAAATGATCGAGGTTTTTGGATCGAAAGGGTACCTCAAAATCGATTTAGGAAAGAAACACTCCGTTTCTTATGGACCAAGAACTATAAAAAAAAACGATTTGATTAAGAAAATTATAAAATATAAAAGGGCTAGAGATAAAGCTCAATATAGTCTAATTGATCATTTTATTAATTGTATAGCTGAGAACAAACAAGAAAGTCCTAATTTTGAAGATGGAAAAAGAGCGGTTGAATTCGTATTGGAAGCGTATTCTCTAAAAGAATAGAGCTAGCGATTAAAAAATAAACATCAAATTTTTAACGATTATTTCTCTCATATTTATTAGTATTAAAGCAATAAAAACTTGGAGGATAAACCTTGAAAGATTTAACACCTTTTTTTAATCCTAAGTCAGTTTTAATTATCGGAGTTTCAAGGCAAGCGCTATCTTTTAGTTATACGGTATTGAAAAACTTGTTGGAAATATTTTACCAAGGAAATCTTTATATTCTTAACCCTAACGCTAACGACATTTTAGGAGTTAATTCTTACCATTCTTTTGATGAATTGCCGGAAATTCCCGAATTGGCTGTAATCGTTTTAGGAAAAGGCATTCTCGAAATTGTAGAACGTTTAGGAAAACTTGGTGTTAAATACATAGCAGTCCAGACGGAATTAAAACCAGGAACAAAGATTAACGATTTAACTATCCATTTGCATCAAGTTTGCAAAAAATATAACATAACTTATTTAGGTCCGTCTATGCTCGGCATTATAAATTTTAACGATAACTTTACGACATCCATAATCCCAGTTCGCCAACATATAATGCGAGAAAATAAAAATATAAAAGAAGGAATGAGCTTTATTGCACAATCTGGAGGTCTAGCGGGAGCTTTAGGGTGGTGGACGCCATCACAAAGGTTACCCATTTCAAAGGTGATACATTTAGGTAAAGGTTTTCACATTAACGAAGCCGATGTACTCGAATACTTTCTAAATGACGACACAACTAAGGTTATTTCCCTATTTATAAGAGAGATTTCTGAGGAATTAATTGGAGCGGTTAGAAAAGTCAGTCCTACCAAACCAATACTTTTCTATTATGTGGGAAAGGATGAGATAAAAGAGAGAGAATTACAAAAAGCTGGTGGGATATTGGTTTTAAATTATATCGATCTATTTGAGATTGCTAAAATCTTTTTATGGTGTCCTGAACCTAAAGGAATAAATTTAGGTATAATAGGCCCAAGTTCCGGCGCAATTCATTTAATAGTGAAAGAAATGAGAAAACAACATTTATCGCTTGCAAAGCCTAGTGAAATTTCTCGAGACATCATTTTAGACAAAATTGGCGGGTCTACTTGCAACTTTGGGAATCCTGTAGATTATTGGCCTCCAGAAAAGTTTGTTGGAATTAAAATATGTGGCATATATAAGACATCTTCAGAAGCTTTATTAAAAGATGATGCTGTTGATGGACTAATTTTAGCTTTAGAGTTCTTTACTGAAATCGAGTTCGATTTCAACATTTACGCTTCTTTAGTTAAAAAATATCCGAATAAACCGATTATTACCATTCTGGTTCAAGCAGAACACGAGGGAGCGAAACGAGTAATTAAATCGGCAACTGAGTTGAAAATACCTGCCTTTGAAAACGAAATAGAGCGAGCAGTTCGAGGTTATAGGCTTTTATACGATTATTACGCAAAAATTAAAAAAAGAAAGTAAAATTAACTAAAAATCTCTTTTAGTTCTTCGGGAATTTCAGTATCTTCATCCATTAGAGAAATAGCGTAAATTTTGTCTCCACATTGTTGGCATTGTCTTCCTTCAAATAAGTAAAACTTAAACTTATTTTTCCAAGTACAAATATTTATAACGCTAATTTCGGTTATCTCTCCACAAATACAATAAATTGCCATGTCCTCGGAGTAGTTAGGGATTATCTCCGTGAATTTGAGGGGCGATTCGGTAAACTCAGAATCGTTTAACAGTTGATTAATTTTATCAGCAAGGTTATCTTTTAAGCTTGGTACAAAGCTCGTAATTAACCCTTCTTTACCTTTCATTTCTGTTAAAACTACGAAATTTTTCTCAAGTTTTTCATCCTTTTGCTTTTCCGGAATTAACGGTTTCTCATATTGTTGTCGAAGAGTTTCAGGAATAGGGAAAGGCTCCATACCTTCGGGGTATTCAAATGAAACGTAATATTCTGTGAGTCCTCTTAATTTTTTTTGGTTTATTAAATGTAAGTTTTCATAATCTCGATTAAATAAGGAAAACTTAATTAGTTCTAATGGTACTTCCAATTCTAAAAGATTAGATCGAATATTAGCTAGCACTTCACCAATATAACTTTTTAAAACTAAGAAATCGTCTCTATTTTTCGTGTAAATCTCACTTCTATTCTCTTCCTTAAAACTATGCCATTTTTTCACAACAGTATTCTTTACCAACTGAGGGACCATGCAAAAGACACATAATAATGGAAACATAAGAAATGCATCAACAGGTATACCTATATAAGGCAATATTAAAAAAATCACGGCAATACCAAGCAAAGGTGCGGAAACTATTAAGCTTAGGCTCCTTAATCTTTTATCAACTGATTTGCTAATTCCTTTACTTAATACGAATTCTTCGACATTAGTTAACAAATGCTCAATGGTCTCAACGATTTTCTTATCTTCAAATCCCTTTTTAAGAAGTTTGTCTTCTTCTCCACCCAAACCAAATTTTTCAATTTTCTCCGATATCTTAGTTATATATTGATCTACATTGCGCTTCTTAAATACAAAATCTAAAGTTTCCTCCGAAAAATAATCCAAAAATTTAATTATGGATAATTTAGCTTCGATGTTTTTAAGGGCCTCTGGATTTAAACCTAAAGCCTCTTGTAATATTTGACCTTGTGTCTTTCTAACGGGTCTAGTACGTCTCGACATCCTTGATGGTTGTTCTCTTACTTCGGATCCTTCAATTTTTTCGTTCTCGTTTTCGTTCATATTATTTTCAATTATTTAATGAGTTTATTAATTATTTATTAATTAATAAAAGATAATTAACTTTTTGAAAAAATTTCTTTTAAAAAACATAGATCTTTAACTTCAAAAAAGATTTTTATAGCTCTTTATCAATAATAAATTATGAGCAAAAGAATTACCCTTAGAACAGAAATATTACTTGAAGGATTAAAATTTCCTGAAAGTCCACGATGGCACGACGATAAACTCTGGTTCGTTGATATGGAGGCTTATAAAGTGATGACAGTTGATTTAAAAGGGAAAACTGAGACAATAATTGAGAGACTTAGCCAAATTTCAGGAATAGATTGGCTTCCTGATGGTAGATTGTTGATAGCTTCAATGGAAGATTGTCGTTTATTACGACTCGATCCGGAGGGAGTTACTGAAGTAGTTGATTTGAACAAATTCGGAACGGTTTATTTAAATGATATGGTTGTAGATAAAAAAGGTCGCGCATATATAGGAAATTTTGGTTTCGATTATTTTCACGAGAAACCGTTTGCTCCAACAAAACTCATATTAGTAACACCAGATGGAGACGCAAAAATCGTAGCAGACGATATGGCTTTCCCTAATGGTACTGTTATTACCCCAGACGATCAAACTCTTATCATTGCTGAAACTTTTGCTGCGCGATTAACTGCATTTGATATTATCGAAGATGGTTCCCTTTCAGGACGCCGCGTATGGTCTAACCTTAAATCCTTAGCACCAGATGGCATCTGTTTGGATGCAGAGGGCGGAATATGGGCTGCAGCACCCGGACGTGGAAGGGTTGTTAGGGTTTTAGAGGGCGGTAAAATTACACACATAATTAAAGTAGAAAACGATGCTTATGCCTGCATGTTAGGCGGACCAGATCGTCGAACTCTTTTTGTAGCTACATCAACACACGTAAGAACGAGCGGTAGAATTGAAATCGTTGAAGTCGATATTCCGGGAGCAGGGCTTCCTTAAATTCTTTAAATTAAAAAAATGATAATTCCTTTTTCTTAATTATTATTCCTATTTTGGATTTAGTATTGGTATTTATAAAATAAATATAAAGAAGAGAATAATTTAAAATTGTATATAGCTATACGAGCTTAAGCCTATTAGGCAACATTTTCGACTCTAACAACTTCTGGAACAAATTGCTTAATTGCACGTTCAACGCCAAATGTTAGGGTTTGTTGGGCATGCATACAGCCTGCACAATGACCTAGTAATCGTACTTTAACGATTCCGTCGTCGGTAATTTCAACGAGTTCTACATCTCCGCCGTCCATTTGTAATTGAGGTCGAATTTTTTCTAGTACTTCTTTTACTTTTTGCTTATCCATATATAATCACACTTGTTTATTTAATTCTAAATTATATAAAATAAATTATTTAATGTATTTAAAGTAAAGCTCTTTAAAATATTCATATTTTGAATAATCATTTATTTCGAAATAGCGTTTTTAGATAAAATCCTATTAAATATAAATCCGAGCATAACTTTCATTGTTTCAATTTATTAAAATAAACTGAAAAATTCTTATTTTCCGAACATTTAGTATGTTCAAGAAATAATAATAAAATTAAATGATAAAAATGGACACAAACCATTTTACTAGTAAATTAAAAGAAGTTCAACTGCTCATGAAGGATGAAAAGTACCAAGAAGCTTTAATTATCTTAGACAAATTGAAAGAAATTGAAAAAGCGGGAAACTTTGATTATAGCCTTACTCATAAGTTTTACCAATTAATTTCTAATTCTCATTCGCTTTACAATCAACAAATGGTATTTAAAGTTATCAAAAAAGAATCTTCGCAACAAGAGTCAATCTCTTTTACGGAACTAAAGAAAATTTTAAAGGAACGTGAAAATATAGATATTAACGAACCAATTTTAAGAAGAGAAGTTGAAATTCTTATCCTTCGATCGTTATTACGTTGTAAAATCGAAGGAGACGAGTTAGTTTTTTAATTTCTCTACATTTGACAAAAAAGCTTTATTGTTCCTTGTTTTAAAAAAATCGGCTTTTTTAAACTTATTTTTAGTATTACTTAAAAACGAGAATTAGTATTTAAGATGATAATAGATCAATTAACTCGAAGTATTCAGTTGAAGATTTGCTATTTTGGACCCGCCCTTTCGGGAAAAACGACATCGATTAAAGCATTATTTAACCATTTTGGTAAGAAAGATCGAGTCTTAAGCATAGACAGCAGTATTCGTAGAACGTTGTTCTTTGATTATGGCACTATTGATTTTGAAAACCAACAATGGCACCTAAAAATCCACCTTTATTCTACAACTGGGCAGGATTTTTATATAATTACCAGACCAATTACTTTACAAGGTATAGATGGAATTATTTTCGTAGCAGATTCACAGCAAAGCGTTTATCACCGAAATTTAACATCATGGAACGAATTATGTGGCTATTTCGAAGATGTAATTATTTCGCTTCCTAAAGTTATAGCATTTAACAAGCAAGATTTGCCAGATAAATTTAGCCCTCCTGAGTTTTTAGAAAACATCAATTATTTTAGATTTAAAAACATCGATTTCAAAAAAACGATTGCTGTTAATGGAGAGGGAATTTTAGATTGTTTTGAAGAGATTTTAAGCCTTGTTTTTAAGGATTTGTATAAAAATCAAATAGTTTCGATGTTACATTAAAAAAGTAAAAATTATTTATAGAATTTCTATTATTTTAATCCTTAAGGAATAACATATGTGTTTAATTGGGTTCCACAGGAAACACAAATAGTATCCTTTTTGATGTAGTGGAATTTGTTGGATTTTATCAAGATTAGCTAAGAAATTTTTATGTTAAAAGAAATCAGAGCCCACAGGAGTCTGAATTCTTATAGATTTTCGGGCGTTATCTTCCAAAACAGAAATTAAAGCAGTAATATTTTGCTTGCTCTCGTATACTATCTCTTTTTCTTCTTCTCGATCCCAACTATTAAAACCTGTGAGAATTGGAGCAGTTTCAAACAATCCTTCTTGAAGTCCAGTAACTTTTACTGTTACACCTTTTAGCGTTTCTTTTGAGATATTCTTTATTTTCATAATATATTTTTCCATATCAGAATCTATTGAGACAATTTTAAATATTTTCTGGAATTTAGATGAGACTTTATCGAAGATCGAAGGTGCCCCTGCAGTTGTTCCTGAAAATAAATCAACGTCTAATTTTTGCTTGTCAGCTGGTTTCGCAATAATCGAGATTGGTACATCGAATTTTATTGGCTCTTTACCGTACTCTGATTTAGGCTTTCCAATAAACAACAATGACCATTTTACGTAAGAACCGTATTTAAACCCCCAGAACTCTTTTTCGTGTGGTTCCCATAAATAATTATGGGTTGGTTGAGCTATCTCAGGGACTTTTAATAATAAAAATTTCTTATTCATATCAGTAGTTCTCGAATCTCCGGCAATAGCAGGCGGCAATTCTTCCACTTTACTACAATTTTGCCCGTAAGCATCGCAATAACAAACGAGATTTGCTTTTTGTAATAACCTGATTTCAACTTGTTTAAGTTCCTCAGAAGAAAAATTTATTTTAATTGTTTCTCCAGGTTTAAAAACATCTTTAGAAAGATTAATACTTAAGCCGGAAATTGAAATAGAAAGAGGATTAGGCTTTTTTGTCGGAATATTTGATTGTTTTTCCCTAATCTCAATATTTTGTGATTTGTTAATTACTAAATCATCATCTGGGTTAATTGGATGAGGTTGTCTTAATATTAGTTTAAGTTCATATTCCACTTTTCTATTTTTTATCGTAGGCATAACATTGTTTTTAATCAGCAACGCTTTATCTCTAATGTATTCACCAGCTTCAAAAAACCCCTTCGAAAATATTTCCTCTTTGGTAATTTGAAGTTCTTTTAGGCAAGGGGGATAAGTTAATAAACGAATTCCAGACCATAAAATTGACGAATCTTCATCGAAATTGAACTTAGCTTTTACGTTAATTTTATCACCTAAATATGCGTAACTGTTATTTAAACTAAGCTCTAATTTCATGATTTTTACGAGCAAAAAGGATTATTCAAAATTTCTATATTAATTATATTAATTAATGAATTCATTTAATATTTTTTTAACTAAATAATTTGTGAATGTGGAAATAGTACTCATAATATCATTTATTTTTGCTTGATTTTGTTAAACTACATCCAATTTATTAATAGAATCTTAAAAATTTTTTCTAAACTCGTTTAAAACGATAAATAACAAATTATAATTGATATTATAGTTTTGATTAACTATATTATTTTAAAATTGTTATTCATACAATCATGAAACGACTTAAAGACAATAAAATAAAAGCTATTCTTTTTGATTTAGATGGAACTTTGATCGACATTGATTTAAAACAGTTTATTCCAGGGTATATAAAGCTATTAGCGAATAGTGTATCTCATATAATCCCTTCAAGAAAATTCATTCCAATTCTTCTAAAAGCGTCTGAAGCAGTAACAAACAATAATGGAAAAGTTACAAATGAAGAGGTCTTTTCAAACATTTTTTTCCCGCTCGAAGGTCATACAAAGGAAGAGATCGAACCAATTTTCATGAAATTTTATGAAGAAGATTTCAAAAAAATAAGAAAATTTACTAAAAAGAAACCTGAAGCACGCATAGTTGTACAAACCGCTTTTGATAAAGGATATGAGGTAGTAATTGCAACCACACCCATTCTTCCATTAACTGCTATAAAGCAACGTCTTGATTGGGCTGGAATCGGTGATTTTCCCTACAAACTGATAACAAGTTATGAAAATACATATGCTACAAAACCAAATCTACTCTATTATCAACAAATTTTTAAATATCTCGATCTTTCTGCTAAAGAATGCATTATGGTTGGGGATGAAGCTAAAGATATGATATGTGCGAAATTAGGCTCTCAAACATTCTTAATACTTAGCCCAAACACAGATTTGAATTTTGAAACCCCAGAGCCGACTTATAAAGGCACTTTAAAAGAATTAATAGAATTTCTTTAAAAATTTATAATATAAAAATTAAATGTTGATATGAACAATAAGGGAATTTTTGATAAATTGAGTTATGAACAACTTACTCCAGAAAATATACAAAGCATATACCAGTTATTTGAAAACAACTCGGACTTTTTTTCGCTTCCTTTTGACTATTTTCAGAGAGGTATTTTAGAAGATGATGGTTTTGAGCAAGACTTATCGCTTTTTTTATTTAATTCAGAAACGAATCAGCCCATAGCCGCTTTTATTACGGTAACTAGAAAAAATATCAAATTAGGTCAATGTTTTCTTAAAGGTTGCGTAGTTGATAGTGCTTATCGCCGTCGTGGTGTCGGTTCTAAAATCATTACCGAAATTTTAAAGCGAGCTAAAGAAAAAAACATATCAGAGATTTTTTACGGTGCAAGCGTTCCTAATTATTGGCAACCAGGTGTCGATGTACGCCATACGAGTTTGTTTTTCTTCTTAAAAAAGCACGGTTTTAAATCTCATAAGCCGATATTCAATCTTACTGCGTCTTTAACTGAATTTAAGGATAAACCAGTCTTGGAAAAAAACGGGTATAAATATGAGCGAGTCCAGCCTAAAGATTTTAATAATACTTTAAAGTTCGTGAATAAACAATTTCCACACGGCACTTGGGCTGAAGAAGTTCAGTTATCATTTAATATCGATCCTCCAACGACTTTTATAGCGAAAAACATTAAGAATGAAATAGTTGGTTTTTCTACTCATAGTCAATTTTATCCCGGCTCGTTTGGTCCAACGGGCGTTTTGGAATCGTTGCGTGGAAAAAGCATTGGAACCCAACTATTCTTGTGGTGCCTATGGGACATGAAAAAGTCTGGCTTAGACAAATGTGAAATCATGTGGGTGGGTGAAAATGTAGCAAAATTTTATTCTAAAGTAATTGGAGCTTACATCTCACCTATTTTTTATCCCATGTATAATAAAGTTAAATAAAATTTTAATTGAAGAGAAATCTCTTTTAAATCAGCTTTAGTCATAAAAAACCTTAATTAAATGAAGAAAAAAATAAGAAGTAAAAATATTTTAAATAGTTTAAATATTTAGTTGTTCTCTCTTTTTTTGATGAAGTTCATTGAGTTCTTTTTCAAGATGTTCTAATTTCTCTCCTTCTAATGGGTAGAAGTGGACAAAAACCAAACTTAAAGCCACAAATATGTTAACGATGAAATAAAATACAAATATAATTCCAAACATCGCCAAATCTGATTGAACGGGAGAGTTTTGTACATATCCTGTTAATACAAGTACAATAGTCACAATGATAGGGCCAATACTCTCAGTTGGTTTAGTGAACAAGGCATTAATACCATAAAACATCCCTTCTCGCCTGGATCCATATTTTAATTCATCCTCATCAATAGGTAGCGTCTGCATTATAACTCCAAATATACCCGCGCCTCCAAAGAATGCCGAGAATGCAAGTCCTATCCATATCACGGGAATTGAGATTGAAGGAATTAAAACCAAGAAGAATAAAATAAATCCACCTACGAATTGAATAGTTGTGAACCGAAGTAGTAGCTTTTTAAATCCATATCTCTCTCTCAGTTTCATGCAAAGAATATTTGAACTCCAACCAACTATTATTACGATTAAAAAGTAAAATACTACATTTTCAGGACCGATCAGTATCAAAAATAGAAAGACATAAGAGAGTTGTATTGAAGCAATGAGCGTCTTGAAAAAATTAAATCCAACAAACATCATGAAAGATTTAGATTTTACTGTTTGTTTTATTGCCGTCCATAAGGGAGGGCTTCGGTCGTGTTGATGCTCAGGGCGTTCTTTTGAAAATTTTACTACAAATACATAGCAGATATAACTAAACACAGCGACTGTGATGTTGAATATTTGAAAAAATTGGAGGTCATCAACCATTGTAGGAACGGTAATCACGGCAAAGCCTGCAAATAGTGCGAGGATGCCGCCTATAAAGTTGATTCTAGTACGCTCTCCGAGATCACTAGTCATGTCGGGAAGTAGTGCCATCCAAGCCATTGTTACTATATTAGAGAGTGTATCAAAAATACTAATACTTATCAAAAAATGCAGAAACATTACAAATTGCCCCATAGGAGTAGCTGTGTCTGTACTCCATGGGAACCACATGAGAGCAAATACAATCACCAAAAACGGACTGAAAAATTTTATATATATCACCCTTCGGCTACCCCATTTCTCCACATCAGTATTATCTTGCCATTGACCAATCAGAGGATCATTTAACATGTTTATAATCATGAATATTGACATTCCAATAATAAAAAGAACCTCATTTAAGCCTAATGAATCGTAAAAGAATTTTATATAAGCTAAGCGGAACACCCCAAGGATAATCGTTAATGGAATCATCCCCACAACGTAACCCGAAACTTGCTTTTTAGGTAATTTATTAATTGACATTTTTTTTTAAAAGATTTTTTTAATATAACTTTAATGTTAAACTATAAAAAGATTCTTGTTGATTTCTAATTATACCCTTAACTAAGATTTGTTAATTAAAAATTAAAATTAGTGATAAAAATTAAGAAAAGATTAAACTTTTTATTTTTTATAACCGATCAACAACGATTTGATCACTTAAGTTGTTATAACAACAAGATAGTCTTAAAAACACCAAATATCGATCGCATCGCTAAAGAGGGCGTTAAATTTACTAACTTTTACTGTAATGACCCAATCTGCATGCCCAATCGTAGCACGATATATACGGGGCAATATCCCTCAGTGCACGGTGTTACAACAAATGGACGTAATTTACCTCAAGGTACAAATACCTTTGTTGATAAACTACTTGAATCTGGTCTTTACTATACAGCAAGTTTTGGAAAAATACATCTGAATTACTTTGGAGCCTCTTCTGGGCAATTTAAAAACGCTGTTGAAAGTCAAGAATTTGCCCAACATAAAGATTATCCTAAATTAACTAACTACTCACCTTATTTTGGGTTGGAGGAGGTGAAAATAGTTTCAGGGCACGGGCCGCTATGTGGACACCCTGATTACTTAAATTGGGTAAAGAAAAAAATAGAAAACAATCCCTCGTTAGGAAAACCGCTCAGGATTAAGTTGAGTAATCCGGATAATTTAATTCAAACAAAACTTAATATCTCTTTTGACACTTCTGATCCTTTAGTGAAACTACAAGTGCTAAAACATAAAATCCCTGAGGAACTTTATTCTACCACATTTGTTAAAGAAAACACAATTCAATTCTTAGAAAGATTTTCCAATGGTTCTTGTTCTAAAGAAAATTTTCTCGTTTTTTGCTCATTTCCTGACCCTCATCATCCTTTCGCACCACCTGGAAAATATTTCGATATGTATAAGCCAGAAGATATAATGTTACCTAAAACATTTAACGATGACCATAAAAATAGTTCAGAATTTAATAGAAAACATTACAATACTCTTTTATTAAGTGAAGGAACCGCAAAAGGGATTTTTCCAATACCAAAAGATTTAACAGAAGAAGGGGCTAAACATGTAATTGCTGCGTCCTATGGAATGGAAAAAATGGTTGATGATGCCGTAGGGGAGATTTTAGACGCTTTAAATAAATTTGACTTGGCAGAAAATACAGTTGTTATATATACTACAGATCACGGCGATTTGGGTGGAGATCATAGGTTTTTCTTTAAAGGGCCATTCTTGTATCAAGGATTAATCAAAATACCCTTTTTAATAAAAGTCCCTAACGGGTTAACAAAAGAAGAATGTAATTCGTTAGCTAGTTCAATTGATATTCCTGAGACAATCTTAGAATTAGCTGGAATCCCAATCCCAGATTTTATGCAAGGAAAGAGTTTACTTCCAATATTAAATAACGCTAAAGAAAAGGTTAATGATGATATACTTATTGAAATGAATGATGACCACAATCATGAAAGAACGAGAACCCTAATTACAGACGAATGGAGACTTACAATTTTTAGTGATCATGGAGAATTATATAATTTAAAGAAAGATAAAAATGAATTAAATAATTTGTGGAACGAAGAGATTCTTAAAGACATTAAACTCGATCTTCTCTTAAAATTATTTAAGAAAGCTAACAATCTAAGTAACCCCGTTGTGAGAGATTGTGGGTTTTAATTTAGGGATTGATAGATTAATATGATATGTTATACAAGATTCTCTATGCAAAAAGTTTTAAAATAATTTCCTCAACACTAATAAATTCTACTTAATTTCTCTAAAATAGGGATATTTGAATTAGGAAAGATTAAAAGATGAGTAAAAAAGAGTTTGGTTCGGGATATTTTGGAGAGTGGATTGAAGACGAGTTTGGATTACCCGCATATCGTTATACTTGCGACCAAATAAACGATCCAAAAGCAATCACTCCAATGAATGAAGAGTGGCGCTCAAAAACAGAACACCTTCATCAAGTTGGCAACGATAGATTGGTAGCTGTTGCATCAAATTACGGGTATATCCAGGTAAGACAAGACGAGGGGGGCCCTAAGTATCTAAATGAGTTTGCTCCTAAGCAAGGACAATATGCTGGAGGCTTTGGATATCTTACTGATGGAGTTGATTCTTTAAGTACATACTATCCTAGTAACGCAGATTCCTTCGAAAGAATATTTGGAATTGGGTATTTACAGAAAAAAGTAATAGGGCACGGTTATAATGTTAACCAAAGAATTTTTGCGCCATTTGGTGATGACCCTATTTTAATTTCTCAAATTACAATAACAAACAATAGAGATTCGCCAGTAGAATTACGCTGGATTGAGTATTGGGGGTGTTATATATATCAATTTTCGTCGACTGCATTTGCGGCACTACTTTCAAAAAAACCTGGTAAACACCCGAGAGAAGTTCGCCATGAACTCAGTAATAAATTTAAACACGAGTTCAGTGTAATTAATAATGGCGCCGGACTTCTAGAAAAAAAGTTTTTGGAAAATCAAAAAGAAGCATACGATCCTACTAATCCTACTAATCTTAAACCTGCATTTGAAGATATATTTCCGCCCTCAACTTA
>Ga0209121_10004055_pt1 | contig 13831 bp, 13 predicted proteins | sample Cruoilmetagenom3_FD_187292 | JGI IMG/M metagenome (GOLD analysis project Ga0209121, IMG submission 187292) | Oil polluted marine microbial communities from Coal Oil Point, Santa Barbara, California, USA - Sample 3 (SPAdes) (version 2) | ecosystem: Environmental > Aquatic > Marine > Oil seeps ...
ATTCAAAATTTTTATCCCTGCTGCCCAGAAAATACGCTCATGCCGAGGCTGCAGGCTGGCACCGCCACATCCAATAATCCGTGCCTTTCCACCCAGCGCATCTCTCCATTTTGAGAATATAAGCTTATCAGCTATCTTCAGTTTGCGGTAATAAAACCATGATTTTTGCCCGAATGGTTTATACTCCAGTCCCAGTTTGACTGCCCAGAAAAACATACGCTTCTTAATTCCTTTAAGGCTCCTTCCTTTCGCTATCACGTTGTCATATATCTTTTCAATCACTCTGGGCACAGCATCAAATCCCTTCGCCTTGATTTCCTTCAGTGTTGAAGCAAGCGCTCCCATGCTCTCCGCATAATAAATACTTGCCCCTGAAAACTGAGTCTGGTAATTACCCATCCGTCCACCGACATGACATAAAGGCAATATGCTCAGATACCTGTCATTAATGCCCAGTTTAAAAACATCAGTTGCTGCCAGAAAGTTGCGAACCATATTTTTATGTGAAAGCATTACTCCTTTTTGTCTTCCCGTGGTACCTGAAGTGTATATGAGTGAAGCAAAGTCGTCTTCATTAATTCCACTTTTTATGCTCTCTGTTAATTCAATAATGTCATTTCCAGCTTCTTCTCCTGCTTTTACTATTTCTAACCAGTTATGGGCATCCTCAATTTTATTAAATGTATACACGTGCTTGATTTGCTTAACCTCATCACAAACAGGTTTGATATTTCTTAACAGTCGCTTATCAGATATCATTACCATTTTCGAATCTGAGTGTTCAAATACATATCTGTATTCATCACAGGTCAATGAAGTAAAAACAGGAACATGAATTATTCCGATCATTGACATTCCCATGTCAACAAAATTCCATTCAGGGCGGTTATTTGTTATTGTTATAATTTTATCCCCTTTCCTGAACCCCATTTTAATGAGTCCATATGCAAAATGATGGGAAATATCATGGTATTGCCGTGCACTGTAGTTAATCCACTCGCCATCTATTTTTGCTGACAGTGCGTCTTTCTTATCAGGAAATTTCAGGATATACCTGTCAAGCAGGTCGAATATGCGGGTTGGTTTCATTTCAGGTATTTTGGTTTATTGCAAGATAGGAAAATTATTTGTTGAAACGTTTATCTTTTGAGTTGTTGCATTGGGTAAGTGTTCGGGCTGTTTGAATTTAGTGATTTATCAAATGTAAGTGCGGACCCATTTCAGTTATTTTCTGTTTGATACACCCCCTTATCGTCTTATACCCTATCTTTTAATGAATTTCGAATATTTATTATTCAATATTCCTTAGTATCTTCCCCAATAAAACCAATATCAATAAAAAATTAAAAAACACAAATATACACCTGCTGTTAAGCGCAAATATCTAATCCTTATCTCCGGGCTTATGTGGTTATCTATTGGTATAATGCTTAATACCATAGCCATTGATTGGCTTTCACATTATCATTTCAAAAACACATTCATATACTTAACCGGGGGTATAATAATATCGCTGATAATTCATCATTTCGGCTTTCTTAAAATAGTTGATAAAAACCTCGGCAGGATAAAGACGCTAAATCCTGAAACCTGCGTATTTGCCTTTTTGTCATGGAAAAGCTACCTGCTTGTTTTAATTATGATAAGCATGGGCATTATGCTGCGTCATTCACAAATACCACGCAATATACTATCTGTGATCTATATCGGGCTAGGTCTCGCACTGATATTATCGAGCATCAGGTATTTAAGAGTTTTTATCAGGACTGTAATCAGGGGATGGTAATATTTTATTTTATTATATACAGGTAGTCTCTTAGTCTTATATCTACCGAGGAACTTCCAATCATAATCCTTAACCTTCCCGGTTCAACCAACCTTTTCATACTGGCATCAAGCATTGACAGCTCATCAAAGCCCAGTGTGAATTCAACTTCTTTTTCCTCTCCTGGCTCCAGGTTAATTCTTTGAAACCCTTTCAGCTCCTTTAATGGTCTGGCAGGTATTTTTGGCGTTCAGCAGGTTGCTTTTGGCCTGCTTAACAAAAGATACAAGATCATTGAGCATCTTTCTCTTAATGATCTTCTTGTCCTGGGCACTTATATGGATAACTGTGTTTCAACTGACTCTTTTGGCACACAGGTAAGCGGGCCGGCAGGGTTATTCGAGAAGTGACTAAAAAACTTATTACCGCAAGAAAGAATTAATCCATTAATAATAGCTGCTGCCATCCCAGCAATGGGTACATAATTGTTCCTTTGGCAGACCTATTGCATCAACAAGGTCGTTAAGGTCCTGATAAAGCAATGAATTTAGTCCCAGGTTTTTGGCTATCTGTTCCACCATTGCCTTGTATTTATCAGATGAAGGGTCTGCATATTCCTTTAAATCTTTTTCCTTCCCTTCAAGCTGTTTTATTGCTTTTCTGCTTGCAAGTTCCATTGTTGATCTCGACTGTGAGAAATTCAGAAAATTACACGGAAAGGTAAGTGGCGGGCATGCTATTCGCATATGTACCTCGGCTGCACCAGCTTTTCTAAGGTCTTTATTATTATCTTTTAACTGTGTTCCCCTTACTATCGAATCATCACAGAATACCAATCTTTTTCCTTTAATAAGTGATTTGACCGGTATAAGCTTCATTTTTGCCACAAGATCTCTCATTTCCTGGTTCTGTGGCATAAAGCTCCTGGGCCATGTGGGTGTATACTTTGAATATGGTCTGGAGTAAGGCATTCTTTTTTCATTGGCATAACCTATTGCGTGTCCTATTCCTGAATCAGGTATCCCCGACACCATATCAGCTTCAATATTATCCCTCCTTGCCAGGGCAGCGCCACACCTGTACCTGCATTCCTCAACATTTATACCCTCATAGTCAGACGATGGATAACCATAATATACCCACAGGAAAGCACATATCTGCATTTTCTTTCCTCTTTTTCTTATTGTCCGGTAACCATCTGCTGTTATTTCAACTATTTCGCCAGGTCCCAGGCAGTATTCCTGCTCATAACCTGTATTTGGAAAGCATGTTGTTTCTGAAGCAACAGCATAGCTATTGTCTTTTTTGCCTATATGCACCGGTGTTCTTCCCAGCTTGTCGCGTGAAGCTATTATCCTGTCATCAGTAAGTATGACCATTGAACATGATCCTTTTACTTTTTCATAAACATTCTCTATACCCGAAACAAAGTTGTTTTCTTCACATATCAGGTTGGCAACTACCTCTGTCGGATTAACATTTCCTTCAAAGTTTTCTGTGAAGTGTTTTTTATCATTAAGGAAATATGCCTCCAGTTCCTCAATATTAACCATTCGGCAGACGGTAGCAATTGCGAAACGGCCCAGATGAGAGTTAAACATTATCGGTTGTGGATCTGTGTCGCTTATAATACCAATCCCCTGGCAGCCACTGAACTCTACCAGGTCAGGTTCAAACTTTGTTCTGAAATAAGAGTTTTCAAGACTGTGTATTGCCCTGCGAAATCCCTGCTTGCGGTTATAAAATACCATTCCTCCCCTCTTAGTACCAAGGTGAGAATTATAATCCGTACCATAAAAAACATCTTTTACCGTATCTTCCTTTGAGATAGCTCCAAAAAATCCGCTCATATTATCTGTTTTTTCGAGCTGATAAAATATGCAATGGTATAGTTTTTACCCCTAAAATGATTTAAATGTTATTAATATTTTATGAACTATTTTTGTGTTAAAATCATAGTTGATTTTATTATGCGGCTGGGGATACTTTATTTTACTACAGAGAGCACGCTTAAGCGAAGAGGAACTTGTTATTTTACCATGGATGGTACGGAGATTAATATAAAAACACATTATTCCATATTTCCTTTATTTCATTATTCCAGTTTTTTGTAACTTTGTGGGCTTAAACGGAATATAATTAACTAACTATGTCAGAAGATCAAAATATTAACTCTCCGGAAGAAATAGTTCAGAAAAAGAGTAATACAAGGATAATATTATCAGTCATAGCGGGAGTACTGGGTACCATACTGGCAGCCATGGTAATATTATATTTTATGCAGAGGAATAACATGATAGAAATGGAGATCCTGCTGACAGAGCAGAAAGATTCATTAACCAATGAGCTAATTATTCTTAAGCATGGTTATGACACATTGAAGACCAATAACGATTCTCTGAATGCCAAGCTCGATGAAGAGAAAGAAAAAATTGAGCGCTTGTTAGCAATTAACGCATCCAATGTACAAACTATCAGGACATACAGAAAAGAGATAAAAACCATGAGGGAGATCATGAAAAGCTATATAGTACAGATTGACTCTCTAAACACCAGAAACCTTATTCTAATCGCAGAAAACACCGAGATAAAACAGCAGATGAGACAGGTTGAGCAGACAAATATAGAGCTTACACAGGTAAAAGATGAGCTCAGCTCCAAGGTCGATATTGCTTCAGTTATAAAATCCCGTGAAATAAGGCCTGTCACCATGAATAAGAAACGTAAGGAAACCGACAGGCTGGATCGTTTTGTAAAGCTTGAGGTTGCTTTTATCCTTAATGAAAATCCTATAGTTGAACCTGGCAAGAAAACAGTCTATATGAGGGTAACCAGGCCTGACGGCCTTGTTATCACCAACTCGCCTGATAATCTTTTTCAGTATGAAGGAGATAGTATAATTTATACAGAGAACCGTACTATCGAATATCTTAACAAGGATGTTGAAATTAGCATCTTTGTTGATAATAATGGCGATTTTATTTCCGGTACATACAATATTGACCTTTATCTTGACGGAAATATAATAGGATCAAGCAGCTTTATGCTTAAGAGCCGTCGTTAGGTCATCATCAGTTCTGATATTATATTATCGGATATCATCTTTCCCTGGTTTGTAAGCACAAGCTGGCTACCTTTTTTTGTCATCATACCGTATTTTACAAAACGCGTAGCCAGGTTATTAAGATAATCACGTGATTCCTTATTTATTTTATCTTCTACATAATCGAGATCAATGCCCCACATTGTGCGCAGCGATGTCATTACATACTCATTGAACATATCCTTCACATTAAGTATCTCTATTGTTGCGGGCACCTCATCTTTTTCAATCAACTTTATATATTCATTTAAATCAGCAATATTCCATTGCCTGCTTTCTCCATTAAATGAGTGAGCTGAAGGTCCCAGTCCCAGATACGGCTCTCTTCTCCAATAATTTGTATTATGTATTGAAAAATACCCTTCTTTACAGAAGTTTGATATTTCATATTGTATGAATCCGTTCTTCTCACATTCGTCGATTAATACATTAAACTGTTTTTCACTTTCTTCTTCATCTATTTCCCGCAGTTCATTATTTTTTTTCATCTTACCAAATACAGTGTGTTCCTCTATTGTAAGATGATATGCCGACAAGTGTTTTATATCATAATCAAGTGTTATTTGCAGGTTTTCTTTCCATTGATTGAGGCTCATACCCGGAATTCCATAAATAAGATCGGCCGAAATATTATCTATTCCCGAGCTAAAAATATGTTCCAGCGCCTTTCTGGCATCCTCTGAATTATGTCTGCGATTGAGTAATTTTAATATCTCATCATTCCATGACTGAATACCAAGGCTAATCCTGTTTATTCCTGTTTTTGCCAGGCTTTTTGTATATGTTTTTTTTATGTCGTCAGGATTTGCTTCAATTGTTATTTCCGTATCTTCTTTTATATTGAACGTAGCATGTAATTTCTCCAGTATTATTCCTATCTGTTGTGCAGATAATACTGTTGGCGTACCACCTCCAAAATAAATTGTTTCAACCTCTTTCTGCTCAAGATAATCTCTTTGTAATTCCATTTCTTTTTCCAGTGATACCAGAAACGTATCAGCCAATTCCGCGTCTATTGTCTTATAAAAATCGCAGTAACTGCATCTCTTTTTGCAGAAAGGAATATGAATATATATACCTGCCATAATATTTACTGAAGTGAATTATTTGATTTTCTTGATGTTTTTACAAGGTCCTCAACTGTTTTACTCTCAAATAGTTTTTCTATTTGATCCCTTGCTTTTACATAATCATCATGTAGAATACATTTTTGTCCCTTTTTCTCAATACTTATACAATTATCATTTCTCAGTACGCACCTGTGAAAAACATCATCACCATCAATTGCTTTTACAACATCGATAATATATATTTCTCCTGGTTTCTGGTAAATAGAAAAGCCTCCATGCGGACCTTTTGAAGAAATAAGTATTTTCTTTTTAACCAGTTGCTGCAGTATTTTTGCCAGGAATGGCATAGGAAGATTAAGGTTTTCTGATACTCTTTTTATACCAATCATTTCACCATAACGGCTATTACCCGCAATATATACTATTGCCCTTATACCATATTTACAGGTGCTTGATAGCATTCTAAATAACTTTAAGTGGTATTTTATTTATTCTTCTTTCGTGCCTTCCTCCATCAAAAGGCGTGTTAATAAATGTTTTTGCGATTAATATTGCCTCGGCTTCCGATATAAATCTTCCTGGTATAGAACATACATTTGCATTATTATGTGCTCTTGCCAGTCGGCTTATTTCTTCATTCCAGCATAATGCAGATCTTATGCCCGGGTATTTATTAAAAGTCATTATCATTCCGTTACCGCTTCCACAAACAGAAAATCCCATATTAAATTCTCCCGTTTCAATTGATCTTGCAGCCCTATGTGCAAAGTCAGGATAGTCAACACTATCTTCTGAAAAACACCCGAAGTCTTTTACTTCATATCCTGACTTAATAAAGTATTTTTTAAGTTTTTCCTTAATATAAAACCCTGCATGATCAGCAGTAATTGCAATTTTTTTCTTCATTCCATGATATATTCTTACACATATAAAGATATCAACAATCTCATTGAATTTAATACTTTGTTTTCTTTTTTTACTAACCTTATATTTACCAGGACAATAACAATATAAATATATTCAAAGCATGTATTTTCATATGTAATGTTCATTATTATGTTCATTACAGTTTGATAATAAATTAAAATTCTGACTTTCATACCTGTTTTTAAATAAACAAATATTAAAACATGTTTTTGTTATTAGTTAAAAGCATAATTTCAACCTTTATTAAACAACAAAATGCATTAGCTTTGTTACTAAATTATATTGTTCTTCTTGTTTTAACAGTTGTTTGTAAATTACATAATGTACTATAAATCAAAAACGGTATAATTTTTGGGTTGTTGAAAAGTTGTTTTCACTTTATTAATATCAATATTTGCAAGATATTTTTATAATTTATTTAAACACTATTAACAGCATATTATTATAATTATAAATAAATATATTAAAATTAACTTATAATAATACTATGTTTAAAAAGTCTGATATAATTGAGAAAGGATACATTGATGAAATTATTGAACCTGGTACTGATTTAGTATATGAAATTGAAAAGATGAGGAAAGAAAAGAATGCTATTATACTTGCTCATTATTATCAGACAGCAGATATACAGGATATAGCTGATTATGTTGGTGACAGCCTTGATTTATCGAGAACAGCTGCTGATGCAAAAGCTGATATAATACTTTTTGCAGGTGTTAATTTCATGGCTGAAACAGCTAAAATATTATCACCTGGATCAAAAGTTCTATTACCTGATCTTAATGCAAGTTGTTCACTGTCTGAAACATGTCCTCCGGAGGATTTTAAAAAGTTCGTATCTGCTAATGCTGAACGTACAGTTATAACTTATATAAATTCATCAGCTGAAATAAAGGCCTTATCTGATATAATATGTACATCTACAAATGCGTATAAGATTGTTGAGTCTTTACCAAAAGAAGAGAAGATTATTTTTGCACCTGACAGAAACCTTGGTAATTTTATAAGTAATAAGGTAAGCAGGGATATGATAATATGGCAAGGAGCATGTCATGTTCATGAAGAATTTTCTATAGAGGGAATAATTGAGTTGAAAAGAAGAGAACAGGATGCAGGTATAATAGTACATCCTGAATGTGAGCAACCAGTAAGAATGGTAGCTGATTTTATAGGGTCAACAGGAGATCTGCTCAGGTATATAAAGAAAGATGGTGGTAAGAAATATATAGTTGGCACTGAAACAGGTATTATACACCAGATGAAAAAAGCAAGACCTGAGAAAATATTTATCCCGGCACCTGTAAAAAATAAATCATTGAAATGCAGTGAATGTAATTTTATGAAGCTTATTACAATGGAAAAGATATATCTTACTCTTAAATATGAGGAACCGGAACTAAAAATGGACAAAGATCTTATGAAAAAAGCTGAGAAACCTATAAGGAGAATGCTTGAAATATCTGATCGTTTAGGAATTTAAAAAATGTTACGTTACTTATACATATTGATAATACTATTCATTCTTCCGGCTGTTATATCATCACAAAATATTAAGCTGGAAGATGGTTATCATGTATTTAAGTATCCAAATGGTTCTGTATCAAGTGAAGGTTACCTTAAGGATGGAAAACCAGATGGATATTGGAAAAGTTATTATGTTACGGGAGTAAAAAAATCAGAGGGTAAAAGGAGACATCATCTGCTCGACAGTATATGGGTATTTTACACTCAGACAGGAGATACAATTGAGAAGATAGATTATATGTATGGTAAAAAGAGCGGTTATTATCAGAAGTATAAGAGAGACCGTAGCTATGGTTTATATATATGGTCCAGAGAATTATATGCAGCTGATAAAAGACAGGGAACTGCATATATGTATTTTCCGGACGGTAGCGTTAAACAAACAATACCGTATATTGATGGTAAAAAACAGGGTCTTTCAAAGGAATATGATGAAGAGGGAAATATTATTACTTTGTATGAATACAATAATGATTTTCTTATAAGCAGGGAAAGAATAAACAGAAAAGATGCCAAAGGATTAAGACAGGGATCATGGAAAGAATTTTATGATAAAGGGAATATAAGTAAAGAAATGACATATAGGGATGGTCTTCTGCATGGTTATTATAAGGAGTATAATGATAAAGGAATTCTTTCAGTTACTATGCTTTATGATAATGGAAAAATAGTTGAAGGGAATATTGAAGATAATCCGGAAATTGATATTCAGAACAGGTATGACAGTGATGGAAATCTGGTTTTCAGTGGTCCTTATAAAATGGGAATACCAGTAGGGATTCACAGGGAATATAATAATGATGGTACTGTAAAATCGGCAGTAATATATAATGATCAGGGTATAAAGGTATCAGAAGGAATTGTAACAGAAGATGGAAGAAGGAATGGTGAGTGGAAGAATTTTTATGATAATGAAAAAATAAAAGAAGAAGGACAATATGATAGTAACAGACGTACAGGTAGCTGGACTTTCTATAACCGGGAGGGTAATATAATTCAGCAAGGACAGTACAGAAACGGAAGGCCGGAAGGATTATGGAAATGGTATTTTACTAATGGATTAATACTTAGGGAAGAAGAATACTACCAGGGTAAAAGAGACGGAAATTTTGTAGAGTATTTAAGAGAAGGTGAAGTAATCAGTGAAGGACAGTATCTTGATGAGGAGAAAAATGGTAGCTGGAAAATTACTATAGGTGATCACAGGGAAGAAGGTAATTATATAGTAGGATTAAGGGATGGAATCTGGAAATACTATGATGATGAGGGTAACTTGCTTTACAGGGGTAAATATGTACAGGATAATCCTGATGGGTATCATTTTTATTATTATGATAATGGAACGATAAGGGAAGAACAGTATTATAATATGGGTCTCAGGCACCGTACATGGAAGAAATACAGTGAGGAAGGATTGCTGGAAATGACAATTACCTACAGGAATGATATTGAAGTAAGAATAAATGGTATAAAAATAAACCTGCCCGAAAGGGATGTGAAAATAATAAAATAGCCCTGTTAATGGTAGAAGAATTTAGCCTTAGAAATGAGTCAATAAGTCCTGCTGAACAGGAAATAGAGAAGAAACTGCGACCATTATACTTTGAAGACTTCAAAGGACAATCAAGAATAGTAGATAATCTGAAAGTGTTTGTTGAAGCAGCCTCTCAAAGAGATGAAGCACTTGATCATGTATTATTGCATGGGCCTCCTGGGCTGGGTAAAACAACACTGGCCATTATTATAGCAAATGAGCTTAATGTTGGTTTGAAAGTAAGTTCGGGGCCTGTGCTTGACAAACCGGGAGACCTGGCAGGTTTGCTTACAGGTCTGGAAGAAGGGGATGTTTTATTTATAGATGAGATACACAGGCTCAGCCCGGTGGTAGAGGAATACCTGTATTCAGCAATGGAAGATTATCATATTGATATTATGATAGATAAAGGACCAAGTGCAAGATCGGTACAGTTAAACCTCAATCCCTTTACTCTTATAGGTGCAACAACAAGATCAGGACTGCTTACCAGTCCACTAAGGGCAAGATTTGGTATAAAGATGCACCTGGAATACTATGATGCAGGTATATTATGCGGTATTGTAAAACGATCTGCAGGTATATTAAAAGTGAATATAATGGACAATGCTGCAAAGGAAATAGCTTCAAGAAGCAGAGGAACACCAAGAATAGCAAATGCATTATTGAGAAGAGTAAGAGATTTTGCACAGGTAAAAGGTGATGGAAAGATAAATATAGATATTACAAAATATTCACTTGAAGCACTTAATATTGATGAATATGGCTTAGATGAAATGGACAATAAAATACTGAGTGTAATAATTGATAAATTTGCAGGGGGGCCTGTAGGTATCAATACGATATCAACAGCTGTGAGTGAAGATAGCGGAACAATAGAAGAAGTATACGAACCATTCCTGATTAAAGAAGGATATATTAAAAGAACACCCAGGGGGCGCGAAGTAACAGAACTGGCATACAGACACCTGGGTAAACAAAAAGAAGGTGAGGGTGGGTTATTATTTTAATTTTGCTTTATTTTGCGTAATATTTATATTTATGATCTTTTTATGAATAATAAGAGCAATTTTTAAAATCTTGATTATGAAAGTTTTATTAAAAAGATTTGGATTACTATTTGTTGTTGCAGGTGTAGTTATCCTTGCTTATTCTGAATTCACAAAACTTGAGAGCAATAAACTTCTTATCTGGAGCGGGGGTTTAATAGTAGTAGGATTGCTGGTTTATATTATTGTGAATAATATTATAGAGAATTAGATAATGGATAGTGGTAAATATTTGTTAACCACTAGAAAACATTACTAATTTTCTCTAGTGACTTTCGGTCAAGAATTTTAATTTTCCTGCCACTTAACTCAATATACCTGTCTGATTTAAATTCGCTAAGAAGTCTTATTACAGATTCTGTGGACGTACCCACAATATTAGCCAGCTCTTCCCGGGTAAGTGTGATTTTAAGATAATTATCAGTATCTAGCCCGAAATCATTTATAAGGTGAAGTAATATTTCTGCCAGTCTTTCTCTTACTGTTTTCTGTGCTATATCAGTGATATAATCATTAGATTCACCCAGTTCATGACAGGTAAGCTTCATTATTGCCATTGAGAACTGGGGATTTTCTTTTACAAAGTCAATAAGTATGTGAGAAGGAATAAAACACATCCTGGCATCTTCGATAACCTTGGCGGAAGTACATGCTGGCTCGTTGCTCAATACAGAGCGGTAAGCAATAATATCACCCGGCTTAGCGAAACGGATTATTTGCTCTTTACCATCAATACCAGTTTTAAAAACCTTGACTATACCTTTATTAATGCAGTAGAAACCGCTTATCCTGCTTCCTTCAGAATATAATACCTCTCCCCTCCTGTAATGCCTGAAATCTTTTTCGAAATTAATTATTTCTATTTCATTCATGGACAGGTGCCTAAACACAGAAGTGTTGCTAATTGCACAATTATCGCAAAAAGGTATGTAAATATCTTTTTGTTTCATATAAGGCTTTAATAACACAAAGATGGAAATAAGGTTTGATAATATTAGTTAGTTTTGTAAAAATTTTCACTATTGATTATATGTTTTAGAAAATGGAAGAATTTACGAATCTTGAACTTGAAGAAGGATTATCATTCAATGTAGAACTGGATGGTCATTATTTTAATATAGATTCTACGGAAGATTTCGGGGGAAAAAATCGCGGACCGCGTCCGAAAAGCCTTATGCTTGTTGCCCTTGGGGGCTGCACAGGTATGGATGTTGCTTCAATAATGAAAAAAATGAAGATCCCTTTTGAAGGTATGAGGGTAAGCGTAATGGGATCACTGACAGAGGAACACCCAAAGCATTATTATAAGATGCATATTACCTTTAGAATTAAAGGTAGTGATATCAACAGGGATAAGGTTGAAAAGGCTGTCTCTCTCTCACAGGAAAGATATTGTGGTGTTATGTTCAGCTACAGGAAATCAATGGAGATTACCCACGAGATTATTATAGAGGAATAAAATTAAAATGGATTATTGGGAAAACAAATAGTACACTTACTACTCACCCATAATTCCAATATTACATTAAAAAGCTGATCTGAACTGGTGAAGGAAACGTATATCGTTTTCAAAATATAATCTCAGGTCATTTATCTGGTACTTAAGCATAGCTGCTCTTTCAACACCCATTCCGAAAGCAAAACCAGTATATTGATTATTATCAATACCACAATATTCAAGAACGTTCGGGTCAACCATACCACATCCCAAAATTTCAAGCCATCCGGTGTATTTGCAGACATTACAGCCTTTTCCACCACATATGGTACAGCTTATATCCATTTCAGCAGAAGGTTCCGTAAAAGGGAAATATGAGGGTCTGAAACGCATCCTGGTGTTTTTACCATACATTTCAATAGCGAAATAAAAAAGAGTCTGTTTAAGATCGGCAAACGATACATCCTCATCTATATAAAGTCCCTCAACCTGGTGAAAGATACAATGGGCCCTGGCTGAAATAGCTTCGTTTCTGAAAACCCTACCCGGGGATATTGTACGTATTGGTGGATCCTCGTTTTCCATTACCCTAACCTGCACAGAAGATGTATGAGTGCGAAGAAGAATATCAGAAGGGTTACTATCGTCTTCTGATTTTCTTTTTATGAAAAAAGTATCTTGCATATCCCTTGCGGGATGCTCTGGAGGAAAGTTGAGTTTTCCGAAATTATGATCATCATCTTCAATCTCGGGGCCTTCGGAGATTATAAATCCCAGCCTCTGGAATATTTCAATTATTTCATTCCTTACAACAGATAAAGGGTGCCTTGAACCATTGAATATATTTGCAACAGGGCGAGTAAGATCAGTCTGAGCACCTGTATGCGAAACATCAGTAAGACTATTTTTTAAGCTGTCAAGTTTTTCAGTGGCTGTATTTTTCAGATCATTGATGAGTTTGCCGTATTCACTTTTTTGTTCTTTAGGCACAGTTTTAAAATCATTAAAAAGAGATGGAATTAGGCCCTTTTTACTGAGGTATTTAATCCTGAATTCTTCAATTTCCCGTTCATTGTCCGAATAGAAATCCCTTATTTCTTCCTGTATTTTTTTAATTCTCTCAATCATGATTTATTTTCTTACAATTCTGGCCTTAATAATGATTACATCGTTAATCGGCTTATCGTTCTTATCAGTTTGGACGGAGGAAATTTTGTCAACGACATCAATACCTTCAACAACCTCTCCAAAAACGGTATATTGCATATCAAGGTGTGGAGTACCACCTTGGGTTTTATATATCTCTTTATGGTTTTCGGGTATGCTTATTGGCTTAAAGGACTCAAGGTCATTATAGGTAAGTAATGTTGCGGCTTCCTGTAATTCAGATTCTGTTCTTCTATCTCCTGACTGTTTTG
>Ga0209121_10004056_pt1 | contig 13830 bp, 16 predicted proteins | sample Cruoilmetagenom3_FD_187292 | JGI IMG/M metagenome (GOLD analysis project Ga0209121, IMG submission 187292) | Oil polluted marine microbial communities from Coal Oil Point, Santa Barbara, California, USA - Sample 3 (SPAdes) (version 2) | ecosystem: Environmental > Aquatic > Marine > Oil seeps ...
TTGGCCGAAAAAGCCAGCCGCAAAGTTGAAGTGATCGTGCCGCAACGGGGTGAGAAGGCTGAGTTGGTCAGCAATGCCGCGCGTAATGCCCGTGAAAGCCTGGGCCGCAAGATGTCTGAAACCGCGACGCAAGGACGCTTGCTACGGGGACTTAAGGATGCGTTTGACCTTGCTGAAGTGCCGCAGCGGGTTGAGGTTTACGACAACTCCCACATTCAGGGGGCGTTCGCCGTCGGGGCAATGATTGTTGCGGGACCTGAAGGTTTCGACAAAAACCAATACCGTAAGTTCAACATCAAAGGCGAAGACCTCACTCCGGGGGATGACTTCGGGATGATGAAAGAGGTGCTCACGCGGCGTTTCAAGCGGTTGTTGAAAGAGGATCCTGATCGTGAGCTGGGCACATGGCCGGGGCTACTTTTGATTGATGGCGGCGCTGGGCAGGTCAGTGCCGTTCGCGAAATCATGTCTGAGTTGGGCGTTGGCGATGTGCCCATGGTCGGCGTCGCCAAGGGTGTGGATCGTGACCACGGCAAAGAAGAGTTTTACCGCACGGGTAAGCCTGTCTTTGCGTTGCAACGCAATGATCCGGTTTTGTATTTCGTTCAACGAATGCGCGATGAAGCGCACCGATTTGCAATTGGCACCCACCGCGCGAAGCGATCAAAGGCGATCGGGGCGACACCGCTTGATGATGTGCAAGGCGTCGGCGCGAAACGCAAACGCGCTTTGCTTCAGCATTTCGGTTCCGCCAAGGCCGTGGGGCGTGCTGCGCTCGCTGACCTCAAAGCGGTGGAGGGAATTTCGGACAGCATCGCCGAGACGATTTATGGGTACTTTCATGAGAAAGGGTGAGATCGAATTTGCTGCGCAAATCCGATCAATGGGGGCCAGCCCCCGTCCTGCGGACTCCCCCGAGGTTTTAGAAACAAAAGAAGTCAAGGAGTGGCGTGTGAATTGGAAAGGGCTTAGATAGACTTCATGGTTTGGAATATCCCTAATATTTTGACGCTCTTGCGTTTGCTGGCTGCCCCTGGTGTGGCGATCATGTTTTTGTATTTTGCGCGCCCTTACGCAGATTGGTTTGCGTTGATCTTATTTGTTGTGGCCGCAACGACCGATTGGGTGGACGGCTATCTTGCCCGTGCGTGGAACCAGCAAACCAAGTTTGGCGCGATGCTTGACCCGATCGCCGACAAAGCGATGGTGGTTATTGCGCTGCTGGTGATCTGCGGTTTTTCAGGAATGAACCCTTGGATACTGCTGCCCGCCACGTTGATTATGTTTCGGGAAACATTTGTGTCCGGTTTGCGCGAGTTTTTGGGGGACACGGCTGGTACTCTGAAGGTGACGCCGCTTGCCAAATGGAAGACCGCTGCGCAGATGACCGCGATTGCAGTGTTGTTTTCGACAGGCGCATTCGAGACCTATTTCAATATGTCGATTGAAGGCATGGATCAGGCGACATTTGACGGCATCCGGGTGGGCGATATTCCTGATGAGGGCGGCGTGATGTGGAAACTGAATGGAATGAACTATTCATGGTGGATTGGTATCACATTGCTATGGATCGCCATGGTGCTGACGGTCATCACCGGCGCCGATTATCTGCGCAAGGCCATGCCGTATCTAAAGGAGGAGTGATGCAGGTTCTCTATTTTGCTTGGGTGCGAGAGCGTATCGGGGTGCCCCGCGAGGAGATTGAGACATCCGCTGCGACGGTGAACGATCTGGTCGCTGAATTGCGTGCACGTGAGGAACGTTACGAGGCGGCCTTTGCGGATACGTCAGCTTTGCGCGTCGCCCTTGATCAAGAACTGGCAGAATTTGACGCACCCCTTTCGGGCGTTCGGGAAGTGGCGTTTTTTCCACCGATGACTGGAGGATGATCCGCGTTCAGGCAGAGGCGTTCGACGCTGGCGCGGAGCTTAACGCGTTCTCCAACACCGCGGCGGGCGCGGGTGCGATCGTCAGTTTTACGGGGGTCGTACGCGATGTGACGGGCGGGTTGTCTGGCATGGAAATTGAGCACTACGAGGGCATGACCGAAAAGGCGCTTACGGCCATTCGTGCGGATGCGATGCAGCGTTGGGCGCTTGCGGATGCGTTGGTTATTCACCGTTTTGGGCGACTTGAAGTCGGTGAGGTCATCATGATGGTCGCTACGGCCTCAAAACATCGCAAGGATGCGTTTGAGGCGGCGGAATTCTTGATGGACTACCTCAAATCCCGCGCGCCGTTCTGGAAGAAAGAAATCACCTCGGACGGTGCAGACTGGGTCGCCTCAAAAGATGAAGACGAAGACGCCTTATCGCGGTGGTGAGGCCAGTGCCTTGCACGGTTCGTGCTGTGGGCAACTTGTCAGGTGGTCATTAACCAATCCGCAGGCCTGCATCCACGCATAGACGATTGTCGGGCCGCAGAATTTGAAACCCATTTTCTTTAAGTCTTTGGAAAATTGCGTAGAGATTTCGGTGAACCCGGGAACGTCCGATAACGTCTTTCGGTTCGTTTGAAGTGGCACGCCATCTACATAAGACCAGCACATTGCCGAGAAGTCGTCGATTTTCAAATACGCTTGCGCGTTTCCAATCGTTGCTTGAATTTTTCCGCGGTGGCGGATGATGCCTTCATTTTGCAGCAGCCGCTCAACGTCCTTTTCTCCCCATGTTGCGATGATTTCGGGGTCAAAGCCCGCGAAGGCTTCACGGAAATTATCGCGCTTTTTCAAGATCGTGATCCAGCTAAGGCCCGCTTGAAACCCGTCAAGGATGAGCTTCTCCCAGAGTGCACGGCCGTCCCATTCCGGCACGCCCCATTCGGTGTCGTGGTAGTCCGTATAGATAAGTTCTAATCCGGCCCAGCCGCAACGTTCTGACATCGTGTCCTCCGAGAATATGCAGCCAATTGAATTCAAATGCGCCACCTTTACCAGCCCTTAAAGATGTGTGTGCGATTGGGGTGGGGAAGGGATGTTGGAATGGGACTGAAAAAATCTAGCAACGCGTGGGACGATCAAACGCCGCGTGATCCGTTGGAATATGCCATCAGTGTGCGCGACCGGGATGTGTTGTCGATGGTGCGGACTGCGCTCGCGACGAACAATTGCCAACTCGCATTGCAACCAGTGCGGACAACGGCCGCCGGATTCCCGATCGCGTTCCATGAATGTTTGATCCGTGTGATGGACGAAACGGGCCGGGTTATTCCCGCGGCCCAGTTCATGGGGCAAATTGAGGAAACCAGTCTTGGACGTGACATTGATGCCGCGAGCCTGAGGCTCGCGTTTCAGCTTCTCAGACATCATCCCGACCGACGCCTTTCAGTGAATGTATCGGCGCGGTCACTCGGGGATGCGGCGTGGCGACGGGTTCTTGAGGACGAGTTGGCGAGCGGAACGGTAAACGCAGAGCGTATGATTCTCGAGATTTCGGAAAATAGCGCGATGCAATTGCCGGAGGTCGTAATCCGTTTCATGGAAGAAATGCAGCCACATGGTTTGGCGTTTGCATTGGATGATTTCGGCGCAGGGCTGACTGCATTCCGGCACCTCAAAGATTTCTTCTTTGATCTCGTGAAAGTCGACGGCCACTTCACGCGCAACATTGATCAAGACCCGGACAATCAGGTCCTGGCTGAAGCGCTCATTACTGTCGCGCATCAATTTGAGATGTACGCCGTCGCTGAAAGTGTCGAATCACAGGCCGAGGCGGACTTCCTGATTTCAGTAGGTGTGGATTGCGTTCAGGGATACCACTTTGGTGTCCCGAAGTTTTCTTTTTAGCGTTCAACATCATGCACGTTGCTGCGGTGCGGCGATGTGGACGCTGTGACGCCGTTGCGAAAATTGCCGCTACGTCATATGCAAGGCTGACGGCGGCGGTGGGCAAAGTGTAACTCTCATGTTTCGATATGCCTTATTGCACCGTCGCTTATTGCCGGAATTATAGGGAACACCTTCAATGACCAACGTAGTTATCGCATCAGCAGCCCGCACAGCCGTGGGCAGCTTTGGTGGCGCATTCGCCAACACTCCAGCTCATGATTTGGGCGCAGCCGTTCTTACCGAGGTTGCTGCGCGGGCAGGTGTTGATCCTTCTGAGGTTTCCGAAACGATCCTCGGTCAGGTGCTGACAGCGGGTCAGGGGCAAAACCCGGCGCGCCAAGCACATATCAATGCAGGTTTCGCCAAGGAAGGATCCGCTTGGTCGTTGAACCAAGTTTGTGGTTCCGGCCTTCGTGCGGTTGCGCTGGGCGCCCAGCATATCATGCTCGGCGATGCGTCTATCGTTGCGGCTGGCGGTCAGGAAAATATGACAATGTCCCCCCACGCCCAAGCGATGCGCGCTGGTCAAAAGATGGGTGATATGAAGCTCATTGATACGATGATCAAGGACGGCCTCTGGGATGCATTCAACCAGTACCACATGGGTCAAACAGCTGAAAACGTCGCCGAGCAATGGCAGATTTCCCGCGACATGCAGGATGAATTTGCAGTTGGGTCCCAAAACAAAGCGGAAGCTGCGCAGAAGGCCGGCAAGTTCGCTGACGAGATCGCAGCCTTCACAATCAAGACCCGTAAGGGTGACATCGTCGTAGATCAGGACGAATACATTCGCCACGGCGCGACGATTGAAACTATGCAGAAGATGCGCCCTGCGTTCACTAAAGACGGCACCGTAACAGCCGCCAACGCATCAGGCCTGAACGATGGTGCTGCGGGGACATTGTTGATGTCCGCTGACGAAGCTGAAAAGCGCGGTATTGAGCCTCTGGCGCGCATTGCATCTTACGCAACGGCTGGTCTGGACCCGTCCATCATGGGTGTTGGCCCGATCTATGCATCACGTAAGGCATTGGACAAAGCAGGTTGGTCGGTTGATGACCTCGACCTTGTCGAAGCGAACGAAGCCTTCGCCGCACAAGCCTGTGCCGTGAACAAGGACATGGGTTGGGATCCGGCCATCGTAAACGTCAACGGCGGCGCGATCGCAATTGGACACCCGATCGGTGCGTCTGGCTGTCGTGTTTTGAATACGCTGTTGTTCGAAATGAAGCGCCGCGATGCAAAGAAGGGTCTTGCGACCTTGTGCATCGGTGGTGGCATGGGTGTTGCGCTGTGTGTTGAGCGCCCTTAATTTATCTTGCAACCGCAGCGTAATATTATTGCGCTGCGGTTAACTTACAGGTAACAACATTACCGAACAGATTCCTTGAAGGAGAATACCATGGGACGTGTTGCACTCGTTACTGGCGGCTCGCGCGGCATCGGCGAAGCCATTTCTAAGAAACTACAGGCTGACGGTTACACCGTTGCGGCGACCTATGCCGGCAACGATGAAGCGGCTTCTAAATTCACCGAAGCTACGGGGATTAAGACATACAAGTGGAATGTTGCGGATTACGAAAGCTCAAAAGCGGGTCTTGCACAGGTCGAAGCAGACCTGGGCCCGATTGAAGTTGTCGTTGCAAACGCTGGTATTACCCGCGACGCACCGTTCCACAAAATGACACCTGAGCAGTGGAACGAAGTCATCGACACGAACCTCACGGGTGTTTTCAACACGGTCCACCCGATCTGGCCTGGTATGCGCGAACGTAAGTTTGGCCGCGTAATCGTGATTTCTTCGATTAACGGTCAGAAGGGTCAGTTTGCGCAAGTGAACTATGCTGCGACGAAGGCCGGCGACCTTGGAATCGTGAAATCCTTGGCGCAAGAAGGCGCCCGCGCTGGCATCACAGCCAACGCTGTTTGCCCGGGCTACATCGGCACCGAAATGGTCCGTGCTATCCCTGAAAAGGTCTTGAACGAAGTGATCATTCCACAGATTCCTGTTGGCCGTCTGGGTGAGCCAGAAGAAATTGCACGTTGCGTAGCATTCCTCGCATCAGACGATTCAGGGTTCATCAACGGGTCAACGATTTCTGCAAACGGTGCGCAGTTCGTCGTTTAAGAATCCGTCATCTGGAAAAACAAAAGGGCGGGGACATCCCCGCCCTTTTTGTATTCTAAACGGCCCTGCGCAAAGCGGTTGTAGATAGATACCAGCGGTCAATAGACCCCATGCGCGAACGCTCTCGCCGCGTTTAGCTGACGCAGGCGCTGGCGTTCCACCGCCAGCACCGCGTTCGGTTATGCGGGCGTGAGCCTACTGATTTCTTCTTTGAGGTGGAGTTTTTCTTTCTTGAGGCGTGACACTTCAAGGTCGTCGCTACCCGGGCTTCGCTGGGCTTTTTCGACGGCATCTGAAAGGCTATCGTGCTTCTTCTTGAGTTCCTGCAGGTGGGACGTCAAGCTCATGTTGTTCCTCCGATACTGGTTGCGTGGTTTTGAAATTTGACCACAGTTTTATGCCTCTGTCACGCCGCGCGGCAGCATTCCGAGACAATCAGTAGAACACCGCCAAAACATTGCGAAAAAGTTAATCGGGCAACTCAAATGCAAGGCCCTTGCGCAAAACACCCGCGATCTCGGCGCGGTAATCCGGCTGGTCATTCACGTGACTTGCCCCTTCGTGCAGCGCAATTGGCGCATGAAGCTTGAATGGCCCACGTGCACCTTTACGAGCACGCAGAATAAAACGATCCGCGGCGCGGTTGATGCGGCCCGATATCGGATAAACCGCAATGTCGCCCAAACGCGTATCAATCGCATTCAGAACATCCGGCAAACGGTCTGCCTTCTGGATCATAGAAAGCCAACCTTTGGGTTTCAGACGTCGTGTTGCAACATCCAGCCAGTCCTTCATTGGCGTATCCCCAGCGAAGGCGATGTCACGGTCCGCGCGGGGGCTCGCCTTGCCTGCAGTGCGTTCGAAATAAGGAGGATTGGTGATGACATGGTCAAATGTGCGTGCGGTGATGTCTTGCGGCAAAACACGCAGATCAGCGGTCGATACTTGCGCTTCGATGCCGTTGGCCGCTGCGTTCTTACGGCACAGATCAGCGTAGTGCGGTTGAATTTCAGCACCACAAAGCGTTAGCCGATGCACGCGCGATCCAAGGCAAAGCATTGCCGCACCCGTGCCGCACCCGAGTTCCAACACAGATTGCCCGTCATTCGCGGGAACACTTGCAGCCAGTAACACAGGATCAATGCCCGCGCGGTACCCTTTTGCGGGTTGTTCCAGCATCACCTGACCGCCAAGGAACGCGTCGAGGGTTGTTTCGAAGCCCTCGCTCACAGGCCCAGATCGATATCGTTGGCCTTCAAAACCGAGGTCGCGATGAAATGATCCTCGCGCCGGACCATCAGGCGGCGTGGCAATATGCCCAAGGACCCATCGAGGATGCTCATATTTACGTCCAACTCGAACACCTCTATATCCTCACCCTGTAAAAGGGCTTTGGCGAAAGCGATGATTGTGATGTCGTTTGTGCGCAGGAGTTCTTTCATACCCATGACTTAAGGTGCTAGCCGTGCCTTTGTCGAGTAACTGACGGAGCCGTGCATGAGCCTGGACCAAGCCGCGACAAAACCACACGAACGCCTCGCTGCCGCTTTGGCAGACGAGATGGACGCCGTGAACGTGCTGATCCGGGATCGTATGGCCTCAGAGCACGCGCCGCGTATCCCCGAAGTTACCGCGCATTTGGTTGAAGCGGGCGGCAAACGCCTGCGCCCAATGCTGACGCTGGCGGCTGCTAAACTGTGTGGCTACGAAGGCCCGTATCACGTGCATCTGGCTGCTACGGTTGAATTTATTCACACAGCGACCTTGCTGCATGATGATGTCGTTGACGAGTCCGCACAGCGGCGCGGGCGGCCAACTGCAAACCTGCTTTGGGACAATACCAGCAGCGTGTTGGTCGGCGACTATCTGTTCGCCCGGTCCTTCCAATTGATGACAGAAACGGGTTCGCTTGATGTGCTGCGCATCCTGTCCAACGCCTCCGCGACGATTGCCGAAGGTGAAGTGCTGCAGCTGACTGCGGCGCGTGATTTGGCAACGACCGAGGATATTTATCTACAGGTCGTACGTGGCAAAACGGCTGCGCTGTTCTCGGCGGCAATGGAAGTCGGTGGTGTAATCGCTGGCCGTGAAGACGCGGCTATCAAAGCCCTGTTTGATTACGGTGATGCGCTGGGCGTAGGCTTTCAGATCGTGGATGACTTGCTGGACTATGCCGGAACGGACGCCATCGGCAAAAACATCGGTGATGACTTCCGTGAACGCAAATTGACGCTGCCGGTGATCAAGGCGATTGCGCTGGCCGATACTGAAGAACGCGCGTTCTGGGAACGTACAATTGCGAAAGGTCGCCAAGATGATGGCGACTTAGAAACAGCGCTAGAGATATTGGTCAAGCATGGCACACTTGAGGCGACCAAACTGGACGCCTTGGCGTGGATGGAAAAGGCAAAAGCGGCATTGGCACCCTTGCCGGATCACGCCATCAAACCGATGCTGCTGGACCTCGCGGACTATGTCGTTGAGCGGGTTAAGTAGGGGCTTCATCCGTTCGGGCAACCCACCACTCAGGATGGGACCGGCGCAGCGCCATTGCTGCAGTTTCGCTCGCGTCGGCACCTTCAAACAGCGCGAAACAGGTCGCACCTGACCCTGACATCCGGGTCAGCATACAGCCATGCTGCGCGGTCAATTCTGCCAGCACGTTGTTGATTGTCGGTTCGGTGGTCAGGGCGGGGGGTTGTAAGTCATTACGTTGCTGCGCGAGCCAGCCAATCCAATTGTCGGTATCAAACGGGTCGGGCATGTCATCGGCCATAGGTTGGTTTGACTTGCTCTCAAGGCCGTTGAAAATCTTCGCAGTAGAAACGCCGACATTCGGGTTCACCAACAGGATATCAAGCATTGGCGCAGGGCCGAGCGTCTCAAGGGCGTCGCCAATACCGCGCATCCTTGTTAGTTCCGATGTCATGCAAACGGGAACGTCCGCTCCAAGCGCAAGAATTGTTTCGGCGTCGGGCAGTGGAACAGCCCAAAGCCGTGACAACGCCCGTAAAGTTGCAGCAGCATCCGCAGAACCACCCCCAATCCCAGAGGCAACAGGCAAATTTTTGTGCAGCGTAATCGCCGCGCCATTAGGCAGTCCAAAAGACCGCGCAGCACGAAGAACAAGGTTATCTTCGCCAACGTCCAAGTCACGCGCAAACGGACCCTCAATTGACAGAGAGAGCGTTTCAGCCGGTGCAACATGCACTTCGTCACCAAGACTCGTGAACATCACCAAACTATCAAGCAGATGATAACCATCCGCGCGTTGACCCGTCACATGCAATGACAGGTTAATTTTTGCATGTGCCGTTTCAATCATGGTGCCGTTAGTCACCGGTCGCGACCTCGACGGCGGGGGCAGGGGTTTGACCGTCTTCGGCATAGACCGCATCCAGTCCGATGGTCAGCTTGCGGCGAATACGTTCGGCTTCGGCGTCTTCAGGTTCAAACGACAACGCGCGACGCCACTGAAAACGCGCCTCCACATCGCGTCCTACCATCCAGTAAACGTCCCCGAGATGATCGCTTATGATCGGGTCATTTGGCTCAAGTTCTGCGGCTCTTTCCATCGGCGCCACGGCTTCTTGGTAGCGCCCAAGCTTGTAATAGACCCAAGCAAGACTATCGACGATGGCACCGCTGTCAGGTCGTGCGGCAATCGCTTTTTCGATCATGGCCAACGCTTCGTCGTAGTTTTCAACAAACCCGCGATCGACCATCGAATAGCCCAAATAATTCAATACAGAAGGATCATTAGGGTTTACGAGAAGGGCCGCGCGAAAGTCTGCTTCTGCGTCCTCCCAATTATCGAGGCGTTCATTGGAAATACCTCGTGAATACAACAGCCACCAACGGATGGAGGCCGTTTCCGGGTATCCATCGAGCGCGGCAGTATAAGATGCCCGCGCTTCGGCGAACTGCTCGTCGCGGCGATAAATATCACCAAGGGATGCATGAGACAGTGGCAATTCAGGATGGCTGCGCGTCAGTTGCGTTAGAACTTCGATGGCTTGCACGGACCGACCCGCACGTCGCAATGCTTCGGCGCGCCCGATTTCGGCGCTGTAGTAAGCAGGGTCTTCTGTGGCGACCTGCGCAAACGTTTGGGCAGCGTCGTCATACTGATCAAGTGCGTTCAATAGGTGCGCAGTGGCGATATGAGCGTTTGCATCTTGGGGTGCGATATAGCGTGCAGCCTGCGCGTACAGCAGCAGATATCTTTCGTTAGCCTCCCCCGCGAGAATATCGGACAGGCCCCTAAAAGCATAAGAAATACCCGCACTTGGCGTGGAAACCACACGCTCAAGATCAGGAACTTCGCCTGCGTTGATCGCGGCGCGCAACGCTGCGATCTCGGGTTCGGGGTTATTTCCAAAGACGCGGCTCGAAATATTTGCAGCCCGCTCGAACTCTCCGAGTTGGCAAAGGATCTGGAGATGTGCCACCACGGACGCGCGGGTTGGAATGACCCCCTCATTCGGAGGCAAAGCATAAATGGCACTCGCGCCTTCCAGATCACCCGACATAGCAAGCGCAAGAGCTTTGTGTTGTTGTCCAAAACTGCGCAGTCCGGGGGCGTCTATTACCTCATCAAAGCGCATCAAGGCATGATCCAATTCGCCCTTGCCCATGTAGGCCCACGCCTGGTTTAGCCCGTCTAAAAGTGGGCCAATCTCATGCCCCGCTTCGATCAGTTCAAATATCGCGTCCCAATCTTGCGCGCGCGCTGCGTGTGCCATTAAGGCGATATTGGCGATCTGGCTTTCGCCGCCAGCCTCAAGAAACGGACGCGCAATACGAGCGGCCGACTGGATTTCTCCGGTACCCACAAAGGCGGTAATCGTTTGCTCCATTAAGGACAGGTTGTTGGCATCCGATAGAAGCGCATCGCGGAAATAGCCGGCGGCTGCAGAGTAATCGCCAATTATTCCCGCCTGACGCGCTGCAAGGTAAGCGCCCGCATTTGGGTCCGCAGAAACTGGGCTCGCGAGGGTAAGCGTTGCGGCAATTGCCGTTTGGGTAAAGACCGTGGAAAGGCGTGAAGGCAAGGTCAGCTCCGACATTGTGGGTTGCCGTAGCCTAAGGCCGTGGAATCGCAGGAGCAAACAACATTTCCGCGATCTGGGATGTATACGCGGTATCCCGCACGGCCTGAAACGAAAAAGGCCCCGCGAATGCGAGGCCTCTATCGACGTATTCTGGTGCGTTACATATTCGGGTAGTTCGGCCCGTCGCCGCCCTGTGGAACCGTCCATGTGATGTTCTGGCTCGGGTCTTTGATGTCACAGGTTTTGCAGTGAACGCAGTTCTGAAAGTTGATTTGGAACTTGCGGTCCGCGCCATCACCGACGAACTCGTAAACACCCGCTGGGCAATAGCGTGCAGATGGTCCCGCGAAGTCAGGGAAGTTCACGCTTGTCGGGATATTCTCATCCGTCAGCTTTAGGTGCGCGGGCTGGCTTTCCTCATGGTTGGTAAAGGAAAACGCCACGTTCGTGAGGCGATCAAAGCTCAACTTTCCGTCTGGCTTTGGGTAGTCGATAGGCTGGTGCTTCACAGCCTTTTCAGTGGCCTCAGCATCGGACTTGCCATGCTTGAGCGTGCCAAACAGCGAAAACCCGAAGGTGTTGGTCCACATGTCCAAGCCACCACCGATAAGCGAGGCAACCATGCCCCAGCGCGACCACATCGGTTTGACGTTACGCACTTTTTTCAGGTCTTTGCCGATTGCGCCGGTCCGTACTTCGGCTTCATAATCCGTCAGTTCATCAGAACTGCGACCCGCACCGATTGCTGCATGCGCGGCTTTGGCTGCGGCGATGCCGGACAGCATTGCGTTATGGTTGCCCTTGATGCGTGGCACGTTGACCATGCCGACAGAACAGCCAAGCAGCGCGACGCCGGGTGCGGTCATCTTAGGCATGGACTGGTAGCCGCCCTCAGTGATGGCGCGTGCACCGTAGGCAATGCGTTTTCCGCCCTCCAGCAGGTCAGCAACCATCGGGTGGTGCTTGAAACGCTGGAATTCCATGTAAGGGAACAGGTGTGGGTTCTTGTAGTTCAAGTGAACCACAAAGCCGACGTAAACTTGATTGTTCTCAAGGTGGTAGATGAATGAACCGCCGCCCGCGTTGCCGCCAAGTGGCCAACCGCTGGTGTGCGTAACTGTGCCTTCTTTGTGCTTTGCTGGGTCGATTTCCCAGATTTCTTTCATGCCAAGGCCGAACTTCTGTACATCAGAATCCGCAGCAAGGTCGTATTTTGCGATAACTTCTTTGGACAGCGATCCACGCACACCTTCAGACAGGAACACATATTTGCCAAGTAGCTCCATGCCCGGCTCTGTGTCAGGGCCGATTGTGCCATCAGCTTCAAGGCCGAATACACCTGCGACGACGCCTTTAACTTCGCCTTTGTCGCCATAAACAATCTCGGAGCATGCCATGCCTGGGAATATTTCAACGCCAAGCTCTTCTGCCTGCTCTGCCATCCAGCGGCAAACATTGCCCATCGACACGATGTAGTTGCCGTGGTTGTTCATAAGTGGCGGCATCGGGAAGTTGGGAATACGGATTTTTCCGGCTTCACCGAGTAGGTAAAAGTTATCCTTTTTAACCGGCACGCTGAGCGGCGCACCTTTGGCTTTCCAATCAGGAATCAACGCATCGAGCCCACACGGGTCGAGCACCGCACCAGACAAGATATGCGCCCCAACTTCGGAGCCTTTTTCAAGCACAACCACAGACAAATCTGCGTCCAGTTGTTTCAGATGGATTGCTGCGGATAAACCAGCTGGCCCCGCGCCGACGATTACAACGTCATATTCCATAGATTCGCGTTCAATATCGGCCATTTCGGCTCTCCCTGCGGTAAACGTAAACTGTCGAAAGCTGGATATAGGACGACAGGCTTGGCGGCAATCTCGCCACGAAACAAAATTGCGCCGGGATGACACAAACGTAACGTCTGCAAATAAAGGTCGACGCGATGTCGAACCCCCTTGAGGCGATGGCCACGGGCGGGTTAAGCATATGCACTTGTAAAACCGAAGTTACGGAATGGTCGAAATGGAAAAAATACCGCTTACACGCGCAGGCTTTGACAAGCTGGATGCTGAACTCAAGCACCTGAAGTCCGTCGAACGCCCAACGATCATTCGTGCTATTGCCGATGCACGTGAACATGGTGACCTCTCTGAGAACGCGGAATATCATTCGGCCAAGGAAAAACAGTCCTTCATCGAAGGGCGTGTGAAAGAACTTGAAGGCGTAATTTCTCTCGCTGACGTCATCGACGTAAGCAAGCTGAGTGGCGCGATCAAATTTGGTGCACATGTAACGTTGGTGGATGAAGACACCGATGTTGAGACGACTTATCAGGTCGTTGGTGAATACGAGGCAGACATTGAAAATGGCCGCCTCAATATGAAATCCCCGATTGCGCGTGCGTTGATTGGAAAAGAAGAGGGCGACAGCGTCGAAGTGCGCACACCCGGTGGTGTTAAGTCTTACGAAGTACTTTCGATCGTTTTTAACTAAACTCCCAATTTTTGGGCCTGTTAAATAAGGCACTTGGCGCATGACGGACGGTTCGAGCAAAGCAGATGTATCGCTCAGGGCGGGCGCTCGTTCTGACGGTGTTCGCGTGACCGCAATTGAAGTCATCGCAATTGTTGTCAGCCTGCTTTGGATTATTGGCGTCGCTATATTCTTTCTTGTATTGCCGGGCGACGATGAGGGTGCCGCGCAGGTTGATAGCCTGCGGTTCGTGATGACGCTGATGGCGATCTTCCTGCCGATTGCGATGATTTGGATTGCAGCACTGGCGGCGCGTTCTGCCAAGGTCGTGCGCGATGAAAGCCAGCGATTGC
>Ga0209121_10004057_pt1 | contig 13825 bp, 14 predicted proteins | sample Cruoilmetagenom3_FD_187292 | JGI IMG/M metagenome (GOLD analysis project Ga0209121, IMG submission 187292) | Oil polluted marine microbial communities from Coal Oil Point, Santa Barbara, California, USA - Sample 3 (SPAdes) (version 2) | ecosystem: Environmental > Aquatic > Marine > Oil seeps ...
CTCGAGAGAAGATTCATCTTAGTTACTACTCTCTCTGTCAGTGATTCACTCTGAAGAAGCCTTAGCTGTGTGTTGAAAAACCTTAAATCAGTCCTACCCATGCGGTAGCCGAATTCATCTTCTATACTCATCATCTTTGCGCTCTCATCCTCGATGAGCAGAGTTGCTTTTGCCTGATATTTTGGAGTTGCTGTAAATGTGCGGATGCCAACCAACACAATCACAACCGAGGTAAACAGTAAAAGCACTCCTTTTCTTTTTACAATGACTCTCCAGTATTCAAGTAAATCAACATTTTCTTCAGTCTCTCTCTCATCTACAAAATCCATAACCTTTCTCCTGATATATTTTTTTCGCTGACTTAAAAATCGTATGTTAAATATCCCCCAATAAACATTCTATCTCTGTTTGCCCAGTAATAATTCGAATCCCTGCTCCACCAGCTAACATTAATCCCAATACCAGTATTCCTTACTACCCTGAAAACAAAACCTACTATGTGGGTCCTATATACATCTTTTCTCTTTGTCTCCTCATAACTTCCATCTGGCATTAGTGTCATCATAGGCTCGGGATACCGCCCTTCACCATAATTATAGCTGTAATCAATCCGCAAAAACCTTGTTAAATAAAACGATATTCCCCCCACATAGTTATCGCTTATATAATATACGCTGTTTGTCCAATATGAAAACGGGCAGTCCCTAATGTACTGTCCTCGAAATCCAAACCGCCACACTCTGTACTCAACACTCGTATTGCCGACAAGCCCAGAAAAACCCTGCCTCTCTTCACTCCTTGGGATAAGCTTCTTATAACCAAGCGAAATGGTCCCTCTCACATTTCCTAAAAGCGGAAACCTCACACCTGCATAACTCTGGTAAGAATAAGAATTTCTCCATTGATAATCAACATCTTCAAAATTATATTCTGTATAACCCCCCCTTAAAAAAAAGAAGGTCTCAGAAAAAATCCTGTAATAAAACTCAAAATTAGCATTCTGTTCTTTTCTGTTCAACATCCTTGATAGATAAATCTCCTCCCCTGGCATTGTAATATCTTCAAAGGAAATTCTTCCCGATGAAACAGTAAACCCAAAAGATGTCCCCCTAGCTGTTTCATAAAACAAGTTTCCATTATAAACTTCTCTATGCACATTTGCTCTTACATCGAATTCACTCGTAGCCCGTCTTCTTCTATTGCTGTAAGAATATCCTCCTCCAAGAACAAACCTGCTAAGAAGCAGCAGTTTAAACGAGGGACTCAATGAGTTATTCCAGCGCCTTTCCCTGCTCTGCTTTACATAGTAAACATATTCCGGATTTTCTGAAAAAGATAGAATCAGATAATTACGAAAGAGAAGATAAGTCCTTATCTCAGGAGAAAATGTGGCAGTATAGTCAGAAATAGGCCCTCTTTCCTCAATCTGATAGTAAACGTTATCGTCATAGCCAATATTTCTGAACTGAATCCTCGGATAGATTCTGAATGGGCCAATCTTCCACCTCGCATTCTCTGTAATCCACCTTATCTCCGAGGCAAATGTCCTGTACGACTGTCCAAACATGCCTGAAACTGCAATAAGAAAAAATATGGAAATAACAATTATTGTCTTTTTCATACTAACAACACCTCTTCCTTAAGTATATGATTATTCGGTTCCTCGGCAGTATATCAATTATTTCACATTTTTTCAGTATAAAAATTTATCCCTAGTCCTCAAAAACGATTCAAATTAATGTAAATTATTCACTGCAGATGAACTTGCGATATATGTTTGTTTTCAAGAAGAAATATTGAATTATTCGGCACATCAATTTTCCTGTATTCATCAAGCGGCATCTTATTATAATATAGATACAACACCCGTATTACAGCAACATGAGTCACAACAAGAAGCACAGAGCTTTCAGCCTTCTCAGAGAGCCTCTTAATCCCATCTAGAGCCCTAAGCTGAAGCTCCGTCAGAGTCTCTCTGCTATTTATCCTTAGTTTTGAAGGCTTTGTATTCCATATTTTCCATTCTTCCGGATACTCTTTAATAACCTCACCCTCAGAAAGCCCTTCCCACGGCCCCATCTGTATCTCTGTAAACTTATCCTCTATCTCAATATTCAAGTTTAAAAAACTGTTTATTATCACAGCACTCTGAACAGCCCTGCGCACAGGACTCGAAATAATCTTTTCTATCTGTAATCCTTCAAGTTTTTCTGCCACATCAAATAACTCTTCCATACCCTCCTCACATAATCCTTCCATACTTCCCCCTGCATAGATTTTCTTCTTATTGGACTCTGTCAGCCCATGCCGCATTAAATATATCTTCATGATCTTATTTTCTTTACCCCATACCCCCTAATCCATAATCCCTACTCCATATCCCTTACCCCATAATCCCTACTCCCTTTTCCAATCCCATCTTCATCATCGTCTGCATAATCAAATGACACAGTATCAAGTGCACATCCTCGCTCTTCTGCATGTCATCTATCGGAACAACAATCGAATGTTTTACTATCTCCGCTAATTTCCCTCCATCAAATCCCGAGAATCCAACAGTAATCCCCATATTTTCATTACTATATTCAACTGCCTTCAGCACATTTTCAGAATTTCCGCTTGTAGAAAATCCGATAACTATATCACCTTTATCCATGAAATTTTTAAGCTGCTCAACAAAAACATCAGAATAGGAGATATCATTAGCATATGATAAAATAGTTGGAATACTATCATTCAAACAAATAGCCTTAAATCTCTTCCTATGGTCAAAACATACCCCTTTATTCAAATCACTAATCAGATGAGAAGCCGTCGATCCGCTCCCTCCATTCCCCATTGTAAAAATCTGCTTCCCATCATCCAAAGCTCCGAATAAAAGCTTATTTATTTCATTAAAATTATCTAAATTAATCTTATCCAACACATTCTTCAAGTCCTGAAAATATTCTAAGAAAAACTCCCTCATTTCTTCCCCCTAATCCAGATCTCTTATCCCATAATCCTAATTCTATTCTTATCCTCCCATAATCCATATCCCATAATCCCTATTCCCTACCCCATAATCCCTATCTCTTATCCCCTAATCCCTACTTCATCTCCAATAATCCGATCTCTGGTTAAAAATGATCCGACTCCCATATCTTTCCAGCATAAAAGGAAATTCCCTGTATTTTTTCAAAGCACCTCTCACAGCATTCTGTTTTTCTCTTGGAACATAAAGAAGCAAAAACCCACCTCCTCCTGCTCCACAAACTTTCCCTCCAGTAGCGCCAGCTTGTAAAGCCTCTTCATACATTTTATCTATCTTTTCATTTGAAATTGGTAAAACAAGAGATTTCTTCATTGCCCAACCATGCTTCATAATAGGACCTATTGAATCACTGGCTCCATTTTCAAGGCAATCTTTCAAAACAGACACTTGGTTCCTCATCTCCAGTAATGTCTCAAAAAGAAAATCTGATTTTTCTTTTTGCTTTATAAGTATTGTGTCTGCACTCCTTTTCATACCAGTATAGAACAATAATAAATTTGAACCTAAAATTCTTAAGTTATCATTATGAAAATTAACTCTATTAACACTTACTGACCCATCTTTATTGAATAAAATTTCATTCAGCCCACCAAATGCTGCTGCATAATGATCTTGTTTCCCTATAGGTTTTCCAATGACATCGATTTCTATCTCACATGCCTCTCTAGCCAGTCTATCAGGAGGAACCTGTATACCTTTAAACTCATAAAAAGCATTCAGCAGTCCCACAGTCAGCGAACTCGAAGACCCAAGACCAGAACCTTCTGAAGGAATATCTGCAAGCATTGTTATCTCTACTCCATTTTCTATTCCTGCTTTTTTCATTGCTTCTCTAACTAAATCATGCTCAATCTCATCAGACGTTTCCACAATTTCCTTCTTTGTCCAGTTAACATAAATCAAGTCATCAAATCTTGCCTTAATAATTATATAAACATACTTATCTATGGTAGAACTTAAAACAGCCCCAAAATCCTTCTCATAAAAAGAAGGCAAATCAGTCCCTCCTCCTACAAAACTAATCCTTAAAGGTGTCTTTGAAATAATCATCTTTTATCTCCCGCCCAATTTAATTGTCATGCGAGACCCAAAGGGTCTTGGCAATCTCATAAAATTTTTTTTATAGCGAGTATGACAGTATAACAGTAAAAAAAATTACTTTTTTCTGTTGCTAATCCCTACCCCCTAATCCATAATCCATTTCTAATCACTACCCCATAATCCCTCTTTATAATCCCTACTCCATAATCCTTAATCCCTTTTTAATCCCTAATCCAAATTCGCCTTCCTCACCATCCCGAGATCCCGCATCTTCTTGTTCTGATAATCCAGTATATCTTCAATCTCTACCTGCTCTTCGAGATATTGCTTATATTCCCTAATACTCTGCTCTATCTCAACTTTTGGCTCCCATCCAAGCTTCTTCAACTTCGAAATATCCGAAACAATATGCCTTGTATCCCCATAACGGTATTCTCCGGGCATCTCGGGCTCTATACTTTTCCCAAAAATCTCAGCAACCTTATCATAAAACTCTTTCACAGTATAAGCCTTTCCTCCGCCCACATTAAAAACCTCAAAATCAGCCTCATCCTTTTCAAGCACTAACAAATTAGCAGCAACCACATCTTCAATATTCACATAATCCCGTAACTGCTCTCCATCCTCGTAAATTGTCGCCGCTTTATCAAAAAACAAATTCAGACAAAATATTCTCATAGCTCCGGAATATGTATTATAAAATGACTGTCTTGATCCCTGTACAATTGAATACCTTAAACAAACAGTGGGAATCGAATATCTTTTCCCAAGATTTAAAGCTATAAGCTCTTGCGAATACTTAGAAATCCCATACTGATTCTGAGGATTCACAACGCCCTCATCTGAAGAAACAACCTCAAGCCTTTCTCCGCACTTAGGACATTCAAAATCCCATTTGCCTTTTCTTAATTGATCTTCTAATCGAATATGTGGATAAGGAAATGCTTCGTCAAGATCGCCATCATCTACAACTTCATATCCGAAATCTGTTTTTCTGAATTTACCACAAACCTCATTACATCTTGGGCAAATGTACCGTCCTTCTCCCATTACTGCTTGAGAAGAAGCAACAATAATTTTTCTAATCGGCAACTTTTTCTCAACTACAACCTCATAAATCAAGGCAGTGCCTATGCTATTAACCGAAAAATATTTGCTGAAGTCAACAGCATAATCTTGATAGGCAGCAAAATGATATACGACATCAATATCGCTTAAAGCTTTCTCTAATGCTTCTTTACTCCTCACATCGCCTTTAATAAATTCAGCACTTTTAGGAATAAAAAGTGTTTCTCCTTCTCTATGGACGGGTTCGGTCAAATTATCAAGGATTCTTACTTCATAGCCCTTGTTCAACAGCGCTTCAGCTGTATGCGAACCAATAAATCCCAACCCTCCAGTTACTAGTGCTTTCATAATGCAATAATCTTCTTCAAATAAATTTGCTTTAAATTGTTTTGAATTTCTGCAGTATGACAGTATATCAATATGTCAGTTATATTCTTATCTCCCACTCCCCCGCAAAACTGCAATAACCGTTAAAAATAGAATCTTTATATCCAGCCAAATGCTCCAATTATCAATATACTGTAAATCCAAACGTGCCCAATCATCAAAATCATTTATGACATTTCTTCCACTTGCCTGCCATAAACAAGTAATCCCAGGCTTAAAGCTCATCTTTCGCCGATGCCAGCTCTCAAATCTAAAAACTTCTGATTGTAAAGGAGGTCTCGGTCCCACAAGACTCATATCACCTTTCAATACACTCCATAATTGAGGGAGTTCATCCAGGCTGAATTTCCTCAATAATCTGCCTACTTTTGTTATCCTCGGATCATCTTTAATTTTGAACACAGGTCCTTTCATTTCATTATCTTCCATCAATTGTTCCTTCAGTTCCTCAGCATTTTGAACCATGGTTCTGAATTTCCAACTTTTAAAAGGCTTTTTATTTAATCCAACAACATTCCATTCATAAAAAATCGTTCCTTTTGACGTAAGCTTTATCAATACAGCAATCAAAATAAATAAAGGCATTAAAAGAAGCAGAAAAAATCCAGAAATAAAAATATCCATTAATCTCTTTAAGTAAATTGCCCATTCATCGTTTGGAGTTGTGTGATAACTTACTATTGGTAGACCATAGACATAATCTATTGAAACTCTTTTTGCTAAATAGCCAAAAAAATCAGAATTAAACCTGATTTGAACCCCTTCCCTCTCACAAGTTTCCAATATTTCGTTTGTCTTTCCAATATCTTTATCTGAAACACAAATGAGCACCTCATCTATTATTTTTTGCCGTAATATCTCTTCTAAATCTAAAAAAGCCCCTAAAATCTTTTTCCCTATAAGAGTTTTATTTCTTTCTTCTTTATAGTCAGAAAGAAACCCTATAATATCCAGGCCCCAACCAATATTTTTCTCGACTGTCTTAACAAATTTAAGCGCTTTATTATCTGTCCCCACAACTAAAATCTTCTTTCTATTCTTTCCCTTTTTCCGGACAATCTTTACTATTTTAAATAAAACCAATTTTTCCAAAGCTAAACAAGTGAAATTTACGACCGCAAAAATAGCTATATATGCGCGAGCAACATAACCAAATCTAAACAAGAAATATGTGGCAAGGAATAACAAAACGCCTATGATTGTGGTTTTGAAGACTATTGTAAATTCTCTGGATAAAGAGGTAAATCTTTGATATTTATAAGCCTTGAGCTTATCTAGAAGAATAACCCAAATGACTGAAAAGATTAGAACAATCCACAAATTATTCCAGGTAAGCTCTATGTGCCCTCCAACGCCAAAATTTATCCTGAACCAATTCCAAATAAAATAGGCTATAATAAAACTGGCTCCAGTCGTTAAACCATCAGCCAATTGAGCTAGTCTTCGATGATATGCAGGCCGCCAAATCATAATTAAATCCTAGATAAAATTGCTAAAGAATAAATATATTTATTTTTAGATGATTAAAATTCCTGCAAATTATTATGCCCATTTTTTTTCATTTCCCTAGCACTAAATCTGTCCTAATACTCTTTGTGTTGTACGGCTTCGACCGAGCCTCTCAATCAAATTAGAATAAAGATTCAACACTTTATTGCGCCCAAAGTTTTCTTCAGCAAACCGCCGTCCATTTTCCCCTAAACGAATCCGCAACGCCTTATCCTCATACAGCCGACGGACCTCCTTAGCCAATGCAGATGGTTGCTCAGGAGGCACTCGCCTGCCACAACATGCTTTTTTTAGGTAAGTAGCTGTTTCACTTTCTCCGTTAACTGCCGCAACTACTGGGCATCCCGCTGCCATATAATTAAGAAATTTACAAGGTAATACTGAATCGCTCACATTGGCCCTCTGGTTGAGCAGCAAAACATCAGCAGCTGCAAGCATATCTGGAAACATCTCCTCGGGCTCAAAAGGCAAGAATGAAACGTTTGACAGGTTAAGTTGTTTTGCCAACTTGAATAAGCTTTCCCTGGCTGCTCCTTGACCAATAAGGACGAACTGTACATTAGTTAAATCCTGAATTTGTTCTGCTGCCAAAATGACATTATCCAAACCCTGCTTAAAACTCATATTTCCACCGTAAAGTACAACAAAAGTATCAGGACTAATATTGTGCTTTTTCCTAAAACGGCTCATGCGATCCATAGGATAGATCAAATCTGTATCAGTCCAATCGGGTATTATGGAAATTTTCTTTTTTGGAACTTGTTTAGAAAGTAAATTCTCCATGAAACCTTGCCCAATCACTGAAATATGGTCAGCATGAAGATAGCAAAACAGTTCGAGTTTTTTTGCCGAACGGATGACTCTCTGATTTTTCAACATACCTAAACTTATCGCCACATCTGGAACAATATCCTTTATCACGAGAAGGACAGGAACGTTCCAGATTTTTCCTGCTGCCAGGGCTAAAACTACTAATTGCAAGGGAGGGGAAATAACAATAATCACTTTAGGGCGCGAAAGTCCAATCAAATTAATCCCTGCGGAAATTGAAATTGATGTATCATACATAACACGGTGTAGTGGATTAGGTTTCCCAGGCACATATACAAATCCTCTCCTTATTTTTACATCGTTTAATATCTCATGAGAAAAAAGCTTGCACTTATAGCCTTTGTAAATATGCCACTCAGGAAAATGGGGAAACCCAGTTATCATATAGATCATATGGCCACGCGCTACCAGATTTTGACACATATCGGCTGTTAATGGACCGATTGCTGTCTTTTCCGGTATATAATTCATACCCAAAACAAGAATTTTCATCCGATAACCTAATAATATTGAAATCACATAATTTTTTTATAACATAGATAGATTAGAACTGCTGTTCTATCGCCTGCTTTTAGCTTTTCTAACCTGATCTTCAATCCATAGATAAGTTTTTTCAAGGCCTTCCTTCAATGGAAAATTAGGTGCCCAGCCTAATTTTTTCTTTATTAGCATATTATCTGAATTTCTGCCTTTTACGCCCAGAGGTCCTGGAATATGTTTTATAGATAATTTTTTCCCTGCGACATCCATTATTATCTTGGCTAATTGATTTATCGTAACCATCTCTTCGGAACCAATGTTAACCGGCCCAATAAAATCTGAATCCATTAATCTCCGTATACCTTCGAGGCATTCATCAATATATAAGAAAGATCTCGTTTGTTTTCCATCCCCCCACATCTCTATTTCTTCACCATCAGGAACCTCTGCTACTTTTCTACAAAAAGCAGCCGGCGCTTTTTCTCTGCCGTCATTCCATGAGCCTTCTGGTCCGAATATATTGTGGAAACGAGCTATCCGGACATCCATACCATAGTTCCTGTGAAAGGACAAATATAGATGCTCGCTAAATAACTTTTCCCAGCCGTACTCACTGTCGGGACTAGCAGGATAAGCCGAATCTTCTGCTGTTTTGGGATTGTCCGGATCCAATTGATTATATTCCGGATAAATACATGCAGAAGAAGAATAAAATATCTTCTTTACATTTCTTTTATAACAAGCCTCAACCATGTTCAAGTTAATCAAAGCCGAATTATGCATAATATCTGCATCATTATCCCCAGTAAAAACAAATCCTGCACCACCCATATCTGCAGCCAATTGATATACTTCATCAAATCCTCTATCTACAACTCTACGGACAACTTTTTGTTCTCGTAAATCCCCAATAATAAAATCATCGGCTGCTGTAGATGAAAATTCAGGATATTTCAAATCCACCCCACTTACCCAATGGCCTTTCTGTATTAACCGCTTCACCAAATGGCTGCCGATGAAACCGCCGGCACCTGTGACTAAGATTCTTTTTTTATCCATGTTCTCAACCTTTCTGCTAATATTATGTTACCACAAGTGCTTTGTTCTAATTCTCTCTCCAGCCCACAGCAACCAGTTTGTTCCCAAAACGTCCGAATAGAGCATTTACGATATAGAAGCAGGCCTTAAATATACCAAACACAACCCTATTCTCAAGCAGCCGAAACCACCGAGATGGACGATGTGAATACCACATGCCATACCGTTTAAAGCGATAATCCTTCATCCCAAGCTCATAAAATAAGCTTTTTAACCTTCGAGGATGAAGACAATTTACATAATTTCCAGCCTCCTCATAATCTCCAGCCAAACCCAGTTTTACTGCTATTCGTGTAATAAAAGCATCTGCAGGTTCAGAAAAGAAAATCCCTTTTCGCGCAACCCTGGCCATATCTATTATTGCTTTTTCAGGTTTAGCCAGGTGATGAAGTCCATCGTGGACAAAGACAAAATCAAAGCTTCCTGCCTTGAATGGCAAATTTTCTGCATCTCCCTCAATCGTTTTAAAAATAAAACCAAAACGCCTTGCCCGCTCTTTAGCTTGCTGTAAAGCAACTAGTGAAAGATCTAAGCCAAACAAATTTGTTCCTAAATTGGCAAAATACTCCGCCTCCATGCCGGAGCCACAGCACACGTTTAACAGATTTTGATCTGAAAATGAGATACCTACAAGTTGAGCCATGGTCTGCATCTTATAGCCAATGAGAAACTCGTATAGCCTAGCTGTGCCATGAGGACGGGTGATTTCAAAATCAGAGAGTCCCCTATGGTTAAAGTACGCTCTTTACTCCTTCGCTTGGAAAGTCAGACCTTGCATTTACGATCCTCGAGTACCTTTCTGCTGTAATTTGTGCTCATACAGTTTTGTATCCACCTCAAACCAATATATGGCTTTTAGGACATTATAGATAAACCCTGCTTTACCATCGAGAAAACCTAAACGAAAAAAATAGGCATATATGAAAAACAAAACAGGCTTGAAAGGCGTTCGGAAAAAAAGCTCTTTAAAGAATCGCCGCCGCTGGATATGGGATCCAAACAGAGCTGGTTTCAAATCTTTGTTTTCTTGATCTCCCATTCGGTACGATTGAATAGCTACTTCCCAATCGGAATATACGTTATGGCACTCAAAATGATGATGAAGATCCTGAAAGTCACGATGAATCATCCGGCTGTTGGTATGTCCCAATTGCCCATGGACTACAGGATGTTCATGCATCTCCACATCATATCCCGTAACGTCTAGCGTGTCCATTCTCTCAAAACGGATACACTTATGTTTAAAGAGTATGCATTTCCAAAGTGGATCTCCATGTTTAAGTAGTTTCCTGAGGAAATAATAATTATATCTAATCATATACGCATCGTATTCAGATTCACTTTCTACAATACGCGCTACCTCTCGGCTTAGTTCCGGGGTCACCTCCTCATCGGCATCCACAATAAAGACCCATTCGTGAGAAAAGTTCAAATTATCCAGCGCCCAGTTTTTCTTTCTTGGATACTGCCCATTCCAGGTAAAGTTAATCACATTTTGTGTATATCTTCGGGCAATCTCTACGGTTCTATCCTCACTATTCGAGTCTACTACAAATATTTCATCCGCCCACCTAACACTTTCCAGACATTTGGCAATGTTAGCCTCCTCATTGCGTGTAGGAACTAAAACAGAAATGGGCACCTTATTCGTAGTATGCAATTTATATTCTCCCCTATTTACTTAAAATAAACGATAATTTTCGAGCCGCCATATAGGTCCCCAAGGGCACGGGCCGCATTCTCCCATATTGTCGCTGTTCGAAAACCTCAAAGCCAAAATCTCCCAACAACCTTTTCAAGTGTTTACTCGTAAAAAACCTAATATGTCCATCTTTTATATTACAGAAGTGCTTATCAAAGTTAAACATTACTAAGAAAAGATTCTTGATAAGTCCATGAAAGGGAGTTGTTAGGACAAGTATACCCCCCGGTTTCAGTGTGCGATTCATCTCAGCAAGCATCGTGTAGGTGTCCAAGACATGTTCGATTACCTCAAATGTGTAAATGGCATCAAACGTCTCGTCCTCGAAAGGCCAGCGCTTGTCACACGCTCCTTCAACGAACTGAATTTCTGGATAAGTACTTCGCGCTCTCTCAATGGCGTTCTTGGAAACGTCCATACCTATCGTTTCATAGCCTTGCCTGCGAACTTGCTCCGCCACAAAACCATTGCCACATCCAACGTCAAGAATTCTCTTCACATCCAAGTGCTTCAATGTCTGCAAAAGAAGAGCAATCCTCCTAGGAACCATAGGATCATGTTCTGGAGGAGCGCCGCCGGAAGATGTCCAATATGTGTCAAAGAAATTCTGTAGCTCAGCCATTTGCCTGCCCGCTCCCTGAAATAATATCATTGTAAGTCCTAATCAATTTATCAACAATTTTGGGCCAGGCATACTTCTCTGCCACCAATTTCTTTCCTCTTTCCCCCATATCCTCAGCAAGCGGTGAATCATCCAATACTTCAAGAATAGCCTCAGCAACCTGGTGGCTATCACAATCGGTGACTAAACCAGCGCCCGCCTCAACCACCTCCCGCCAGATGTTGACCTTATTAGAAATGATTACAGGTAAGCCGCAAGCCATCGCTTCGACCACAGCTATGCCGAAATTTTCGGAATACGAAGGGAGAACAAATAGGTCACTATCTCGAAGCACACTCAGCTTCTCTTCCCCTAAAAGCATTCCAGTAAAAAGTGAACGGCTTAGCACAATCTCTTCTTCAAGCCAGTTTCTAACTTTTATGCCATATCCCTCATTATCCGGACCTGCAAGGACCAAGTTGACATCGTTTCTTTTGCGGGCTACTTCTCCAAACGCCCTGGCGAGAACATCCATGCCCTTTTTGAAATTGATCCGGCTAAGAAAAAGGATGATTTTTCTACCTTCCAATTCAGGATATTTTTTTCTGAAGCTACCATACTTGGGAAGATTCGCATATTCCGAGAGGTCAATTCCGTTCGGAACGATGGCACCAGAAGCCCTGATTTTCAAGGGCTCTGCTAGTTCCATTTCTTCTTTGGCTGTATAGTGGATTGCCGCGGCGCCATTTAGATTTCGCTTTTCAAAGAAAAACTCGTAAATCTTCTTTCTACAAGAATGTCTGTTCCGAATAAAAGGATCCAAAATCCCATGTGGTCTAATGAGATAAGGGACTTTGAATTTTCTGCAATAATGTGCTGCAATTAGTGTATGGAACAAATATATTGAGTGTATGTGCACAATGTCATAGTTTTGAACTTGTGTACGCAGCTGATTTAACATTGGCATAGAAAATTTATATTCCCGCGGGAATTGCACAGGGAAATACCAAACCTTGATTCCTTCAACTTCCACCGGTGTATTCAAGGGCACATCAAGATTCTGCTTGCCATCTATGTTCGTCGTAAAGATAGTTACGTCTTGTTGCTGCTTGCCCACTTCCCGGCACAGTTCCAATACCAGCTTAGATGGCCCCCCATAACGCGGAGCAACGCTGGCTATAACATGAAGAATTTTCATAGTGGTCTTTTTGCCTCAAAATAGAGTGACCCGAGTTTATATTCTGACCCGTCAGTATTAACATCTAATCCAAATTGCTCCCAGTCAGTTATCTGGCTGGTAAAAGCGTCTACTTGTTGTATACTGCGGAACCCTGATTTTTCCAAAAGAAAACGAAGTGAGTAGCGATCATACATCCAGCGATGGACTTCTCCAGTTTGCCTGGCATAACCAAGAATGCGACGCTCAAGAAACCGGACTATCGGCCGCTGGTATTTTCTCATGGCCGGCTCCTTACGCACCATTTGCTCAAACAAATTTTCGGTAGTGAGTTCATGCCAATGCCTACGGCTCAAATCAGGTCCTGATAAATCCAGCTCCTGCAAACTCGATATATAATTCTTTGCTAATCTCTCAAGATCAGGAACGACCACTCTAATTACCCCACCAAGCTTCAACACACAATAACATTCAGTCAGAAAAGATAGTGACTCTTCCCTGTCAATGTGTTCAAGAAGGTGCGAATGGTATACTACATCAAATGTTTTGTCATCAAAAGGTATACCCTTACGTAGATCCCAAACGATTATGTTGGAGTCAATATTGCAAATGGCGGAAAAACGTTCGTCAGATATGATAGCCGACCTATGGAGCAATTTGGCAACAGTGGGAAAGTGTCGCAGCCGCGCATGAACTGAGAAATCAACATTGTTCCACTCAGGATGCATACGTTGACCACACCCAAGATTAATCAGCACCCTATTATTGGACGCACGCTTTGGAACGAATCGCTTCATTTTCAATCATTCCTATCCCAGCTTTTAGACAAGGCATGCCAATCTACACCCCGATAGCGCAAGGTCTCCCATTGAGCCCGTAAATAGTTTCCATTAATTG
>Ga0209121_10004058_pt1 | contig 13816 bp, 8 predicted proteins | sample Cruoilmetagenom3_FD_187292 | JGI IMG/M metagenome (GOLD analysis project Ga0209121, IMG submission 187292) | Oil polluted marine microbial communities from Coal Oil Point, Santa Barbara, California, USA - Sample 3 (SPAdes) (version 2) | ecosystem: Environmental > Aquatic > Marine > Oil seeps ...
CCTGCATTATTATTAGTAGCTTCGGCAATAATGGCTGCTACATGCGTCCCATGCCCATTGTTATCATTCGGATGAGCATCATCATTAACAAAGTCATATCCTGGAATAAAACGCACTCCCCCAAGATCGGTTGCCTGATGATACCATCCATCAAATGATTGAACCAGAGGATGTTCTTCATTTACGGGTATAGGATAATCCTCGTAGGCTACCCCACAATCTACGACTGCAATACCAACTGAACTATCACCCCTCTCTATATCCCAGGCAAGCTCCATATTGAGATGGTCCGGGTCCAGATGCCATTGATAGGGGAAATAAGGGTCATTTGGATGCCAGAATATTCTTCCGATTGCTATACGGTCTGCATAGAGAACAGAGGGTGCCTTTTGATACTCGCTCAATATCTTATCAATATCCTCACCATCGGGTATCTCTACTGTATAAAAGTCAAGATAGGAACTCTTGTAGGCAACCCTGCCTTTCAATTGAGCTGTGAGCCCCTTAATTTCATCATCCGAAACTCCATCCCTTAATCTAACCACAATACGATCCGGAGCCAAATATAGTAATGCATCCTTACCTTTGAAATCTATTGGACCATTGATAAGGGATAATATGAGAGTAAAAAGGAAACTAACAAGCATATCCTACTCCTTTAAGAGGGGAACAATCAGCTCCTTCCCTTTTGCATTTCAATATCCTCTTATTTCCTGTAATCTTTTCTTCAATATTTTCTCTGGCAGCGGTTGATACTTTTCGAATTGCATATGATGAACACCTCTGCCACTCGTGAGGGAGCGGAGGGTTGTGGCGTAACCAAATAAGTTCGAGAGCGGCACGAGGGTATCTACCAATTCGACATCTTCCCTGTGTCCAACACTTTTTATCTCTCCTCTCTTAGAATTAAGGTTATCTAAAACAGCGCCAAAATATTCTTTCGGTATTGTAATTTCAAGGCGCATAATGGGCTCCAGAATGATCGGATCTGCTTTTTTATATGCTTCCTTAAATGCTTTAGAGGCTGCAATCTTATAGGCGATCTCAGAGGAATCCACCTCATGATAGGACCCTCCCTTTAAAATAACACGTCCTCCAGAAACCTCATATCCTGCAAGACTCCCTGAATACCGTGCCTCTGCCACGCCTTCTTTTATAGCTTTAATATATTCATGTGGAATTTCATTCGCAGAAGCTTCATTTATAAACTCGTATTTTTCTGAGGGTTCCAGTGTCAGTATGGCATGGCCATACTGACCTTTCCCGCCAGTCTGTTTAATAAATCTACCTTCTGCTGTCGCTTTCTGCCTTATTGTTTCTCTATAGGAGACCTTGGGTGTGCTTACTCTTGCATCCACGTAAAACTCTCTCCTGATACGTTCTACAATTACTTCAAGATGAAGTTCACCCATGCCATAGATTAATGTCTCACCTGTATTTGGGTCTTTTTTCACTTCAAAAGTAGGGTCCTCTTCATTCATCCTATGTAGAGCCACAGCTAACTTCTCCTGGTCTGCAAGGGTTCGGGGAGTAATAGAGGTAAAAATAACAGGTTTCGGAACTTGCGGAGGCTCCAGAAGGATTGGATGTTTTTCTTCTGTGATTGTATGACCTGTCATAACCTCTTCCAATCCCCGAAGAGCAACGATTTCGCCTGCCTCCACCCTTTCTATCTCTTCCATTTTATTGGCATGCATAAGTATGATCTTAGAAATCCTATCTTTCTTGCCGGTATTAACATTCAGAACTTTCTCTCCCCTTTTAAACTTCCCGGAATAAACCCTGACAAAAGCTAATTTCCCGTGTGGATCAGTCAGGATTTTGAAGACAAGAGCACTAAAAGGTTCATCTTCTCTATTCCCCCTTATTTCTTCCTTACCGGTCTTCGGATTTTTGCCGAATGCGGGCGGAACATCCAGAGGGGAAGGCAAGTAATCCACCACGGCATCCATCACCTTCTGGACCCCTATATTCTTCAGCGCCGCACCCCCCATTACAGGAAAAACGTTGGATCTAATAGTTATCTTACGAATTACTTTTTTTAGTATTTCCGGAGCGATCTCCTCCCCATCAAGATACCATTCCATCACCTCATCGTCATAGAGACTGATTCTGTCTATCAATTCGTCCCTTAATTCATTTGCCTTTTCCATAAACAAAGAAGGGATGGGGATACTCTCATATTCCAAACCACTTTCATCCTTCCAAATCCAACCCTTCATCTCAACTACATCAATCATTCCCTTCAATTCCTCATCTAAAAAGAGCGGGAAATTAATCACCAGAGGAACAACCTTAAGTTTGCTTTTCATCATTTCAACTGTTCTAAAGAAATCTGACCCCTTTCTGTCCAATTTATTGATAAAAGTTATACGGGGTAACCCATACCTATTAGCCTGTCTCCAGACCGTCTCCGATTGAGCCTCTACCCCTTCCACACCACTAAATATCACTATCCCACCATCCAGGACCCTGAGTGTCCGCTCAACCTCCATTGTAAAATCTACATGTCCGGGGGTATCAATAATATTGATTCTCTTATCCTTCCAATAAATAGTTGTGGCTGCCGAAGTGATGGTGATTCCTCTCTCCTTTTCCTGGTCCATATAATCCATAGCTGCCGAACCCTCATCGACCTCACCCATCCGATGAACCCTCCCACTATAATATAGCACACGTTCAGTAAGAGTGGTCTTCCCTGCATCAATATGAGCCATTATGCCTATATTTCGAACTGCAGAAATATCGACTTTCTTCCCTATATAATATCTCTGATACATCGGGATACTTTAAAAAGAGAGTGTAATTAGCTTAACACAAGAATAAATAAGAACATCAATGGGTCACTGGAACTGCGAAAATTACCATCCAAAATGCGCAAAGGCCTTATTGGCTTCTGCCATCCTATGTGTATCCTCTTTCTTCTTATAGGCAACCCCTTCTTTCCTGGATGCGGATATTAACTCATTACAGAGACGTTCCTCTGTTGTATATTCACCTCTATTCCTGACAGCTTTTATTACCCATTTAATTGCAAGGGAAATTCTTCTGTCCGCCCGAACTTCCACCGGCACCTGATACGTTGCTCCTCCAACTCTTCTCGGCCGTACTTCAACCATAGGTTTCACGTTATTTATTGCTTTATTAAAGACTTCAATACCATCTGTGCCTGTCCTCTCAGTTATCGAGTCGATAGCTTTATACAAGATTCCCTCGGCTATAGTCTTTTTTCCATCGTTCATCAAGTCATTTATAAATTTGGAGACAAGAACAGAATGATATTTATAATCCGGAGCAATTGTTCTCTTAGGGGCTCTCCTTCTCCTCGCCATCTACTCCTCCTTTGGTTTCTTCGTTCCATAACGGGAACGACTCTTCTTACGATTCTCTACGCCCACTGAGTCGTAAACACCCCTTACTATATGGTACCTAACCCCTGGCAGATCCTTAACCCTTCCCCCTCTCACGAGAACGATTGAGTGCTCCTGAAGCGCATGCCCTTCTCCGGGGATGTATGCTGTAACGACTGCGCCATTGGACAATCTCACTCTTGTCACTTTCCGCAAAGCCGAATTCGGTTTCTTAGGTGTTGTTGTGTAAACCCTGACACAAACTCCCCGTTTCTGCGGACAACCTTCCAGAGCAGGTGATTTCGTCTTCTTAATTACTTTTTTCCTTCCCTTGCGCACCAGTTGATTAATTGTTGGCATGAAATACCTCCTACGCTCCTTTTACTTCTTCTTTTTCCTCTTCCTCGTATTTCAATTGAATTACATTATAGTCTCTAAAGCCTGTTCCTGCTGGGATTTTACCTCCGATTATCACATTCTCTTTGAGTCCTCTCAAGTAATCCACTTTACCTTCCAGCGCAGCGTTCAGCAGTACATTGGTTGTTTGCTGAAAAGATGCCGCCGCTATAACGGAATCTGTTGAAAGGGATGATCGGGTAACACCCAGGAGCAAAGGCTCATATGTAGCAGGCTTCCCACCTTTTGTTACCACTTTTTTATTCTCATCCTTAACTTTCTTCGCATCTACTACCTGTCCCTCCAGGTATGAAGTATCTCCGCCATTTGCTATCTTTACCTTTTTAAACATCTGGCGAACAATGATACCTATATGTTTATCAGCAATCGGAACACCTTGCATCCTATAAACCTCTTGAATCTCATTTAAGAGATATTGTTGTGCTGCTATAACTCCTTTTATGCGTAGAATATCCTGAGGATCAACAAATCCCTCACACAGTTTGATGCCTGCTGTTACCTTCTGTCCCTCGTGGACTGTAAAGTATTTACCATAGGGAATCTTATATTCTCTCTTATCCTTACCTGACTCAACAAAAATTTTACGCTTACCGCGGGACACCTCGCCAAAACTAACAATCCCGTCTATTTCTGAAATTATCGCTTTATCTTTTGGAGTTCTTGCTTCTACAAGAGCCTCAACTCTGGGAAGACCTCCAGTGATGTCCTGAGTCCTTGCAATATCCCGGGGTTTCTTAGCCAGAAGGTCTCCGACTTCAACCTTATCACCGTTTCCGATAAAGAGATATGCTCCCCTCGGGATAGAATAACTTTCTGTTTTCTTACTGGATTTCTTACCTTCTGGTATGATTTCTATCGTGGGGATGTATTTCCGAGTTTTCTCATATACTACCATCCGTTGTCTCTTACCTGATTCATCCACCATCTCTTTTAGTGTAACACCCTCTTTAATGTCGACGAATCGCACTTTACCCGATTGTTCTGCTATTATTAAATTCGAATACGGTTCATATTCAAAAAGGATATCACCCGTATTTACCCCCACCCCATTTTCTACCCTGAGTATAGCTCCATAAGGAACCTGATATTTCAATCTTCCACCACTATGTATCAAGTAAATAGCACCCTTCCTCGAAAGCACTACAGGGGGGTTACTTTTACGTTTCTCAAACAAGAGATCCGAGGAGAATTCTATTTCCCCTTCTTTTGGAGCCTTTTGAGAGGATTCTTCAGCCACACCAGAAGCAATTCCTCCAACGTGGAAAGTTCGTAGCGTCAACTGCGTACCAGGTTCACCAATGGATTGAGCAGCTATTATGCCTACCGCTGTACCTATTTCTACTAACCTACCAGTAGATAAATCCCTTCCGTAACATTTTTGACATAGACCTCTCTTAGATTCACAGGTAAGAACCGAACGCATCTTAACTGACTCAACCCCTGACTCTTCTACTTCTCTTGCAATCTCTTCAGTAATCCACTCCTCTGCTGGAACAATAATTTCTCCTGTAAGAGGATGCACTACATCATCCGCAGTAAATGAACCTACAATCCTATCCCTTAAGGGTTCAACAATCTTGCCTCCCTCTACCAGGGGACTAACATCAATACCCATCACGGTTCCACAATCCTCCTCTATGATTACTACCTCCTGAGCAACATCCACCAGTCTCCTGGTAAGATACCCTGCCTCAGCTGTCTTTAACGCCGTGTCTGTTAGCCCTTTTCTTGCACCATGGGAGGAGATGAAATATTCCATTTCATTTAAGCCCTCTTTAAAAGAATGCAGGATCGGAGTTTCAATAATTGCTTGAGTTGACAATTTTTTCTGGGGTTTGGACATAAGACCCCGAAGGCCACAAAGTTGTCTGACCTGATCCATATTTCCTCTCGCACCAGATATAGCCATCATATGGATTGGATTGAATCCCTCCCTATCCTTATATAAAGCTTCAGCCAGTAATTTCTCTATCTGGTCTGTTGCGCGCGTCCATGCATCAATCACCTTATTATATCTTTCACCCTCAGTGATGACTCCTTTCGCACTATACTGTTCCTTTGCTTCTCTAACTTTCTTATGTGCATTCTCAATAATTTTTTCTCTCTCTTCAGGAATTATCATATCATCTATACCAAAGGTTAGACCCGAACGAGTAGCATATTTAAAACCCAGAGTCTTAATATCATCAAGGAAAGGAGCAGTTTCGTCCATACCTAATTTCTTATAACACTTAAGAATAAAAGCGTGTAAACCTTTGTTATTAAGTGTCTCATTTACCCACCTGAGTGGCTCAGGGACGATTTCATTAAATATTACCCTTCCTATAGTTGTTTCAATCCATTCCCCTTTATAATTAAATTTAACCCAATCATGAAGACCCACTATGCCTTCTTCATATGCACTAATAGCTTCGTCCATATCATCGTAGAATCTTTCTATCTTCTTTTCTACCAGTCTTTCTTTCGTAAGATAATAAATCCCGATTACTATATCCTGAGTTGGTGATATTATAGGATCTCCATTAGCAGGGGAAAGAATGTTTCTGGAAGACAGCAGAAGGAAATAGGCCTCCAATTGAGCGTGTGGCGAAAGAGGGATATGAACAGCCATCTGGTCGCCATCAAAGTCAGCATTGAATGGAGGGCAAACCATTGGATGAATCCTAATAGCATTTCCTTCTACTAACTTGGGCAGGAAAGCCTCTATTGATATCCTGTGTAATGTAGGCGCCCGGTTAAGAAGAATTGGATAACCATCTACTATTTCCTCCAGCATATCCCATACCATTGGATCATCTGTCTCCAGCTTCTTCCTCGCTTTCCTTATTGAATCCACCACGCCTTGTTCTTCAAGCTTTCTTATTATGAATGGCTTAAATAATTCTCTCGCCATCGTTTTAGGAAGCCCGCATTCGTGTAACTTCAGAGTAGGATCTACAGTGATAACGGATCTTCCAGAATAATCGACTCTCTTCCCCAGGAGATTCCTTCTAAATCTTCCTTTCTTTCCTTTAAGAGAATCGGTAATAGACTTAAGCGGCCTGTTACCCCTTCCCTTAATGGGACGATTTATCCTTGAATTATCCAGGAGAGCATCTATAGCTTCCTGAAGCATCCTTTTTTCGTTCCGTAAGATTATCTCGGGAGCATCTATCTCAATAAGATTCTTCAATCTATTGTTTCTTGTGATAACTCTTCTATAAAGGTCATTTACATCAGATGTGGCAAACACTCCTCCTTCAAGTGGAACAAGAGGCCTTATATCAGGAGGAATTACCGGAAGTACGCGCAGAACCATCCATTCCGCCTTATTCCCGGATTTTCTGAACGGTTCAACTATTGATAGTTTCTTTAATAACTTCTTTTTCGTATGCTTCGATTTTTCACTCTTTATCTGGGCTCTGAGTCTTTTGGAAGTAGTATCCATATCAATACCCTTTAAGAGGTCATGAATTGCCTCCGCACCCATCTTAGCAGTAAAGGATCCGTGGAATTCCTTCTGGAGTTCTTGATAATCATCATTGGTAAGTATTTGTCCTTTTTTAAGTGGAGCATCACCTGGCTCCGTCACAATATAAGATTCATAATAAAGAATTCTCTGCAACTCCGGCTGACTTAAATCAAGTAAATTGCCTATTATTGAGGGAGTGGATTTATAAAACCATATATGGGCCACTGGTATTGCCAGTTCGACATGTCCCATCCTTTCCCTTCTGACGCTGGATTTTGTCACTTCGACCTTACATCGCTCACATATATGTCCTTTATACTTTGGACCTTTGTATTTTCCACAGTTACATTCGTAGTCCTTTACCGGGCCAAATATCCTTTCGCAGAATAATCCTCCCATCTCTGGTTTCTGAGTTCTGTAGTTTATGGTTTCTGCCTTTTTAACCTCTCCATATGACCAGGAGAGTATCTTTTCTGGATACGCCAGGGAGAACTTTATCATATCGAAATTCCTGGGCAGACCTTCCCTGTGTTTTCCGACATTAAATCTCATATTTTTCCTCCTCACCTTTTTTAAGGAGTTCGACATTCAAACACAATCCCCTTAACTCCTTCACAAGAACATCGAATGAAGTAGGCAACCCCGGTTCTGGTGGTGCTTTACCCTTAACTATAGCCTCGTATGTCTTATTCCTCCCCTCAACATCATCTGATTTAACAGTAAGCATCTCCTGTAAGGTATGAGAAGCTCCATACCCTTCAAGTGCCCAGACCTCCATCTCTCCAAATCGCTGTCCACCATACTGCGCTTTCCCGCCCAGGGGTTGCTGGGTAATTAGAGAATAAGGGCCGGTTGCCCTTGCATGATGTTTATCTTCAACCATATGGTAAAGCTTCATTATATACAAATAACCAACTGTTATCCTCTCATCAAAAGGTTCCCCTGTTCTTCCATCATAAAGATTAACCTTCCCATCCTCCGGGAGATTGGCTTCTTTGAGTAGAGATTTAATTCTATCAACAGAAACACCTTCAAAGACCGGACTACCTACCTTCATATTTAACTTATGAGCAGCCCAGCCAAGATGAGTCTCAAGTATCTGACCTACATTCATTCTTGATGGAACGCCTAAAGGATTAAGTGCTATATCAACAGGGGTCCCATCCTCCAGATAGGGCATATTTTCTTCGGGAACTATCCTTGCAACTACTCCCTTATTCCCATGTCGCCCGGCAAGTTTATCTCCTATAGAAAGTTTCCTGCGTTTTCCTACATATACCTTTACTAATTTATTTACACCAGCTAGTAACTCATCCCCCCTCTCAGCAATCATTATATTATCATCCCTTTCTTTTTCCAGTTTCTTTACTGCTACCCCGGCCTCTCTTATAAACTTTTGTATCTCAGGAAAACCCTTAAGTTCTTTCCATTGATCTATTCTGGATATATGTTCATGTTTAAATTTAGAATTATGTCTCACCAGAACACACTGTCTTTCTTCTCCACTCTTTTCATCCTTTTCTAAGATGTAAAGAGTTTCCTTAGCTTTCTTATCCACCAGTTTATCCGCAACAACAGATGCCCGTCTCTTTTTCAATTCCTGAATGCGTCTATTATATTCCTCCCAGATTTTGTCTATTTTTTCCTTCCGCACCTTTCTTTCAAGAATATTGGTACCAATCACTACACCATGAACACCTGAAGGAACTTTAAGAGATGTGTCCTTCACATCCTCAGCCTTTTTCCCGAATATAGCGCGAAGTAACTTTTCTTCAGGGGTCAGTTCCGTCTCACCTTTAGGTGAAACCTTACCGACAAGTATGTCACCCTCATTCACCTCAGCCCCTATCATTACGATTCCCTCATCGTCTAAAAAAGCGACTGCTTCGTCAGAAACATTAGGAATCTCATCAGTAGTCTCTTCAGAACCAAGCTTTGTATCCCGAACTTCACATGTATATTCTTCAACGTGAAAAGAACTGAATACATCTTTTTTAAGCAATTCCTCAGAGACAACAATAGCATCCTCGTAATTCCATCCAAAGTATGGAACGAATGCAACAAGAACATTCTGACCTAATGCCAGTTCTCCCCCTTGCATAGATACGCCATCGGCGATTATATCCCCTTTCTTTACCTTCTGTCCTTTTTTAACAATAGGACGCTGATTCACGCAGGTATTCTGGTTAGATCTCTCGAACTTTTTGAGTTGATATATGTCATAGGGTTCTACACTTAGGCTCTCATCCGCTTTAATCCAGATTTCATCAGCCCTAACCTTATGAACCATACCTCTCCTTCTGGCTATTACACCGGACCCGGAATCTCGGGCTACCTTTTCTTCAATACCGGTACCTACAATGGGTGATTTTGGCTCTATCAGGGGGACCGCCTGCCGTTGCATATTTGCTCCCATCAAAGCCCTATTGGCATCATCATGCTCCAGAAACGGAATAAGAGAAGAGGAAACAGAAACCAGTTGCTGGGGAACAAGGTCCACATAATCAACTTCTTCTCTCTTTATCAGCGGATAAGAATCTTTTCTCCTTGCTATTACATACTCTTTTGCAATTCTGTTTTTCTTGTCCACTTCCAGATTTGCTGGAGCAATAGTGTATTTATCCTCCGTCGTAACATCAAGATAATCAACCCTATCTGTAATTACACAATTTTTAACCCTTCTATAAGGAGTTTCTATAAAGCCATCTTCGTTAACGCGGCTCATAGAGGCAAGACTCGTGATCAAGCCTATGTTGGGTCCCTCTGGAGTTTCAATGGGACAGATGCGGCCATAATGGGAGTAATGGACATCCCGAACTGCAAAACCAGCTGTATCACGTGTCAATCCTCCTGGGCCCAGAGCAGACAATCGCCTTTTATTTGTAAGTTCAGCCAGAGGGTTAGTCTGATCGAGAAACTGGGAAAGTTGACTTGTGGCAAAGAATGAATTTATAAGACCTTTAATCTGCCTTGTATTTATCAACTCCTTAGGAGCTATCTCCTCTTCTTCTCTAATAATCATTCTTTCCGTAATCGTTTTAGCCATTCTCCTCAGTGCTATCCTGAATTGATTTTCCAATTGTTCACCAACAGTCCTTATCCTTCTATTCCCAAGATGGTCAATATCATCTTCATCCCTTTTCCCATCAGCAAGTTCCATTAAACCTTTGATTGTATTTATAAAATCCAGGGGAACGAGGGCTAAGGCATTTTCGTCGACTTCCTGGTTTAGTTTCCTGTTTATTGCATGCCTGCCCACTCTGGAAAGGTTGAATTCCGCCGGGCTAAAGAAAGAAGAACGAAAATATCTTCGGGCAATTTTCAAATTAGGAGCATCTGTTCCCCTAAGATATCGATATATCTGTTGTATTGCCTCCTTCCCATCATTTGTCTTATCCTTTTTTAGAGCGTTCAATAAATAAGAAGGGGTTCTATCATCAGGTATCGATAGGATAGAAACCTTCTTAATGCCCTTGTCTTTCCATTCTTGCAGTTTTTCATCATCTATCTCATCACCCGCCTCTGCGAACACCTCTCCAGTCTTTTCTCCGATAACATCCCTTGCAAGGTATTTATCAATGAGACCTTCTCCAACCTTAGCCTCCGTGGAGTCAAAGAAAAGGGAAAGGATTTCTTCTTTCGAATTCCATCTCCCCGTTGCATTATTCATCTTCTCATCTATTTCATGAATTCTAGAAACCAATTCTTCCTTATACCCTTTCTCCTTTAATATGGAAAGTTTCGACTCTCTTTTCTCTTCTAAATTCTTTATATCTGCAAGATACCCCAGAGTTTTTACGAGGATTGTAATAGGGAAACTCCGCCTTCCATTCAGATTGACCTTCATCACTTCGTTCAGTTTTATTTCAAAACGAAGCCATGAACCACGATCAGGAATTATCTGCGACTCGAATTTACTCCTTGCCTCATCTACCTTTTCTTCCTCGAAATAGACCCCAGGCGCACGATGGAGCTGACCTACTATAACCCTTTCCACACCATTAATGATAAAGCCTCCCCTATCAGTCATTATTGGAAAATCTGAAAGAAAAACGTCTTGTTCTATTGATTGTCGAACTTCTTTCTCTGGCTTAAAATCTTCTATTCCTCCTATAACAAGTGTTTCCTCGGGTTCTTCATACTCTATAAGCCTGAAACGCCCATAAAGTGGTGCAGAATAAGAAACCTCTTTTACCTTAGCCTGATTGGGGGAATACTTTGGAGATTCAAGCCAATAGTTAAGATATTCTAATTTATATCTGCCATGAATATCCTTTATTGGAAATACCTCACGAAACACAGACTCCAGTCCCCTATCTGCTCGCTTCTCTGGATTATCATTATATTTCCACTGTATAAATCTTTCAAAGGAGTCGCGCTGAATAGATAAAAAGTTTGGCGGCTGGAAATCAATACCAGTTAAACCCAGAAATTTCCTGCCCTCATTTAAAAACTTCCTTTTAGAAGCCAATAGGAACCCTCCTTGTACAATATCTTAGAATTTTAACAGCAAAAAATCCATCACTATAAGTTTCAGGTGTTAAAAACACTCTTTCTTTTATTATATAGTATACATCTTATGGTGACTACTTTAATTCTATTTCACCACCTGCTTCTTCAACAGTCTTCTTGATTTCCAGAGCTTCTACTTTAGATACTCCTTCCTTGATTGATTGAGGTGCAGATTCTACAAGCTCCTTAGCTTCTTTTAAACCGAGTGAGAGAAGAGATCTTACCTCTTTAATTACCGAAAGCTTACTATCACCAAAAGACTTAAGTATTACATTAAATTCGGTCTTCTCCTCTGGGGCTTCACCATCTCCTGCTGCAACTGGAGCAGTCTGAACCATTGGAGCAACTGCTGTTACTCCAAACTTTTCTTCCATGGCATCTACCAATGCCTTTAATTCTAATACCTTCATCTTCTCAATTAAATCAATAACCTTTTCTGCGTTTTTTGATAATTTTACTTCCTCAGCCATTATTCCTCCTTTTGTTTCGCCAAGAGAGAAAGAACGCTTATTAACTTTCTTGGTATCCCAGAAAGCACATAAACCATTCCATTTAGAGGTGAAGAGAGTGAACCGATCATTTTCTCATACATTTTTTCCCTTGATGGGATAGAAGCCAATTCCATGAAACTCTTGGCATCATAAATCTCCCCATCAAGATATACACCATTAATCATCGGTTTATCTTCATCTCCCTTAAAATCAGAAATAACCTTGATCGGCTGCATAGGGTCATCATACCCAAATATAAGTGCCATAGGACCTTCAACAAAACGAGAAAAATCCTCAAGAGAATTCTCCTTTAAAGCTCTAAGAATAAAGCGATTCTTAAAAACTTTCATCTCGGCACTCGTACCCTTAAGAGTTCTACGCAATTCGCTCATCCTTGAAGCAGTAAGGTACTTGTAGTTCGTAAAACATACACAACTGGCCCTATTGAATTTTTCTTTTACCTCTTTAACTATTTCTTTCTTTTCTTCTACACCCATAACTATCCTCGCTAAATGATTTCATTTCTTACTTGATTGACATCAACCTTCACACCAGGACTCATTGTTGGAGAAAGTGTAATCCCATGAATATATGCACCTGAAGCAGACGGTGGTCTCTGGCTCCAAATCGCCCTTATCACCTCCAGGAAATTCTCGTAAAGCTTGTCTTCCTCGAATGAAGCTTTTCCTATAGGGAGATGAAGATTCCCACCGCGATCTACCTTAAAGTTTATCTTTCCCTTCTTTACCTCCCGTACGGCTTCCCCTATATCTCTTGTCACCGTTCCATTCTTAGGGGTCGGCATCAATCCTCTGGGGCCCAATATCCTTCCTAATTTCCCTATCTTAGGCATCATCTCCGGTAGGGCAATAATTGCATCACAATCCAGCCATCCCCCTTCTATCTTTTCAATAAACTCATCACCCCCAACCCAATCAGCTCCCGCAGATTCTGCTTCTACCTGTAATTCTCCTTCTGCAAAGACAAGCACTTTCTTTTCCTTACCACTCCCTTCCGGGAGCACGACAGAACCTCTCACCATCTGGTCGGATTTCCTTGGATCTACACCAAGTTCTACAGCCAGTTCGATAGTTTCATCAAATTTGGCAGACGCTAAAGCAAGAACCTGATGGATTGCTTCTCTTACTGGATACTTTATGCTCTTATCATAACTGTTCTGCAATTCCTTATATCTCTTAGTCCGTTTCATTACTCACTTCCCTCAACTAATATACCCATTGACCTGGCTGTTCCTTCAACTACTTTCATGGCCTGCTCTATGTCTTCGGGTCTTAAGTTATCGAACTTCATCTTGGCAATCTCTCTTATCTGCTGCTTTGTCACTGTGGCAACCTTCTCTCTATTGGGTTCACCTGACCCTTTTAAAATACCCACAGCTTTCTTGAGAAGGAATGAAGTAGGGGGTTTCTTCATAATAAAATCGAAGGAATTGTCATGATATACCGTAAGAATCACAGGAATGAGGTCATCCCCCCTATCTTTGCTCTTATCATTAAATCGATTGCAGAAGTCCATTATATTAACACCATATTGCCCCAGAGCTGGACCAATAGGTGGTGCAGGAGATGCCTGCC
>Ga0209121_10004059_pt1 | contig 13816 bp, 9 predicted proteins | sample Cruoilmetagenom3_FD_187292 | JGI IMG/M metagenome (GOLD analysis project Ga0209121, IMG submission 187292) | Oil polluted marine microbial communities from Coal Oil Point, Santa Barbara, California, USA - Sample 3 (SPAdes) (version 2) | ecosystem: Environmental > Aquatic > Marine > Oil seeps ...
GCCTTGGTCAACGAAACCATCAGGTCAATATCCTTTAAAATTCCTGCACCCGCACCTTTGCTTACCACTTTTTTAACAGGGCAGCCAAAATTAATATCAATGATATCGGGTTTTGATTTTTCGACAATCTCCACAGATTGCAACATGGAATCGAGATTGGCGCCAAAGATCTGTATGCCCACTGGGCGTTCTTTTTCGTAGATATCCAATTTCATGACACTCTTGGCGGCATCACGGATCAAGCCTTCGGAAGAAATGAATTCAGTATACACCACATCGGCACCTTGCTCCTTGCATAATGCCCGAAAGGGAGGGTCGCTCACATCCTCCATAGGAGCAAGTAAGAGTGGGAATTCTGGCAATTGTATGTCTCCGATTTTAGGCATCTACCACTTTTTGGAATATGGCGCAAAAATAATCAATTTCAAAAGGTAATATCAACTTCGACTTTTTTGCCCTCCCTGTCGACAATCACTTTGGTGGAATTCCCTTCCTCAAAGGTTGATAAAGCGCGCATATAACTCATCATATCAACCACGGTACTATCGCCCAATTGAATGACGATATCCCCTTTTAGCAAGCCCGCTTTTTGGGCCGGTTTATCTTCACTGACTCCATCTATGCGCATGCCCTTACCGTCAAAAAGGTAATCGGGAACAACGCCTAAGGCCACCTTAAAGCGAGGCACTTCCTCACTTTCGTTCTTTGTCTTTTTGAACACCAATTTAGGGTCATCATCCAACTCGGAAATCACTGAGGTTATATAGCCCACAATCATTTGCATGCCTTCATAGTTCAGCTTCTCGGCATCATCAGTGGGTTTGTGGTAATCTTCATGCTGCCCTGTAAAAAAGTGCAGTACCGGAAGGTCTTGGAGGTAAAAAGAAGTATGGTCCGATGGCCCTACCCCAGACTCTTTAAGCGCCAGTTTAAACCCTAGATTTGAAGCATTCAATACTTGGTTCCAGATAGGGGCAGTGCCGGTACCGCTAACAGATAAGGTCTTGTCTTCCCTTAATCTTCCCACCATATCCATATTGATCATATAATTAACCCGGGCCAGATCAATAGTTGGATTTTTAGCAAAATAATTGCTGCCCAACAATCCTATTTCCTCACCAGAAAAAGCCATAAATAAATAGTTGTGGTTTTTATCCTGACTGTTAGTGAGACTATCAGCCAATTGAAGCATTACCGCAACGCCGCTGGCATTATCATCCGCTCCGTTATGTATGGCAGGACCTTCACGATGCAATGAACCTTCACCGCCCATTCCCAAATGATCATAATGGGCGCCAATAATGATGGTGTTTTCGGCATTATTGTCCCAATAGCCCATAATATTGGTTCCGGTAATTGAACTATCACTGCTAACATAGGTAGCCTCTTGGTGTGGGTCTTTTTTAGGCTTAAATGAAAATGTTTGATAATAGGATGCAGAATCCCCAGCAGGATCCAAGTGCAGGTCTTTCATTCTTTGCATAATATATTGCGCTGCCTTAAGCTCATACGCAGTACCTGTTTCACGCCCCCTAAGACTATCACTAGCTAAAAAATAAACATCGTCTTGAAGACTAACAGTGGGTGCTTTTTCCTTTTTACAGGATACGATTAACAACAAAATCAGTGGTATTACTATCTTTTTTATCATTTTTGCATGAAGTTTTATCCAAAATTAAACATCCTATGAGAACTATTCTATGTTTTGCCATTGTAATCTTGTTTGTTAATTGCAAGACCGATCCAAAAAAACAACCAGTGACCGAAGAAAAGCCTTCGACCCTAATGGCAGGTTCGGATACTTTGATCTACAGCGGTGAAAAACATTTTAAATCGATCCGGCAAATAACTTTTGGCGGGGACAATGCCGAAGCCTATTGGAGTTTTGATGACAAACAAATGATATTTCAGTCAAATAACAAGCAATGGGGTTTGGAATGTGACCAGATGTTCTTAATGGATATAACGGAAAATTTCAAAGACAAGCAACCACCCATGGTCAGCACCGGAATGGGCCGTACCACCTGCGCCTATTTTTTACCTGACAATACCCATTTTGTGTACGGTTCCACACATCTGGTTGACCCAGCTTGTCCTGAAGTACCTTTGCGCAAGAATGGCAAATACGTTTGGCCCGTTTACGATTCCTTCGATATTTTCGTGGCTGATCTGGAAGGAAATATAACCGCGCAATTGACCAATGAACCGGGTTATGATGCCGAGGCAACGGTTTCACCCAAAGGGGATAAAATCGTTTTTACCTCAACCCGAAGCGGTGATCTTGAATTGTATACCATGAACTTGGACGGAAGCGATGTAAAACAAATTACCGACGATTTGGGTTATGACGGGGGCGCCTTCTTTTCGCCCGATGGCACCAAACTTATTTTTAGGGCCTCAAGGCCAAAAACCGAAGAAGCCATCAAGGAATATAAAGATTTGCTTGCCCAAGGTTTGGTTGAACCAACCGATATGGAGCTCTTTATTTGCAATGCCGATGGAAGTGATCTAAAACAACTCACTTTTTTGGGGAACGCCAATTGGAGTCCGTTTTTTCATCCTTCAGGAGAAAAAATACTTTTTTCGAGCAATTTTGAAGCGGAGAAAGGTTTCCCTTTTAATTTATACCTGATAGATCTTGATGGCAAAAATCTGGAACGTGTAACACACGGGCAGACCTTTGATGCTTTTCCGGTATTCTCTAATGATGGTAAATATTTGGCTTTCTCAAGTAACCGTAACAACGGAGGGCGCAGGGATACGAATCTGTTCATCGCCGAGTGGCAGGATTGATCAATTAAATCCTATTGCGCTCCTCTACTTTTTTAGATTTTTTATTGGTCCTGATTCTTGTGTTTCCGAACTTATATCGAAACCCTAATACAACCAATCTGCTTTCTGGCCTGTAATAGGAAGTGTTATCCTGGTTAAGGAATTTTCTGGTGTTAAATAGCCTTGAGTCATTAAAAATATCATCTACCCCTAACGATATGCTTCCTTTTTTATCCCAAAGTGACTTTTGTAGGGTAATGCCCAATTTTGAGTAATCTTCCTGCCTTGAATTTCCTTGGATAACGGGAGAGGAATAGAGCAAACTCACATCTGCCTTTAAACTTTTGTCACTTAAAAAAGAAAAGCCGCTATTGGATCGTATATACGTATTCCATAATCCGTTTTCAACCAATTGCCCAGAATCCAAATCAGTGAAATTACTTTCTATATATGCCGTAGAGGCCATAAAATAGAAATGCCAGTTATTGGTGAAGTTCTTGCTGATGCTGAAATTAAAGCCATAGGCATAATCCTTGTCTACATTTGAACTGATAAAGCGCAATAGTTGCGAATCATTATCTTGAAATACCAGTCTTTGGTAGTAATTTGTACGATTCTTGTAAAACAGTTCAAAGGTATACCCACGGTTAAAGGTATAACCCCCGGCCATGTAATGCCGTGACGATGGCAATAGGTCCGGATTGCCCTCCACTATTGAATTATTACTTTGAAAAGCCTGAAACGGGTTTAGATTATTATATCGCGGTCTGGTAATTCTACGGTAATAATACAAATGAAATTCATGTTTTGCACTAGGGGTGTACTGCATTGAAAATGAAGGGAAAAGCTTAAAATAGTCATTCTTCTTGGGAGCTTCGGCGGTATTGAGTTTTCCCGTGGTATTGGTGTGCTCTGCCCTTAGACCCACTTTGACATTCCATTTCTCCCATTTGTTGTCTATACTGGTATAGCCCGCTACAATACCTTCATCATATTCAAAAACACCGGCTTCGGTAGAATCGATTCCTGGTTGGTTCCTATCAAACCCTTCCTGGTCAATACGCCCCTTGGAATTGATTTGGGCATACCTAAGTCCTGTCTCAAATTTCGAACTTGTGCCCAAAGGGGTAATAAAATCTGCTTGAATGCTATATAGATTAATATTTTGGGTAGAATTTGTCAAGAAATCATTCTCTGAGGTCAGGTTGTTATTGACATCAAAAAAATCAGTGTTCAAATCTTGTCCACGCTCATAATCATAATAGGTATAGTGCGTATTCATTGATAATTCAGCGCCCTTCTTGTGTAGCTTGTGTACAAAATCCAAATAAAAAGAAGTGTTTAGCTGTTTTTCTTCAGAATCGTTCAGCGTTATAAAACTTGATACAGCTGCCCCATTGGTATCTGTTATTTGGGTTTCCGTATCGTACATTCTAGCCACACTGGGATTCCATTGGTTCAAGGTAGAAATAGACAATGAATTGCGGTCATCAATGAAATAGTCGAAAAAGGCATTGAAATTATGTCGTTTGCGTCTGCGAATGTAATCTTCCTCGGCCGCCCATGTAGATGCAATTGAGCCATCATCAATAAAATTGGTAACATCGGTATATTGCGTAAACCACTTTTCTTGACTAAAACTGTAATTCGTCGAAAAACTGGTCTTACTTCCTTTAAAAAAATGATCGGTTCCTAAGGTGTGTTTCGGGAAAACGCCTTGGGTATACCTATTGAAAACAGCGCCATTATACCCTGAAATCAAATTTTTCTTCATTATAATATTAATCAACATACCATCTTCCGCACTATACTTGGCAGGAGGATTGGTGATTACCTCTATTGATTCAACATTACTTGCCGTAGTACCAGAAAGCAGATTGATCACATCGGCCCTCGGAAGATTTATTTTTCTCCCATTGATCATTATTCCGATATCCTTGCTCCCTTTTACCGAAAGCTCATTATTGATGACCACAACCCCTGGGGCTCTTTTCAGTGCTTCCCAAATATCCCCATCTGAAAATGCGGTATTCCCAATATTGAAAACAAGACGGTCAACTTTACGCTCAACCCTTGGTTTTTGCGTGGCTACAATAACTTCATCTAGAACTTGGGCGTAATTGGAAATAGTTATAGTCCCAACATCCGTATCGGTTATGATTGATACGTTTAAAAAATCGGACTCATTTTCGAGGTAACTGGCCTTTATCAAATAATCGCCAGGAGGTATGTTGGTGATTTTAAAAACACCTTTATCATCTGTAGAGGAACCATTGATCAAAATACTATCCAAAGCACTTAACAACAATACATTGGCCAACCATATTGGTTCACCATCGGTGCTGATGATTTTACCATGAAGATTATATTCCTGTGAAAATGATGAGGAAGTCAAAAAAGCAAGAAGTAGGTATAATATGATCTGTTTGCTCACGAAAACATTTGATTGGGGGTGTAACTTAAGAAAAAAACACGAATTCTCTTACAAAAAAAGTGCGTTTCATCAATAATAATCCAGAAGGTATTCCTAATTATAAAATCCATAGCACAAAACAACCACGGTTTATTTTGCACTATATTTGCACTTCCGAAAGAAAACGGTCTTTTTCAACTGAATTGAGGCCGGGGATAATTTGAATTTAATCTAAATAGTAGTTGAAAAATATACGAAACTTTTGCATTATCGCGCATATTGACCATGGCAAAAGTACCTTGGCTGATAGGCTGTTGGATTTTACTGGTTCTGTAACGGAACGGGAAAAAAAAGAACAGTTATTGGACACTATGGATCTTGAGCGTGAACGTGGCATTACCATAAAAAGTCATGCCATTCAAATGGATTATACCTATAAAGGCGAGGAATATATTTTGAACTTGATCGATACCCCTGGTCATGTAGACTTTTCCTATGAGGTGTCCCGTTCCATTGCAGCTTGCGAAGGCGCCCTTTTAGTGGTAGATGCAGCACAAAGTATACAAGCGCAGACGATAAGTAATCTTTATTTGGCACTTGAAAATGATCTTGAGATTATTCCTGTTTTGAACAAGATAGATCTACCTAGTGCCAATCCTGAGGAAGTCACTGACGATATTGTGGATCTTTTAGGCTGTAAGGCAGAGGATATAATCCCTGCAAGTGCCAAGACCGGTTTAGGAATTGGGGAGATTTTGGAAGCTATTATCGAGCGTATACCTGCTCCCACAGGAAATGCTGACGAATCGCTGCAAGCTTTGGTTTTTGATTCTGTTTACAATCCTTTTAGAGGGGTAGAAACCTATTTTAGGGTGATCAATGGTGAAATCAGGAAGGGTCAAAAAATTAAATTTGTCGCCACTGATAAGAGTTATTTTGCGGATGAGGTAGGGACCTTAAAACTGTCCCAACACCCCAAACAAGTAATAAAAACTGGGGATGTGGGTTATATGATAACAGGAATAAAAGATGCCAGAGAGGTAAAGGTTGGTGATACCATTACAGATTCGGCCAATCCCACGATAAATGCCATCGCAGGATTCGAAGACGTAAAGCCCATGGTGTTCGCAGGTATATATCCTGTAGACACAGAGGATTTTGAGGAGCTGCGTTCCTCAATGGAAAAGCTGCAACTAAACGATGCTTCATTGGTTTTTACACCTGAAAGTAGTGCTGCCCTAGGCTTTGGTTTTCGCTGTGGTTTCTTGGGGATGCTACATATGGAGATCATCCAAGAGCGCTTGGAGCGTGAATTCGACATGACCGTCATTACCACTGTTCCTAACGTAAGCTACCATGCCTTTACAAGAAAAAACCCGGATGTGCCCCTTATCGTAAATAATCCGTCAGATTTACCTGACCCATCCACTGTTGATCATGTTGAGGAGCCATACATTAAAGCGACCATAATTACCAAAGCCGATTTTGTAGGAAATGTAATGTCGCTTTGTATTGAAAAAAGAGGATTGATCACCAATCAGACCTATTTGACTACGGAACGCGTTGAGTTGAATTTTGATATGCCCTTGGCAGAAATTGTTTTTGATTTTTACGACCGATTAAAAACCGTTTCAAAAGGCTATGCTTCTTTTGACTATACCCCAATTGGAATGCGAACTTCCAAATTGGTCAGGGTCGATATTTTGTTGAATGCCCAACCTGTTGATGCACTTTCTGCTTTAATACATGCAGATAATGCAGCTAATATAGGTAAGAAAATGTGTGAGAAATTAAGGGAACTTATTCCGCGACAACAATTTGACATTCCTATACAAGCAGCTATCGGATCCAAGATAATTTCAAGGGAAACGATTAAGGCCCTTCGTAAGGATGTTACTGCCAAATGTTATGGGGGTGATATTTCCCGTAAGCGTAAACTGCTTGAAAAACAGAAAAAGGGTAAAAAACGGATGCGCCAAGTAGGTAATGTAGAAATACCACAGCAAGCCTTTATGGCAGTGTTAAAGTTAAATGACTAAAACTTCCCAAATAATTAATTTTCGGCACAAAGCTTATCAATAAACTGTTTAGGGGTTAACGACACCCCTAAAAGATCCTGTTCGGTCACTGTTTGGGTCACTGTTTGGGACCCTTCCCCTTTTGATAAAGTATAGGTGCCGTCGCCGTTATCACAAATCTCATAAGCAATATTGGTGCCGGTGCAAGAATTGCAGGTATTTTTTTTCTCATCATCTTTGGAGCATCCCATACAAATAGAAACGCAAATCAAGGCTGATAAAAGAATCGACTTTTTCATAGACTTATTTTTATAGGTACAATATACAGCAATAGAATTTCTGGCATTTGACGCTTTTCCTTTGACGTTATACTTTAGATTGTGTAAGTCATAGGGCCTTAGTGTTCATTCACAACTTTCATATCTGTTTTCCCAGTATCGAAAGGCTTGCCTAGATACACTAGCATATATCCTTTTTTTATGTCCTTGAATTCCTTGCTGTAAGACGACATGATCTTAAGATCGCCATCATGGGTTTTTAAGAATATGGGGATAATGCTTTCGTCATTTTTTGTAATCTCAATAAGATTTTCAAAATGGGATTGGTCATCAAGTTCAATCTCATGGATTTTAGGATATTCCCTTACGGCCTCTGTAAGTTTTATAAAATCATCAGTATGCGAAAACAGGCCTTCCCTTGGGTTGTTTTCCGGGTCATTCATTTCATCCGTAGACACCAAACGAAATGAGCCATTTTCCCCAAATTGCTTTCCAAATTTATTAATGGCATATTGATTGATCTCAGAATTGCCCGTTAATGCCATTAGGCAACCTACATCATTCAGTTCAATGTTGTCGGTTAAGGTATCTGAATAAATGTTTGCAGAAAGTGCTTCTAACCCTAACAGCTTTGCTTTATTGATGTTTGATTCATTATTATCGATCAGTACAACATGTCTATTGTTTTTAAATAGATACTCCGCGATAAGAATCGAGACTTGGGAAGCCCCGATAATCAATATTCCTTCTGATTTTCTTAGAAAAACCCCAACAATCCGGGCAACATATCTTGCCGTGGTAGCATTTAATATAACCGTTCCCAGAACAATCATAAAAACCAATGGTGTAATATAGTTGGCGCCAACAACACCATCGCTTGCCAATTTCAGTCCAAATAACGAGGCAATACCGGCAGCTACTATACCTCTAGGACCGACCCAACTAATAAAAAGCTTTTCATTGAATTTTAATTTCGAATTCCTTGTGCTAAGAAAAACCCCTAATGGTCTAATGAGGAAAACCACTATAGCAAAAAGTATTGCTGTATTCCAATTATAAATCAACAAAAGATCTTCCATGTTAATATTGGCAGCGAGTAGAATAAAAAGTATTGAAATAAGGAGCACACTCAATGATTCCTTAAAATAAAGAAGTTCTTTTAAATAGGTCGAGTTAAAGTTCCCCATGACCATCCCCATTACTACAACAGCAAGAAGTCCTGATTCATGGGCAAAAACATCCGATAAAACAAATACCCCTAGTACTGATGCAAGTGAAAGCACATTCAATAAATAACGTGGAATCCAGTTTTTGTTGATCGCAAAATTCAAGGCATGGGCAAAGGTAAATCCAAAAGTGAAACCAAATAGGACAATCTTTCCAAACTCAATCAATGCGGTCTTGGTAAACTCACCACCCGCCTCGAGGCTTATAAATTCAAATACCAATACGGCCACCAAGGCTCCTATGGGATCTATTAGAATGCCTTCCCACTTCAATACCGCAGATACATCTTGTTTTAATGGAATATTCCTTAAAATCGGAGTTATAACCGTAGGTCCGGTAACAATAATCAGCGCAGCAAATAAAAAAGATATTGGCCAGCTTAATCCAAAGACATAATGGACAGTAACGGCTCCGCCAAAAAAAGTGACAAGAGACCCCAAGGTAATAAGCTTGGTTATTACAGGACCAACATTCTTTATTTCGCTCATTTTTAAGGTAAGCCCTCCTTCAAAAAGGATAATGCTTATGGCCAGTGAAACAAAGTGAAAAAGACTTTCTCCAGGAAACAATCCTTCCTTGCCGTTCCAGATCGGCTCTATCCATTTAGTGCCGTCCTCTGATAAGTACGCTGCAGCAATTGGCCCTACTAACAAGCCAATTAATATCAAAGGTAATATTGCAGGTATTTTGAACTTCCATGCAAACCACTGTGCAATAATTCCCAATATGATAATTCCGGCCAATTCTAGCATTCCCCAAATTTTAATGAAAAATACCTTTTTATTACATATTGTACAATTTGTAAGGCCAGCATTTTGCTTAATAAATATTGTATTATCTTGGACTTTCAATCAATCGCATGCAAAACAATGTACATCCTTTTAAAACCATATTATTTGGCTTTGCATTTTCATCCTCACTGAGAGTGAATGTATTCGAGACTACACGTATTGCCCATTTTTTCAATGCTAAATTGATTTTACTGCATGTAGGTGAAAAAACCGATGGAAAATCGGCACAAATCAATGAAATTCTCAATGATATTGAAAACAAGGATTTAGCCATAGATATTCAGTGGAAAAAAGGGAAGCCTTATGATGTGATTTTGGACGCCTGTGAATCTATGCGTATTGATTTGTTGATTCTTGGAGCATCACAGCATGAAAATATGTTCCAGTTTTATGTGGGGTCAATTGCCCGTAAACTTACTCGAAAGGTATGCTGTTCAGTATTGCTCTTGATAAGACCATCTGCGGTGCGTGTACCCTGTAAAAATGTTGTAGTAAACGGTTTGGACGCCCCAGATACGCCATTGGCGATAAAAGATGCCTTTTATGTGGCCAATGCCTTAGGAGCCCAACAATTGACCATTGTTGAAGAGATTTTACAAAAAGAAATACATGTTACGGTAGAAGATGACCGATCCCTGAAAAAGGCAAATCTGGTAAAAGAACGCCTAAAACATCGTGAGGAATCACGAGTGCGTAAACTAGTTGCTGATCTACCAAACGCATTGACTAGTAACCTAAAAATAAAAATGCAAAGTATTTTCGGGCAAAGAGGATATTCAATAGGTCACTATGCCGAAGTTGTACGGGCGGATCTTCTGATTATGAACGCACCAACCAAAACAGGGTTAATGGACCGGATTTTTCCACATGATTTAGAGCATATATTATCTGATCTACCAACCGACCTTTTGATAATAAGAAGATAAACATTGTCAGCAAAAACCAATCATACAGCGACATTTATGAAAGCGCTACCGAAGAATATTTTCTCCGGTTTTGTCGTGTCCCTTATTGCCCTCCCTCTTGGATTGGGATTGGCCTTGGCGAGTGAGGCGCCGCCAATTTCTGGAATTATCGCCGCCGTGGTAGGTGGCGTTGTAGCTTCTATATTAGGCGGGTCCAATGTTACCATTACAGGTCCAGGAAATGGGTTGGTCATTGTACTTCTAGGGGCGATTACGACTTTAGGACAGGGCGATATGTACCAGGGTTATTTATTTACGTTGGCCGCTATAGTCGTATCTGGGATTATGATGATTCTTTTAGGGTTCTTGAAAATGGGCCGTTTGGCTGATTTTTTCCCGGCTTCCGCCATTGAGGGTATGTTGGCGGCAATTGGCTTGGGAATATTGGCCAAACAGTTTCATATCATGATTGGCCATAACAATGAAAGTGGCAGTATAATTAGTTTGCTCGCTAGAATCCCAGCTGGGATTCTAGATCTTTTCCAAGAATTTGAAATCTCATCCGCTGTGGCCGCCGGGATAGGTGTTATTAGCCTTTTGATCATGCTTTTTTATTCCAAGATCAGAAATGAATATTTTCATTTGGTTCCAGCGCCCATGTGGATTCTTATTTTGACCGTAGGCCTGAGCTATATTCTGGCGGCATTGAACATTCCCTATCCTCTGGATGAATCTTTTTTGATCAATATCCCCGATGATGCGATTACCAATCTGGCATTTCCGGATTTTTCAAAAGCCATGAAAGGCGATTTTATAGTCGCCGTAGTAGCCATTACATTAATTGCAAGTATTGAATCGCTCTTAAGTATAAAGGCCATTGATAAATTGGATACCCAAAGTCGGCGTTCTAATGTAAATAAAGATCTGAAAGCGCTTGGCCTGGCAACAACCCTAAGTGGGTTTCTTGGAGGTCTTAATGTAGTAACGGTGATAGCTAGGAGTTCGGTCAACGTGAACAACGGAGCCACAAACAGGTCTGCCAATTTTTTCCATGCCTTATTTTTAGTGGTATTTGTACTGCTTTTTCAGGATCAGCTACGTAAAATCCCGCTCGCCGCCTTGGCAGCCATTTTAGTCTATACTGGCTATAAACTTGCCACCCCGGGGACCATTACCAAAATCGCCAAAATAGGAAAGGAGCAGACCATAATATTCCTGGTGACTTTAATAACTACCCTATTTACAAACCTGATTACGGGAATAAGTGCAGGTATCATGGTTACCTTCATAATTCACGCCATAATCAATAAGAATTTTGGTTTTTTTCTCAGTCATATGACCAAACCCAATGTACTTTTATTCAAGGAAAAAGATGGGGGCAACTTCTATGTAAGTGTCAAATACTTTTGCACCTTCATTAATTTTTACAGACTTAAGGTCAAATTGGATGTAGTACCAGAACATGAAGATGTAATACTTGACTTTTCACTATGTAATTTTGTGGATGATACTGTAATGGAGGGATTGGATAATTATACGGAAACATTTACTAAAAAAGGGGGTAGCATTGAGATTATAGGTTTGGATAAGCATGAAACCGATTCGCATCACCCATTCGCCATTCGTAAAATTCTACCATTTGACAAATTAAAGCCAATAGAGCGTTATTTCACCAAAAGACAATCGCTTATAGAGGCTACGGCCAATGACTTTAAATTAGCTTATGAAGCCAAGAAAAATACAGCTACTGGTTTTTTAAACAATTTTGTGTTTTTTAGGACTAGGGAAATACCCTATATGTACAATACGCTTTCTGAAGCAGACCACAGGTACATGCTATTTGATGTTGAATTTACTGAAGGTGCTTTCATCGCAAGGGAAGTTGTTAAAACAACGATCATGCACATAAATTTAGACCGTGATTTCCCTGTTTTCACGTTGGACAAAGAAGGTTTGCTGGATTTTAAATATGGCCCTGCCGGATTTAAGGATATAACCATCGACCAGCATCCTGATTTTAACAAACGCTTTTTTCTAAGTGGTGAAAATACAGCCGCTATCCAGTCCTTGTTCACAGATGAATTGATCCTCTTTTTGGAAAACCACCCGTATTACCATATAGAATCCAACGGCTCATCTTTGCTCATTCTTAAGAAAGAAAGGCTATTGAGCGTACAGGAAATCAAAGCTTTACTATATTTTGGGCAACAATTGTATGGGTTGGTGCAAAAAGGCCAAAAACAGTTATAATTTGTTAAAAACAATTAATTAACAACTACGCAAGGGAAATATCCCCCAAGCTTTTCTTAATTTGCAGCCTCTTTATTTAATCTGAATGACCTTATATCCTATCGAGACCGGTAATTTTAAATTAGACGGAGGTGCCATGTTCGGTGTGGTTCCTAAGTCTATATGGAATAGCACCAACCCAGCAGACAACAAAAATATGATCGATATGGCCGCTCGCAGCCTACTGATTGAAGATGGCGACCGATTGATTTTGATTGATACCGGTATGGGTAATAAGCAATCAGATAAGTTCTTTGGTTATTATTACCAATGGGGTGATCGTTCTTTGGATAAATCGCTGCAGAAATTTGGTTTTCATCGCGATGACATTACCGATGTGTTTATGACCCATCTTCATTTTGACCACTGCGGTGGAAGCATTCAATGGAATAAAGACCGAACAGGCTATGAGCCAGCATTTAAGAACGCCCATTTTTGGACCAACGAAGATCATTGGCAATGGGCAACTAACCCCAATATGCGTGAAAAAGCTTCTTTCTTGCATGAAAACCTTCTTCCTATGCAAGAAAGTGGACAATTGAAGTTCATTAAAAAAGATGAAGGCGCTTATTTAAAAAAATCGGAATTAGGATTTGGTATTCTTTTTGTAGATGGTCATACAGACAAGCAAATGCTACCGCATATTAATTACAAAGGAAAGACCTTGGTTTTTACTGCGGATTTGGTTCCAACCGCTGGGCATATTCCCGTACCATACGTAATGGGATATGATACACGCCCTTTACTGAGTTTGGAAGAAAAACAATTGTTTATGAATGATGCCGTCGCAAATGACTATTTTCTGTTTTTGGAGCATGACGCCCATAACGAGATTTGTACACTTAAAAATACTAAAAAGGGAGTTCGATTAAACGAAATCCATACGTTTGATGAAATCTTCAATTAAGCCATAATCGGGAAATTTCGTAAATTTACGCCCCAATAATGATACACTTCCTTCAAACAAAAAAACCCCTTATAATCATAGCACACACGAACTAAAAATTTTATAAATGACATGTAATTTTTACAAGCCCATCTTAGGGTTCACAGCGGCTATACTTTTAATGGGTTGTGGCGCTACCACATTAGTTTCAACTCCGATTGAAAAAATAGATACCAT
>Ga0209121_10004060_pt1 | contig 13815 bp, 12 predicted proteins | sample Cruoilmetagenom3_FD_187292 | JGI IMG/M metagenome (GOLD analysis project Ga0209121, IMG submission 187292) | Oil polluted marine microbial communities from Coal Oil Point, Santa Barbara, California, USA - Sample 3 (SPAdes) (version 2) | ecosystem: Environmental > Aquatic > Marine > Oil seeps ...
TAGTGCTTAGGATTTAAGTATTTTACCCTACTGGTCTAAACAAGTTTCAATGTATTAAATCTCAATGTCAATGTGAACAAAGAATAATTACTAGTGTATCGTGCTTACAAAGGGAAGAAGAGCTAAGTGCCTGCTCCGTTTAATTTCCCGGGCTAATCTTCTTTGGTGTTTGGCGCAAATACCGGTGACTAAATGGGGGAGAATTCTTTTTCGCTCACTTAAAAATTGGCCTAAAATTTCTGGTTTTTTGTAGTCAGGCTCTGTTCCTTTTTGGCAGAAAGAACATTTTTGGGGCGGCTTTCTTTGGAATGGCTTTTTCCAGCGTTTGTTTCTCCTCATATTTTAAAAAGGGATATCTTCAACTGTAACTTCTTCTTTTCCTGACTGGTTATCTTCTTTTTTTGCTTTTTCTTTTTTGATAGTTGTTTTCTGTTTAGGCTTTACTGTTGTTTCTTTTACCGCTGGGATGATTTCCTCTTTTTCTTCTGAGGTACGACGAGAATCAAGAATGATCATATTATTGATGACTATTTCTGTGGTTTGACGACTGTTACCGTCTTGGCCTTCCCATTGACGGGTTTGCAGTCTTCCCTCTACATAAACTCGTCGGCCCTTGAATAAAAGCTGGGAACAGATTTCTGCTAATTTATCCCAAGCAACAATGCGGTGAAATTCAACACTTTCCTTTTGTTCACCCTGGTCAGTAGTCCAGCTTCTATTAGTAGCTAATCCGACATTGCAAACCGCAGTTCCTTTGGGTGTGTAGCGCAACTCAGGATCTCGCGTCAGATTACCAATCAATATTACTTTGTTTAAAGAACGGTTGGCCATTTCTATTCACTCAACAACAACTATTAAGTGCCTAATGATATTTTCGTTTAATTTTAGAAAATTGTCAAGACTAACAATCTTTGGGGGTTGAGCACTAAGTTGAAAAAAATAGTAAAAACCGTTTTGATTTTTTTTAATTGGGTAAGCTAATTTCTTTTCTCCCCAATTTTCTTTTTTGTCAATTTTCCCAATTTTCTTGATTTTTTCCCCGATTTCTTTAAGGTTTTCTTTTCCCTTTGTGCTTGTGGGGTTAAGAGTAGTGATGATTGTTAATTCGTAGGTTTTTAGCTTATCTTGAACCATAAATTGATGATATCATGAAGCACACTGGTTGGCAAGAGTGATCTTGACAGCACTATAAGCCTATGTTATAATTTTCTCAGATCCTGGGGTTACCCTTACTTTAAGGTGAGCTCTGGGATTTCTTTATGGGGTGATTTTAATTATTTAATTGTTAGGCCTTGATATTGTATAATAGGGCTGTTGCCGAAGTGGCGGAACTGGCAGACGCGCAGCGCTTAGGACGCTGTCCCGCTTAGCGGGATGGAGGTTCGAGTCCTCTCTTCGGCACAATCGATGAAATTTAATGAAGTGTTAAAATAGGGGTGTTTCGCCCAGGTGTTGGAACTGGTAGACAAGCGACACTTAAAATGTCGTCTCATTCGTGGGGTGCGGGTTCGACTCCCGCCCTGGGCACTATAAAGGCAAGTTAGAAAGTTGACTAAGTTTTTAAGATTAACTAAAATATGGTTATGTTTTCTTTAAATAAAAAAACAATCATTTGTTTTATTTTCTTTTTTTCTTTTTTCCTTTTTGGTTTTGCCAGCCAATCTTTTGCTCTCTCCCCCACTCCTGATTTAACTGCTACACCTGAGGCAACTGTTCCTCTTGAGGCTACTGCCCAGACTGAGACTAAAGAAAAGATCCCACCTCTTACTGAGTCAACTGAAGAAGTTAAGGGTAGATTGGAGTCTATTTTAGAAAGCCAACAATTAGAGCCCTTGGGGATAACGAATTTTTTGAAATATGCCATTCGTAAAGCAGTTTCTCAAAACATTCCTCCCAACACAATTGTTTTGATTTTTCTTCTACCTGTTATTGCTACCTTAATAACTGTTTTTCGTTATGTAGTTGGGTCAGTGGGTTTTGGCGTTTTCACGCCAGTAATGATTTCAGTTGCTTTTATAGCTACTGGCTTAGGACCGGGTTTGGTTTTGTTTTTAGTGGTTTTACTCATTGCTAATTTGGCGCGTTTCATTCTTAAGAAGATCCGGGTTCATTTTTTGCCGCGGATGTCACTTTTGCTTTGGTTAATTTGTTCAGGCGTTTTTGTTTTATTATTCTTGGGGCCTCAATTAGGTTTTGAAAGTGTCACCGATATTTCTATCTTTCCTATTTTAATTGTTATTCTTTTAGTAGAGAATTTTATTGAAGTGTTAATCGGCAAGAGCCGTCGTGAAGCTTGGCAGATGACTTGGCAGACGTTGTTAGTGGCTATTTTAGGCTACTTTTTGCTCAATTGGCAATTTTTACAGTCTCTTGTTCTTCTTAATCCGGAAATGGTTCTTTCCTTAGTTTTGTTAGTTAATATTTTAATTGGGCGTTATTCTGGTTTAAGATTATTGGAATATCGCCGTTTCCGTTCCATTATTAAGCAATAGATTTTCTCTCAATATTGATGAAAGAATGGCAGGATATTTTAGGCATTAATGCTCGTAATCGCCGTTATCTTTGTTATAATACCCGACGAGGACGGCAGATTGCCGATTCCAAATTAAAGACCAAAAAGATATTGTCGCGTTATTCTCTTCCCTGCCCTGAGTTATTGGCGATTTTTAAAAACAGAGGTGATATTCACCGATTTGCCTGGGAAAATCTGCCCGATAATTTTGTTTTAAAGCCCTCCAGCGGATATGGCGGAGAAGGGATTTTAGTAATTAGGAAAAAGAGTCGTTGGGCAGGGGAATGGGAGTTAATGAATGGAGAGGTTGTTAGTATTGCTGACTTAAGGTTCCACGCTCAAGAAATTTTGGCCGGTCGTTTTAGTATTCACAATACTCCTGATATCGCTTTTATAGAAGAGCGGATTAAAATTATCAAAGTTTTTGGAAAGTATACTCATCAGGGAACGCCTGATGTGCGGGTGATTGTTTTTAATCGGGTGCCGGTAATGGCAATGCTGCGTTTGTCTACGGCTGAGTCCCAGGGTAAGGCCAATCTTCACCAAGGGGCAATTGGTGTGGGTATTGATTTAGCCACGGGGGTGACTACCTATGGTGTTCGCCACAACAAACCAATTAAATATGTACCGGGAACGCGCCGAAAACTTAATGGGTTAAAGATTCCCTATTGGGATGAGATTCTTTTGGCGGCGGTACGAACCCAAGAGAAAATTTCCTCTTTGGGTTTTTTAGGTGTTGATTTTGTTATCTCCAAAAACCGCGGACCGTTGATTTTAGAACTGAATGCTCGTTCTGGTCTTTCTATCCAAATTTGCAACCGTACGGGCTTGAGAAAGAGGTTAGAACGAGTGGAGAGATTGGAAATCCGCAGTGTTGAGCATGGGGTTAAAATTGCCAAGGCTCTTTTTGGGGCCAGTTTTGCCGACAAAGTATCGATTTCAGGGTCGCCTCGAGTAATTGGGATTTATGAGAGGGTTCAAGTATTGGACAGTAACGGTAAGAAAGTCCCTATCTTAGCTAAGATAGATACGGGAGCTGATCGAAGTAGTGTAGATAGAGAGCTGGCTGATGAATTAGGTTTATTAAGGGAAGATAATATTATTTTTACCCGAAAGTACAAAAGTGCTATAGGAAAACACCATAAAAGGCCAGTTATTTCTTTGACCTTTTATTTAGCCGGTAAGAAGATTGAAACAGTAGCGGGAGTGGCCGACAGAAGCGGTTTGCGCACGAAAATGTTGGTGGGGATGCGTGATATAAAAGATTTTGTTATTAAGCCGAATAGATAGAGATATAAAAGCGACAGGAATTAATGATTAGGGACCTAAAAACACTGAAGAAGTTTTTTAGAGAAAAAGTGAATACCCCAATTTTTGGAGTGGGAGTTTATGCTTTTAATCGCTTAGGTCCAGAAGATTTTATCCCCCAATATCAGCTTTTGGCTTTATATGATAGTCTGGATACGCGGTTAATAGAGAAAGATGTCCCTGTTTTTTCTTTGGAGAGAGAAATGGGAGAAAAGATTCGTTGGCAGGTCAGGAGGAATTCCACTTCGGTTATCAATCATCCTCGGATCAAACAGCATCTGACGAAGTATTCTTTTCCCCTACTGCTTCCCTATAAGTCTTCATCAGAGATGGTGTTAACTTGTCAAAAAAATGATTGGCAGTTAGCCGCCAATCCACCTAATTTAGGCAAGCAATCTATTGATAACAAAGTAAAATTCAGGCGTATTTTAGAGGAAATTGGTGTTCTCTATCCGCCCGGGGGAATAGTCGCCTTTGGTGATCTTGACTTTGATTCTTTGGCCAAAAAATATAATTTACCCCTTGTGATTCAGTATCCCCTATCCGGCGGTGGCAAAGGAACGTTTTTTATTAAGACTGCTAAAGACTTGAGAGAGGCTCGGAAGTCGCTAATTACTTTAACTAAAGGCGAAATTAGCGATAGCCAGGAGATAGTTGTTAGCCAATTTGTTAGGGGTCCTTCTCCCAGTGTGACTGGCTGTGTTACTCGTGGGGGAATTCTTTCTACCTCGCCTCAGCATCAGGTTTTGAGTATGCCCGAGCTTTATAGTCGTTCTGGAGCAGGTTTATTTTGTGGTCACGATTGGAGTTTTTCTCATTTTTCCCCCCGTGTTTGCCAACAAGTTTATAAAGCTACGGAAAAAGTTGGCCAATATCTTCGAAAGATTGGCTACAAAGGAATTTTTGGCTTAGATTTTATTATGGATGAACAGACAGAAAAGATTTATGTAGTGGAGTGCAACCCGCGCCTTTTAGGGTCATTTCCTACTCTGACCATGGCTCAGATTAGAAACGGCGAGCCGCCTATTTTAGCCTTTCACATTTTGGAGTTTTTAAGTGCTGATTGTCAGGTAGATATTAAAACCATTAATCAGCAAATGCGGAGGCAAAGAAAAGGGACGCAGATGCTCTTGCATAATTTGGTTGATGATTGGGTTCAAGTTCATAGTAGAGTAAGACCTGGTGTTTACCGACTCAATAGTAGTGATCAGGGGATGGTTTTTGTCCGTGACGGCTATAAACTGAGCCACTTAAAAGGAGAAGAGGAATTTTTAATTACCGAAGGGATTTTGGATAAGGGTACCTATTTTGCCCCTTCAAGGCGGATTGGTCGGGTTTTGACCCTGGCGCCTGTTTTAGCCGATTACCAGCATCTAAATTCTTGGGCGAAAAGAATTGTTGCTTGTACTACCCAAGAGTTTGATCTGCGCTCGGTTCGCCTTCGACAATTGAGAAAACTACTTAATCCCCGCTTGCGAGGTTAGCTTAGATTGGTGTGCTAAAATAAGTCTATGAAAGCGTTGTTTTTAGGCACTAGCGCTGGTTGGCCTCTACCACGATTAGGATGTGATTGTCCTATTTGTTCTTCTTCAGATAAGCGCGACCATCGTTTGCGGCCGGCGCTTCTGGTCAATAATCGGTTTTTATTTGACGCACCGCCGGATATTTATCGTCAATTGTCACGCTATCCATCAAAAATCAGCAAAATTAAGCATATTTTTATTACTCATGCTCACTTGGATCACATTTTAGGGCTATATGATCTTACTCATGTTTATCAGAAGGCTAACCGACGCCAGCGTTTTGACCTTTTTTTAACTGCGAGTACTTTAAAGGGAATAAGAAAAGTATTAAAGTTTCCTTTTTCGCCTGTTTTTAATATTCACCCGATACGGAAAAATGAAACCTTTGCTGTAGATAAAGCGAAGATCTCTTTTTTTGAGGTAGCTCATAGCCGGACACCTACTTTTGGGATAAGAATAAGAAAAGAGAAAATATTATCCTACATACCTGATGTTGTTGGTGTTCCTACTGCTTCACAACGATTGATTAAAGGGAGTGATATTCTTGTTTTGGATGGGACTAATTTACTGATGCGTCGGAAGAATATTGCCGGCTGGGGTCATGTTGATTGGGAAACGATTAAACAGTTAATTAGAAAAGTAAGCCCTGCTCAAGTTCTTTTCACTCATATTGGTCATGGCCGTAATTCCGCACCCCACAAGAAATTAGACCAATTCGTTCAAAAAAAGGGAGGGCGAAATTGGCATGTTGCTTATGATGGCTTAGAGGTAGAAATGTAGATTGCTATGAAAAATGTCGCCCCCTTAGCTGATCGGATTAGGCCAAAAGTTTTTGATGAATTTGTCGGTCAAGAACATTTGGTAGGAAAAGGGAAAATCTTGCGGCAGATGGTGGAGAAGGATCAGCTTTTCTCGTTAATCTTCTGGGGGCCGCCAGGATGCGGTAAGACGACTTTAGCGCGGATTATTGCCCATAAGACTAATTCTTACTTTGTAGAGTTTTCGGCTGTTTCTGCTAAGTTAGCAGACATTAGAGGGGTTATTAAAGAGGCTAAAGAACGTTTGGGAATAGAGGCACAAAGACAACGAACAATTTTGTTTATTGATGAAATTCATCGTTTTAATAAAGCTCAGCAAGATGCTTTTTTACCTTATGTTGAAGATGGAACAATTATTTTCATTGGTGCAACCACGGAAAATCCTTCTTTTGAAGTAATTTCTCCCCTACTTTCTCGTTGCCGAGTGTTAGTCTTAAAACAGTTAAACGAAGAGGAATTAAATGAGATTGTTAATCGTGGCCTAAAAAGTTTAAATGTTAAGATAAATAAGAAAGCTCGTCAATTTTTAATAGAAAATACTAATGGCGATGCTCGACAGGTTCTTAATGTTTTAGAAATAGCTAATTCATTACATCGTAGTAGTATTTTATCGCTTCATTATATTGAAGAGGCTTTGCAACACAAGTCGTTACTTTATGATCGCGCGGGAGAGGAGCACTTCAATACGATTTCGGCGTTTATTAAATCTATGCGTGCCTCTAATCCTGATGCCGCTCTTTATTATTTAGCGCGAATGATTGAAGCGGGTGAAGACCCATTGTTCATAGCCAGAAGGATGGTAGTGTTTGCCTCCGAAGATGTCGCTTCTCCAACTGCTTTAGTAGTCGCTAACGCTGTTTTTAGGGCTTGTGAGACGATAGGATACCCTGAATGCCAAGAAAATTTGGCGGCGGGCACAGTTTATCTTGCTCAAGCGCCCAAAGACCGCAGAGCCTATGAAGCCTATATGCGAGCCTTAGGTGATGTTAAAAAGCATGGCAACCTACCAATCCCCCTAAACCTTAGAAATGCTCCGACAAAGTTGATGAAAGATTTAGGATATTGGAAAGACTATGAAATGTATCCTGGGGAAAATAAATCTCTACTGCCCGATAAATTAAAAGGGAAAAAGTATTTTGAGAAATAAATTTTCCCAAAATAAGAACCCCTTTTAGAACAATGCTTATCAATATTTTACTGCTTTAATTATTTGCTTTATTCCTGCGTCCCTTGCATTAACTCATCTAAGTCCATGAAGTTAATGTTAGCCGGTAGATTGAATTTGGTATCAGAGAAAATAGCCGGAACACAACGATATTCGGTATCGGTCGGAACACTGGCTTGGCCTTCCTGGGCAGATTCTTTGGACATATCCCAAAAATCTTTCTCAAAGCACATTTTTGTGCCCTGAGCTTCACCGGTAGTCCAATTCCACATACAGTTGTCTTTAGCAATCACATAGCTCGTTTTCCCCTCTTGGTTCACTTCACTGTACATTTTTTTGCCCTTGATGTAGCTTTCGCTAGTAATATTTCCCTGTGTATAAGTACATTTCATTGGCGTACCTAAAGCAACAATATCTTTCATTTTGCCAAAGAACTCTTTTTCTGATTCACCAGCCTCTTTTTTAATTACCCCTGGGCTGGAGATAGGCAAGGAACCACCGCCCTTTCCTAAAATCATCCAGGCGCCAACCCCTAAAACCACAGCGATAGCAACGACTATTAAAATAGGAGTTATTTTTTTCACCTTCTTATTTCACCTCCTTTTATTAAAGATAATTAATTTTTTTTGTGCCTCTAAGAGGAATCGAACCCCCATTTCCTGTTCCGAAGACAGGTGCTTTATCCGTTAAGCTATAGAGGCTTAAGCTGGATTAATTATATCATTTTCAGAGAAGAATTTTGGCATCAACAACAATAGCTAATTTTGAAGTGCAAATAACGGGATTAAAGTCTAATTCTTTAATTTGGGGAAAATCAGTAATTAGTTGGGAAATTGCTAAAAGATATTGTTCAATTTTTTTCAAGCTTACTCCCTTGCCCCCTCGCGCTCCTTTAAGAATAGGATAAATTCTTAATTCTTTAAGCATTTGTTGGGCGTCGCTTTCAATGATGGGGATAACCCGAAAAGCGGTATCTTTTAAAATTTCCGCGTAGATTCCCCCTGCTCCGGCCATAATAACATGGCCAAATGAGGGGTCGGTTTTAGCGCCTAAGATTATTTCAATATTTCCTTCAATTGCTTCTTCTAGGACGAAGCCATCAACCTTGAGTTGGGCCATGGAGTTGATAGTATGTTTCAATTGTTTGATGTTTTCAATTTTTGCCACTCCGCCTACATCAGTTTTATGAAGAATGTGGGGAGAAATAATTTTTAAAAATAAAGGATAACCAATTTTGACTGCCTCAGCTTTGGCTTCTTGGAAATTCTTTACCATTGCCATTTTCGGGGTTTTGATTTGGTAGGCATTTAATATTTTAGCTGCCTCAATTCCACTTAACTGCTTCCTGCCATTTTTTGTTGCGGTGATAATTATTTTTTGATCCGCTGGCTGGCGGAGCTGCTTTGTGATTATTCTTTTTTTGCCGGTTTTCCACTGGTGAAATTTGTTTAGAGCCTTAATAGCTTCTTGGGGAAAGTCGAAATTAGCAAGATTGTTTTTTTGGAAAACTTTTCTTGCTTTATCAATATTTTTGCCGCCCATAAAGTTAGTAATGATTATCTTGGGGGTGTTTTTGTTAATTTGGGCGCAGACAGCAGCAGTTTTTTCAATTTCTGTTCCCAATTGCTGGGTGAGAATAATTAAGATAATGTCAACCTGTTGGTCTTTAATAATGGTCTTAATGGTTTCTTCATATTTTTGGGCGTCGGCATCACCCAAGATATCAACAGGGTTTTTAGCTAATAATAAATTGTTGGTTTGGGCGATGGCGTCAGCGGCTAAAACACTGGGCCCACCGGCATTGGTAACAATAGCTACTCTTGAGCCAATTATTTTTTTAAGCGATAAGACTTGCGAAAAGATTGTGGTCAAATTGAGAAATTCGCGCAAACTTTGCGCTCTAATAATGTTAGCTTGTTGCATTGCTCCATCGCTAATTTTATTCGGGGTGGCTAAACTAGCCGTGTGAGATTGGGCGGCTTTAGCTCCTAATCTCGTTGCTCCGGATTTAAGGATAATTATTGGTTTTTTTAAAGAAACTTCTTGGGCTATTTTGATAAGCTGGTGGCCTTTTTTAAAAGATTCTAAATAGGCAATGATTATTTGGGTTTGGGGATCGTTTTTTAAAAATCTGATCAAATCATTTTCGTTAATGTCGGCCTTGTTTCCTAAGCTGGCGAAACAAGAGAGGCCTATTCCTGATTGGTTGAGGAGTTCTACAATGGGCGAATAAATCGCTCCTGATTGGGAGAGAAAAGCGATATTGCCTTTTTTAGGAGTAATCCCTCCCCAAGAGCCATTAAATTTGATTTGGGGATTGATAACTCCTAAACAATTAGGTCCTAAAATACGCATTTGATATTTTTGACCAATGTTTTTGATTTGTTTTTCTAATATCTTTCCCTTACTTCCTGCTTCGCTAAAACCAGCGCTGATGATAACGGCCGTTTTAACTCCTTTTTCTCCTGCCTCCTTAAGAACTTGGGGGACAATGGGAGCAGGGATGACGATGATCGCCAAATCAATTGGCTTGGGGATATCTTTTATGGAAGAGAAAGCAGGCTTTCCTAAAATTTTCTTTGCTTTGGGATTGACAGGATAAACAGGATTAGTAAAGCCGCCTTCGATGATATTTTTAAAAATAAGATGGCCAATTTTTTTCGGGTTTCTTGAAGCGCCGATAACGGCGACAGACTTAGGCTTAAAAAGCGTTCTTAACTTTGAATTTTGCATTTTGAATTTTTAACTTCTTTTATCATACCACCAAACCTTTAGGATAGCGATGATTTTTTGGAAAAAATTGGTTTTGTAGGAACTAATATTGGCAGGGTTAAAACAAACAATGTTTATGTCTTGGTCTATATTTTGCCAAGAGAGATTCATCTCTTTTGGCGTACTCGGGCTTTTAATGGTGAACGCAAAGTGACATATCTCTCCTGGTTTAACTTTTTTGTCTTTTGGTAGTTTTAGATCAGTAAAAAACTTTTTTTCTCCCCAAATTGATTGACCTGTATTTTTTAATATTATTTCTCCTTGATATTTAGAGTTTATGGGCATAAATTGAGGATATTTTATGTTTAAAATTTCCCATTTTTCTTCCTGTTCTGGCCACCAGGATTTTTTGGGTAAATTTTTTATTTGTTCATATTGAGGATAGGGATGGCTATCGCTATCCAGCCAAGAAAAAATATCTAACGGTTCGGCGTGATAATTTAACGTAAAAGGGGTTACTGCCATTATTCTTTTATCTTTTAGCCAAACATTTTTATATGCCGCTTCAATATGTTGAGCAGCAGTTTGGGAATCATAAAATTTTGAGGTTTCTTTGTGTGGCCAGCCAGTTTCGGTGATAAATACGGGCAAATCTTTTTTAAGACCTAATTGGCTTTTTAGTATTGATAATTCCCATTGGTAACCGCGGATACTGGTGCGGCCAGTATCAGTAGGCTTGCCCACAAAGCCGTGATTAGGATAGGAGTGGGAAGCCCAGCCGTCTAATTTATTGAAAATTCCCGGAATTTGCTGATTCATTTCCTGCCAAAAATAGTAGGCATCCATAGTGTCTTTAGAATTAGGAGCAGCTAAGTCAAAACCGGCAGGCAAGATTTGGAAATTTTCGTTTTTTTGTTTTAATTTTTTAATAAATTGATCTAAGATTTGAGCGTATTCTGGAGGGTTTATTCCTCCGCCCCACTCTTTGGCATGATTAGGTTCGTTGAAGATAGTGATGTAACGCTTTTTGATAGGCCAATTGAGATTATTAAGGAAATTTGCCCATTGGTCTATCTCCTCAATTTTTGGTTTAGCCCAACTATTATCTTCGATATGGGTGGCGAGGCGGATAATAGGGACCAGATGAAGCCGGCGGCAGTCATCAAAAAACTTTTGCCATTTAACTGGTAAGCGATCATTGTCGCGGATAACAATAGTTATAAATCCCCAGTCGCCGCCATTGCTGTTGACTAATTCTACGGCTTGGTTAATTTCGTCAGGTTCCAAAATGTGGATGCCAAATTGATTAGTTTCTTGTGCGAGAGCAGGCTCAGGAGAGAAAAGAAAAATCAATGATAGAATAAGAGAAAGCAAAATCAGTGTTTTTCTCATAGATGCTTGTAATTATACCAATAATCTGAAATATGGGTAAAAAAACAACTAAGAATAGAATTAGCGAGATTCGCTACGAAATAAAAACCACTCCTTATCATAAGGGGACAGAGCATCATATCGGCCGTTTGCGGGCGCGGATTGCTCGCTTAAAGGATCAGTTGTTGCGAGAAAGGTTGCAGGGGGGTCGGAGAGGAAGCGGAGGCGGTTACGCCGTTCCTAAAAGTGGTGATGCTACTGTAGTTTTGGTGGGATTTCCTTCAGTGGGCAAATCAACGCTCTTAAATGTTCTTACTAATGCCCAATCCAAAATAGGTAGTTATCCATTTACTACCTTAGGAGTTATTCCGGGAATGACGAAATACCAGGGAGCGGAAATCCAAATTTTAGATGTGCCAGGATTGATTTTAGGAGCGGCAAAAGGGAAAGGCAGAGGGAGGGAGGTGCTTTCAGTGGTGAGAACAGCGGATTTGATTATTTTATTGGTTGATCACAAAGATTCTAATCAACAAAAGGCAATATTGAGCGAATTAGAAAGTGCCGCTATTAGAGTGGACAAGAAAAAACCAGCGGTGATTATTAATAAAAAAATCAGAGGAGGGATTTTGATTAAAAATAGTCGAGCGATGAAAGATTTTAATGAACAGACAGCAATAGGAATTGGTGAGGAGTTAGGGTTGAAGAACGCAGAAATTCTTATTAGAGAAAAAAATATTACCCAAAAAGAATTTATTGATGCTTTGCTAAACAACAGAGTCTATATTCCCAGTATTACTACAATAGGTAAGAGTGATTTAATTCAATCTAATGAAGTGGAGATGATCAAGAAAAAATTACCCCATGCTATTTTTATTAGTTCAATCACAGGGAAAGGGATAAATAATCTTAAAAAAGAGATTTTTAAGAAATTGGCCTTGATAAGGATTTTTTTAAAGCCAAAGAGTAGAAAGCCTGACTTCTCAGAGCCGTTAATTGTTAAGAGGGGTGTTATTGTCGCTGATGTGGCTGAGAAAATTGGTCGAGTTTTAGATGATGAAAAGGGCGCTTATATTTGGGGAAAATCAGTAAAATATCCGGGGCAGTTAGTAGGAATGAACCACGTTTTAAAAGATAAAGATATTGTTTCTTTTAAGTGATAAGCAGAAGAATTAATTGCAGGTCCCAGAAGCGTTTTCGGTTGTTTCTCCTAAAACAGTAGAACATTCTTCCGGTTTATTATTAAAGGCCGAACAAAGAGCGTTTTTGTAATCTTCTGGGTTGCGGCCGCCTTGGTATTGGGCTTCATTAATAAGGAGGTCTGGTGATCCCTGAACATTATATTTTTTATTAAGACTTACTTCTTTGGCTAACAATGAATAGGCTTCGTTCTTTTGGCATTGGGAAATTTTGGTGACATTTATTCCAGTAGTTTTAGCTGATTTCGTCCAGCAAGTATCAACATTTTGAGCGGTGCAGTCTTTGTTAATTTGCTGGATAAATTGCCAGTATTTTTCTGGTTGATATTTATAAACACACATTTCTCGAACGTCTTGATTAACTTCGCTAACGCCATGCATAGAACAGTATTTATTTTCTTTATCAAGACAATATTCAGGATAGCCGGAAGCATAGTTGCTGTAAATTACATAATGAGGCTTAATGGTGAGCTTGTCTTTTAAGAGAGCGGCGGCGGGAGCAATTCCCTCCTCGGCTTGATTGCCAAAAGGGCAAAAGCTCATTATAAAAAGGAGAGCGGTGGGTTTATCGGACTGGGGAATTTTGGCGGCTGGGCTAGGTTGAGCTTCTTTTTGTTTTTGTTCCTCCTCTTCTATTTTTTTAAGATCATACCCGCTAGGGAAAACAAAACGACCGTCTTTGGTGATATAAGAGGTAAAGGTGCCCTGATCAGGAATTTCTATTTTGAAACTAAAAATATTTCCTTCGTCTTTAATATCATTGATTTTTATATCTTTACCTTTCAGAATTTTTTCACTAATGAACTTTTTTGCTTCTTCTCCGGCTTTATTTGGGGAAAGCTTTTTTTGTTTAAAAGAAAATGAATTTTGGCCGATTACTATTTCACCGGTGAAATAAACCGCGATAATAAGGGCAAGGAGAATGAAAGCAATAATATGAGGTAGGAGTTTTAATAAAGATAATTTTTTCGATTTTTTCTTTTTCGCAGTCATAGTGAAGAGTTTATAACTTCCGATGTTTTTTGTCAATGACTTTGATTGTTTTTTTGGGTGGCCGACGGGATTCGAACCCGCAACATCCTGCTCCACAAGCAGGCGCTCTACCATTGAACTACGGCCACCAAAATTCTTTTGTGTGTGCACCCAGAGAGATTCGAACTCTCGACCTGCCGCTTAAGAGGCGGATGCTCTACCAACTGAGCTATGGGTG
>Ga0209121_10004061_pt1 | contig 13815 bp, 13 predicted proteins | sample Cruoilmetagenom3_FD_187292 | JGI IMG/M metagenome (GOLD analysis project Ga0209121, IMG submission 187292) | Oil polluted marine microbial communities from Coal Oil Point, Santa Barbara, California, USA - Sample 3 (SPAdes) (version 2) | ecosystem: Environmental > Aquatic > Marine > Oil seeps ...
AATACGGCGCGACATTGGCGATCGGCCAACTTATATCACCTATGATATTGACAGCCTTGACCCGGCCTATGCCCCCGGCACCGGCACGCCGGAAATTGGCGGCCTGACAACCCCGCAAGCGTTGCAACTGATCCATGCGCTAAAGGGGGCCAATATTGTTGGCTGCGATCTGGTCGAGGTCTCGCCACCCTATGACGTGTCAGGAAATACCGCCCTGACCGGTGCAAACCTGTTATACGAGATGTTGTGCATATTGCCGGGTGTGATGGCGCGGTAACGCGAAAGACTGGCGCTGAGCCGACAAAGGGCAGCAGCCAAACAGGGAATCGTGGGACGATTGATGATGCTATTCTGGGTTTTACTAACCGCCGCGGCTGTGGGGGTAGGCTTTATCCGGTTGGCCCCCAGCGACCCGGCACAATGGCATGTTGCACCCGACGTCAGCGGTGACAAGGTATTTGCGTCCGGGGTCACCCGGCTGGTGGAAACCGGCCCGGACGGGCTGGCCCGGTTGAATGCAATTGCTTCGGGCAGGCCGCGCACTACGGTTCTGGCCGGATCGGTTGATCAGGGTATGATCACCTATATCACCCGCTCCAAGCTGTTTGGATTTCCCGACTACATCACGGTGCAACAGGACGGTGACGTGTTGAAAATCTATGCCCGCCTGCGCTTTGGCCGCTCAGATATGGGAGTGAACGCCGCCCGCATCCAAGGATGGATCAATGCTTTGCAGCCGTGAAGACAAACATCCCTTTTGCACTTCGCGCCACATCGGCACATTCAGCGACATCTGGCATTGCGCCATGAACATCCGCCCATCGACCTGCAAACAGATGGTCTGTCCCAATTCCACCCGTGATCCGGTTTTGTCAGTGCAGTAACAATCGCGCACCTTGCCATCGGGGCCAACATAATCTGCAGCCAGTGGCGTTGCGATCAGAATCAGGGGAAGGATGACTCGAAACATGACTAGAACCTCCTATTTACGCCCAATCTCTTACTTTTGGCACGTTCGGGCGGTCTTGCGGCGGCATTATAGCACAGCCAGCCCCTTGACCAAGCCCCCCTGATGTCACACACCGCAGGCATGGTCCCCGAAGAACGCCTAGAACAAATCACCCAGAGGTTTCAGTTCCTTGAGGCCGCGATGGCCGATGCGTCCAGTGGTGGCGATATTGCTGCGCTGGCCAAGGAATATTCTGACCTGCGCCCGGTTGTGGCGCAGATCGAAGAATGGCGCCGGTTGCGGGATGATCTGGCCGAGGCCGAATCGATGCTGGCGGATCCGGACATGAAGGAACTGGCCGAAGAGGAAATTCCACAGATCAGGGCGCAGATGCCGCTGGCCGAAAAGGCGCTGCAATTGTCGCTGTTGCCCCGCGATGCCGCTGATGCCCGTCCGGCCATGCTGGAAATCCGCCCCGGAACCGGCGGGGACGAGGCCGCGCTGTTTGCCGCCGACCTGCTGCGCATGTATCAGCGATACGCTGAGACGCATGGCTGGAAGTTTGAGGTTATCGAGGAACAGGTGACCGAACTGGGCGGCATCAAAGAGGTGGTGGCGCATATCAAGGGCGAAAACGTTTTTGCCAGGATGAAATACGAAAGCGGCGTGCACCGGGTACAGCGGGTACCAACCACCGAAAGTGGCGGGCGCATTCATACTTCGGCCGCCACTGTGGCGGTTCTGCCCGAGGCCGAAGATGTGGATGTTCAGATTAATTCCAATGACTTGCGGATCGACACGATGCGCAGCTCGGGTGCGGGCGGGCAGCATGTAAACACAACTGATTCTGCAGTGCGGATCACTCATTTGCCAACCGGGCTGGTTGTCACCAGCTCGGAGAAATCCCAGCACCGCAACCGCGAGATCGCCATGCAGGTGCTGAAAACCCGGCTGTTTGATCTGGAACGCCAGCGGGTGGACAGCGAACGTTCAGCCGATCGGGCGGCTCAGGTGGGCAGCGGCGATCGATCCGAACGCATCCGCACCTATAATTTCCCGCAAGGGCGGATGACCGACCATCGTATAAATCTGACATTGTATAAGCTGGATCAGGTGATGTCGGGCGACCTGGACGAGGTGATTGACGCGCTAACAGCTGATGGTCAGGCCCGCGCGCTGGCCGAGATGGGACAGTAAACTTGGCGCCGGTCCTCCCCCCGAATCCCCCCCCGAATCCCCCGCTGATTCCCCGGATGACTGCGGGGCAGGCGATGGCCGCTGCCGCCGCCCGCCTGCGCGCCGCTGGGGTGGCTGACCCAGCCCGTGACGCCCGGGTATTACTGGCCCATGCTGCCCGGATTGAGGCCACCCGCGTCACTCTGATCGCACCCGAGGATTTGGCCTCTGATGTCGCCGAACGCTATGAACAACTGATCGCTTTGCGGTCGGTCCGCATCCCGGTTTCGCATCTGTTGGGCGAGCGTGAATTTTATGGTCGCCGTTTTAAGATCAGCGGCGAAGTTCTTGATCCAAGGCCAGAAACTGAAACCCTGATAGAATCTGCCCTGGCCGAACCGTTTACCCGGGCTTTGGATTTGGGCACTGGATCGGGGTGTATTCTGGTCACCTTATTGGCCGAACAGCAAACCGCCACTGGTTTGGGCACCGACCTTAGTGATTCTGCTTGCCTGCAGGCCAGCGCCAATGCGGTGCTACATCGGGTTCAGGCGCGCGCCGACATCATCCAGTCCGACTGGTTTGACCGGGTCGAAGGCCAGTTTGACCTGATCGTGTCCAACCCACCCTATATCGCCCTGGATGAGATGGCAGGCCTGGCCGAAGAAGTGCGGCGGCACGAACCTGAGATGGCACTAACCGATGGCGGTGATGGGCTGGGGGCCTATCGGCGGATCACGGGTGAAGTCATGTCGCATCTGGCTCCGGGGGGGCGGTTGATCGTTGAAATCGGCCCCACCCAGGCGGTCGCGGTTATGGCGTTGATGGCACAGGCCGGGCTGACGGGGCTGCGGGTGGCGGATGATCTGGACGGGCGGGCGCGGGTTGTTCTGGGACGGCGCGACTGAATCCCGGCAGTTGCGGCCTAAAAGCGCCATTTCAGCGTAAAAAGCTACAAAAATTGTCTGCAAGCCCTTGTTTGAACTCTCAGGACGTGTTTACTCATCCATGTTGCGCATGCCCAAGCTGTTACAGCTCGCACGCAACGCTAAGCCCAACAGTCGCTGAACCGATAAATGATGAACGCACGAGGCGTGAAACGGGTCAGACGACAGGCAAAACAAGGCTGACGTTTAGAAAAATGAGATCGTCCAAATCACGCTCGCGGTCCAAGACGAACCGCAACCGTTCCACTGGTGGTGGTGGTGCTAATGTTGTCAATCGGGTGTTCGACAGTTCTGGTCCCGAAGGCAAGGTGCGCGGCACGCCGCAACAAATCATTGACAAATACAACCAGCTGGCGCGCGATGCCCAACTTAGCAATGATCGCGTGGCAGCCGAAAATTTCCAGCAGCACGCCGAACATTACATGCGCCTTCTCAGCGCAGCGCAGCGCGAACAAGATGTCCGCCGCGAAGAGCAAGAGCGCCAGAACCGCGAACGCCAGGCAGAGCGCGATCGCGAGCGCGTGGAACGTCTTGAACGTCAGGAAAGCGAACAGGTCAGCGCCGTGCCCGCAGATCCGGCCAATGCACCGCAGCCGGATATTGTTGATTTGGCGGGTGACACCACCAAAGCGAGCAGTGACGTCGGCCTGGTAGAGACACCGGAAAGCGCGCCGCGCAAACCCCGTCGTCCACGCACGCGTAAACCTGCGGTCAAACCCAAAGAACCCGCCGCCGCTGCTGCGCCCGCCGCCGCAGTTGAACCCGCCGCCGCGCCCACTGCACCCGCCGCCGCGCCCACTGCAAAAGAAGATGGCGCAGCCGAAGCGGCTGAATAAGGTGTTTCCAATCTAACCGGATTCTTAAATCACCCGGCACATCGAAGCAGCGTTTGCTTGTCAGATCGTGCTGGGGGATGAATTCAATTTGATTGGAAGCCCTTAAATGCGTTTTGCATTTGGATTGCACCACTTTCGCCGCCAAGCGCAGTTGCTACACAACCGCTGCCTCGACGACGAATGTGATGCTCTGTCCGATTCAGCTAAAATGCAAAACGCTGTAGCCACGAGTCGCCTGTATCCTGATTTCAGGATTCGTGGATCACGCGGGCCAGCGCACAGAACCCCTCTAGCGACACCTGTTCGGCGCGGTCGGTGGGGGTCAGCCCGGCGGCAAGCAAACGATCCCCGATATCCGGAGCCATCCCCTTTAGGGCAGAGCGCAGCATCTTTCGGCGCTGGTTGAATGCGGTGGCCACCACCCGCGACAGGGTGGCGGCATTTGCTGGATAGCGCGGCTCGGGCAGGGCGGTCAGATGCACCACCGCGCTGGAAACTTTCGGTGGCGGTGAAAACGCCTCGGGTGGCAGTGACATCACAATTCGCGCCTCGGCCCGCCATTGCGCCAGCAACGCCAGCCGCCCATAGGCTTTGGACCCAGGGCGCGCCACAATCCGTTCGGCCACTTCACGCTGAAACATTAGCGTCAGACTTTGCCAGAACGGCGGCCAGTCAGGTGGGGTCAACCAGCGCACCAACAACTCCGTGCCGATATTATAGGGCAGGTTGGCCACCACCCGAATTGGGGGCGTCAGATGCGCCAATGGGTCAATCTTTAGCGCATCCCCTTCGATCACCTGCAACCGCCCCGGATAGGTGGCGGCGATCTGGTGCAACGCAGGAATACAGCGTGCATCCTTTTCTACCGCCAAAACCTTGCGCGCACCCTCGGCCAGCAACCCCCGGGTCAGCCCACCGGGGCCGGGGCCGATTTCCAGAACATCACAGGCGCTTAAATCGCCCGCCTGACGCGCAATCTTGGCGGTCAGGTTCAGATCCAACAGGAAATTCTGCCCCAACGCCTTGCGCGCCGACAATTGATGCTGGGCAATCACTGTGCGCAGCGGGGGAAGATCATCAATCGCGCTCATGTCTTTTTCTGGCTCCAAATATCCCCGCCGGAGGCCAAAAACCTTTTGGCGATCCGTCATTGCCGACCCGCCGGTTTATTCCCGGCGCCCAGCCTTTTGCGCCAGTTTTAAGGCTTCTACCAAACTGGTCGGATTGGCAATGCCCTGACCGGCAATGTCAAACGCTGTGCCATGATCGGGCGAGGTGCGCACAAAGGGCAGCCCCAGCGTCACATTCACCCCGCGATCAAAGTCTAGCGTCTTGATCGGGATCAACGCCTGATCGTGATACATCGCTATCGCCACATCATATCGCGCCCGTGCGGCGGCATGAAACAGCGTATCCGCTGGGTGCGGCCCGGTCAGCGTATAGCTGTCAGACTGCATATCGACCAATAGAGGCGCGATCCAGTCCAGTTCTTCGCGCCCCATCGCCCCGCCTTCGCCCGCATGTGGGTTCAGCCCCGTAACCGCAAGGCGGGGAAAAGCAATGCCAAACATGTCGCGCAGGCCTTGGGCGGTGATCGTAATCGTTTCGCGCAACAAATCCGGGGTCAGGGCGCAGGGCACCTCTGACAAGGCGATATGGATGGTTGTCGGCACCACCCGCAACTGATCGCTGACCAGCATCATCACCACCCGGTCCACCCCGGCCAGCGCGCCCAGAAACTCAGTATGACCCGGATAGGGAAACCCGGCACCGTCAATCAGCGCCTTCTTGTGGATCGGCGCCGTGCACAGCGCCGCCGCCGCCCCTTGCTGCACCAGTGCCACGCCGCGCTTGATGACCGAAATCACCCCGGCGGCATTGGCCGGATCGGGGTGGCCCGGTGTGGTTGGGGCGGCAAAGTCATGGACAAGAACCGGAAAACCATCCCGACAGGCAGCCACCGCCTGCATTGGGTCTGTGACCTCAATGATCGGGGTGTCAGCGGGCAGGTGGCGCGGGTCGCCGATCCAGACAAAGGGGCAGTCGGTGCGCAAATCCTGCCATGCCTTTACCGCCAGTTCCGGGCCAATCCCCGCCGGTTCCCCACAGCAAAGCGCAACTGGCATATTCATTGTTCAATGATCAGTGCATCTGCGCGCAGTTGTTCCAGAAAATTTGCCGCAAAGGAATTCAGCCGCTGCTGGGTCAGCGCGTCAGAAACTTCCTGACGCAGATCCTCAGTGCCCTGACCTGCCGTGCGCCCACACAGCATCAACATCATCAACGTCTGCCCATTTGACCGGGTGAGCGCGATAGAGGTCTCGCCCTCGTCCAGTTTGGCCAGTTCCAAGGCAATGTCCCGGGGGATTTCTCCGGGTGCTTTGCTGCTTCGCTCCAGGGTTGTCTCGGGTTGACCTTTGGCAATTCCGTACAGATCATCACAGGTGTCAATCTGGTCGACAAGCGACGCAGCGGTGGCCAGCGTTTCAGGCGAGCGTCCCCCGGCAAGATAATAGACGGCATATTCGATGGATGCATACCGCGGGGTGGCCACACCGGATTCACGCACGCCGCGCATCTGGAACAACGCCACCGCCTTGGGCAGCGAAATCGGTGCCGTCACTTCGCCAGGGGCCAGTTCCAGGATCATCGGGCGCAAACCGGCCGGTAGATCAGTGATTGGTATCCAGTCCAACCGCCCGCCATCCGCACGGGTTTCCGAAGCGGAATATTTGGCAGCCGCCGCAGAAAACGCATCAAAACCTTTTGCTTGCGAAATTTCTGCTGCCACCGCTTCCACTTGCTCCATATTTTCAACCGTGACGGGGATGATGACCTCTGACAACAGAACCTGCACCCCACCGCTGCCGGATCGGCCAATGGCAATGTCGATTTCTGCCTCGGTCGGGCGGGACTGCGACAGAAAGCGGGCACTGACATATTCCCGCCAGGAAATGCCGATTTCGACAAAATCGCGCAGGGTCTCGCGGGACACACCAGCTTGTTCCAACGCTTTGACAAAATCGTCGGTCTTCAATTGCGCGCGCGCAGCAAATTCGTCTATTCCGGCCTCGACATCTTCGGGCGCCGCTTCCAGCCCGGCCTGTTTTATCGCTTGCTGTTTCAGCCGGTCTTCGACCAGTGCCTTGCGGGCCAGATCCGTTGGATCCCCGGGCGCGCGCAGGATTGTCATGAACAGGGCGCGCTGTTCCAGCTCAAAATAAGTGATCACATCTTCGTTGACGGTAATCGCCGGGGAAAACAGGCTTTGCGCAATGGCCGGTTGCGGCTGGGTGGCGACCACACCAATCGCGGCAAGCGCGACACAGGTATTATGGACCGGGGCGGCAATTTTGGGCAACCAGTTCAACGGGTGGGGCAGGGCCTTCAGGATTTTCCGCATGTTCGCCTGTATTCTTTTGTTCCGCTCTCGACGGCAAAGCCGTTTAACGCGATGGTAAACCCGAAATCGGTCGAAGGCTCAACACTTGTTGACGAGGTATAGCGCCGATTGAGCGAAATATCGACGGTCACGCACTCATTTTGATAAAGCAGTCCAAACCCTGCGCTGGTCGCGCGGGACTCTGTGATTTCGTACCGCAGGTTTGCGCTGGCGCTCCATCGCGGGCTTACTTCGTAACTGCCATCAAACCAGATTTCCGACAGCGGGTCCGTGCGGCCTTCGGCAGGATCGGTGCCCAGCCACAGATAGGTGCCACTGAGCGTGCTGCGCTTACTGTTCCAGTCGCCGCGCAGTTCCGCCTTGGAAAAGTTAAGCGAATTGTTCAGCAAGCCGCGCGCACTTAGGCCAAGACCCTGAACCAGCCCCTTGCTCTGACCCGGGTTCAGTTTCAGTTGACCGGCCATCAGGATATCGGATGACGTGCCCGACAAGCCCGAAGTTTTGGTGAAACCCGGATCAGCATTGTCACGAAATACCTGCCCAACGGTCGCCGAAGCCTGCCAGCCCGTCGGGGCATAGCGTGCCCAGTTCAGCCCGTAGACAAAGGTGGCACCGTCCTCTCGTCGGTCATTTGCCGGAAACCGCGACAGTGACAAAAGGTTACCCTGATCGAACTCGACAAAGCCGCTTTCGTCATTCGGCACCGCACCGCCATTCACATCAGTCCAACCCAGCTGCGCCACAGGTTCCAGAAAATGCGTGGCCCCGCTGGCCATCGTCCGGCTCATCGGTAAGCGCAGCGTTAGGGCCGTGCGGGGCGTGTGTCGGGTGACCGACGGCGGATAGGCATTGTCATCATAAATATCAAACGCATCCGCTGAGGCGCCGATTTGCCAATCTGCCCGCAGCCCGCCAGCAAAAATCCAGCTGCGACGCCAGTCCACATCAGCAGTGGCGCGCGCAATGTCCCGGCCCAGATTGTTCAGAGATGAGGACCGGTGGTGCCCATGCAGATTCGCCTCCATCCGCAGCTCGCCCCCAATACCGGCCGGGAAAAACCGCTGTTGGAAATGTGCGTCGACAATGTCCGAGGGGACAAAAGCCTCGTTTTCACTATCGCGCAGAGATTTGTAATGGATCAGCCCAAGGCGAAACAAAGTGTCTCGTTTCACCCGGTTCAATGAGATTTCACTTTGCAGCCGGTCCAGATCGGGCAGGCCATAATCCACCAGATACGCGTCGTCAGAGACGCCCTTTAGGTCAAAGTTAAGCAGGAAGTCGCGGGGCAGTTCGAAATATCCGGTGCCAAAGAAATAGCCGCGCCCTTCTCCTGGCATCAGGTCGTCGCGGGTATAGGCGCCGTCAAAGACAATGCCACCGTTTCGGAACGCCTGACGATACCGGCCATTCAGGGTGCGGGTTTTGGATGACAAATAGGGGGCCAGTGTCAGATCTTTGTGATCCCCCAGCCGAAAGAAATACGGCACGCTTACCCCGGTCCCCAATTGCGAGGTGGTGCGCACCGACGGGATCAGAAACCCAGAGGCCCGCTCCAGCGTTGGATCGGGCAGGCGCAGGCGCGGGAAATAGAAGATTGGCACATCCAGCACCCGGAATTGGGCGTCTTCGAAATATAGCTGGCGTTCCTGCTGGTCGTGGATCACCTTGCGCGCCCGGATTTGCCACAGGGGCGGCCTGCCATCTTCGCAAACATGGCAGGACGTCACGGCGGTTTTATACAGCTGGGTATAGCGGCCACCCACCCGGGTCATTTGCAACGCGGCCAGTTGCAATTGCTGGTCCAACACCATGCGCGCGCCGGTCAGCAACCCGTTTTGCAGCCCCTTGTCCATTTGCGCCGAATTGGCCAGCACAGTGATTGTGCCGCCCTGATCGATGCGGATGGGGCCGTCGATGGTTAACTGCCCGGTGGCGCGGTCAAAAGTGATGCGGCTGGCGCGCAGGCGTGTCTCGCCCTGAAACGCTTCGACATTGCCTTCAGCGATCAGCGTGCGCTCGGCCGTGACGAACACCCGGTCGGCGACCAACAGGGCCGGTGGGGCCTCTTGCTCGTGGGGCTGCGCTGCTGTCGGGGCCGTCTGCGCGAACGCCTCCGCTGCCAGCCAGGGTCCGGCCAGCAAGGCCAAAAGGGATATGAGTCTGACCCGTCTCATCCGTCCTCGGCATGCAATAACAGGCCCAGGGCCAGAAAGATTGACGCCACCGGTGGTGCCCAAGCGGCCAGCATCGTCGGTATTTGACCATTTTCGCCCAATATCTGCGCAAAATTGCGGACAAAATACAGGGCAAACCCCAACAGAACAGCCGCCAAGACGGAAATGCCGGTGCCACCAAACCGCGTGTGACGCATAGTAAAGGCCGCCCCGACCAGAACCATGGCCATCAGAAATAACGGCCGCGCCAGTTCCACCTGAAACCAGACCTCGTGCTGTTTGGTGGCAAACCCGGCCTGCGCCAGCTGACGAATTGTATCTGGCAGGTCATAGATCGAAATACCCGTGGGCCGCCCCAACCCATCGCGGATGCGATCACTGGTCAGGGTGGTCGGGATGCGCATTTCGCCATGCTCGGCAGCGGCGGTTTCGGGGTTCACACCGGACGCCAACGGCCACACCTTGGCGCCGGTCAACACCCAGTCCTGCCCGTCCAGCCGCGCACTTTCTGCGATCACCCGGCGCACTGGCCCACCTCCGGGCGCATAGCTGAGTATTGTCACGCCATACAGCGTCACCGCATCAGCGCCGTATCCGGTGGCATGAATCACCGACTGGCCACTAGGGCTGCCTTGACGCAACCACAGGCCCTCGCCGCTAAGCGACAGTACAGACGGGCCGCCGGTGCGATACGTATCCGACAGCTGCTGATAACGGTTCGATGTGGCTGCGACGATTGGGTTCAGCGTGCTGACCGCCAGCCCGCCAATCAGTAATGACACCGCCATCGGCGCCGCCAGTGCCCGGATTCCCGACCGGCCGATGGCGCGGGTCACCACCAGCTCGCTGCTGCGCGCCAGCCCGACAAACAACACGATGGTCGAAAGGATCATCAACAATGGCAGGATCTCGCTGGCGGCTTCGGGCATGTTCAGCAGGGTCAGGCCGAATAATTGCCCAAAGCTGACATTCACGCCCTCAAACCGCCTTAACTGCTCAATCAGGTCGATCAGCATGATCAGCGACAGGAATACTGCCCCGATCAGCAAAAAGCTTTGGGTAAAACGGCGGGCAAAATAGAAATCCAGAATCATGTGCCTGCCCCGGATGTTTTCGGGATGCGTCGGCGAAACAGCAGTTTCATCGGGCGCGAGGCGTTTTGCAAAAACAGCGTGGCCAGCGCCAATCCGACCAGCGTTGGCAGATAGATCAGTGGCCACAGGTCAGCGTTGTTCAGGACCGGTTCCGATACCAGGCCGCGCAGAACCTCCAGGAAAATCAGCAACACAAACGCCAGCAATGCCTGCCGCCAGACCCCAAACCGCGAATATCCGCCCAGTAACAGCGAGGAAAACCCAATCATCGTCACTGCGATACAAATCAACGCCCGGGCAAAGCGTTGGTGCAACTCGTCCGCCAACTGGCCAGGCGTATAGCCCTCGGCCTCGGTAATTCTGGTGCGGTCCTGCATCAGTTCAAGCGTCGGGATCGCGCGGATATTGCGGGCGCGTTGATCTGTTTTTCTGATCAGTGCGCTGATATCATAAGAGAAATCGGCAAAAATGGTGGTGGATAATGTGCGGTTCTGGTTGTCCAGACGCTGGGCCATGCCATCAACCATGATCAGGTTCGACTGCTCGCCATCACGCACCAGAAAGGCCCGTGCACCGGTATAGATGACGCTTTGTTCCGGGTCGCGCCGGTCTGACAGAAAGACATCCCTTAAGGTGCCATCCGGATCTATCTGGCGAATGTAAAAGGTCACGCCGTTGGAAGGATGCAGAAAACTGCCCTCGGTCAGCAGCCGTGCGGTGACATTGCGCGCCACTTCAGCCTCGCGCACCGCCAGCTGGCTGGTGGCCGCAGGCATCAGCACATGGGTCAGGATGCTCATCATCAACGCGGTAACCAGCCCAAAGGCCAGGGCCGGACGCGCCAATTGCCACGGGCTGGACCCGGTGGCTTGCATTACTGTCAACTCACTTTCGCTGTTCAGCCGGTTGGTAACCCAGACCGAGGCCGCAAAAGCGGCCATCGGCAGCACCATGCGGATCAGATTGGGCAAGGTCAGCGCGGTGAACTCTAGAAACACCATCGCCGACTGGCCATCGCCGATCAACCGATCAAACAGCACTACCGCGCGATTGATCCAGAAGACGGCAACCAGAATCAGCGCGAAAAAGCCAAAGAACAACAGAAACTGCGACAGGACATATCTGTCGTATCGTGACACTGCGATCCCCCCGGTGCCTGTCATGGTAATTATGCGCAACATTAGTCCAATTGCTGGTCGGGGAAAACTGCTATCTGGTCAAGGCCCTGCAGGCGCGCTACCTCTGTGACAAACCGCACTGTAGGAGCACAGGATGAGCCATCTGACCCCGATCACATTTCAACCCGCCGATATTGGCGCGATATCGACAGCAACCGGGCGTGTCGCCATCTTAGTGACACCCGAAGGCAAGATGGGCCAGGCGGCCCGGCGCGCCAACCGGCTGACGCGCGGCGCGGTGGCGCGGTTGATCGAAAGTCAGAAATTTTCCAAGGCTAAGCCGGGGCAGGTGATCTCGATCAGTTGGCCAGTTGGCATGGCCGCCGAGGCGCTGGATGTCTTGGTTCTGGCGGGCAAGACCAGCGCAGCCGAGGCGCGCAAGGCCGGGGCTGAACTGGCCAAGCTAAAGGATGGCAAAGCCTTGCAGGTGATGGCCGGAAACATGGCCCGGGCGGCGGATCTGGCGCTGGGCCTGGTGCTGCGCGAGTATCGCTTTGATGCGCATAAGACGGCGAATAAGGGCGCCGACGCCGCCGAGGCGGGTGAAATCGTGATTTGTCATAGCCGCGCTGATGAAATGAGCGCCGCCTTTGCGCCCCTGTTGGCTGTGGCCGAGGGTGTTCACATGACCCGCGATCTGGTCAACGAACCGGCCAATATTCTGACCACTAGTGAATTTGCCGAACGCCTGGTCGAAATGGCCGATATTGGCCTTGAGGTCGAAGTGTTGGACGAAGACCAACTGGCTGAACTGGGCATGCGTACCTTGCTTTGTGTTGGACAGGGGTCCGACAGCCCGTCCAAGGTGGTGGTGATGCAGTGGAAAGGCGGTGACAAAGACGCCGCCCCCCTGGCGTTGGTGGGCAAAGGCGTGGTGTTCGACACCGGCGGAATTTCGCTGAAATTGGCGGCGGGGATGGAAGAAATGACCATGGATATGGGCGGTGCCGGCGTGGTGGCCGGTACCATGCGCGCCCTGGCTATGCGTAAGGCCAAGGCTAATGTGGTAGGGTTGGTCGGGCTGGTGGAAAACATGCCCTCGGGAAATGCCACGCGCCCGGGCGACGTGATCCGATCCATGAAAGGCGACACGGTCGAGGTGGTCAACACCGATGCCGAAGGCCGTTTGGTCCTGTGTGACGTGATGTGGTACGCGCAAGAGCGGTTTGCACCGGCTGGCATGATTGATCTGGCCACCCTGACCGGTGCGATCATCATTGGGCTGGGCCATGATAATGCCGGGGTGTTTTCCAACGACGACGCACTGTGCAACGCCTTTTTGAAAGCGGCCAAAGCCGAAGACGAAGGTGCCTGGCGGATGCCATTGGGCAAATCCTATGACGACCTGCTGAAATCGCGGATTGCCGACATGAAAAACATCGGTGGACGCCCGGCCGGATCCATCACTGCCGCACAATTCTTGCAACGCTTTGTCAAAGAAGATGTGCCGTGGATCCATCTGGACATCGCCGGGGTGGCTTTGGTCAAAACCGATACTGCGCTGGCACCCAAAGGGGCCACAGGCTGGGGTGTGATGGCGCTGAACCGTTTGGTGCAGGATATGTTCGAGGTCGCATAGGCCGATGGGCGATGTCTATTTCTATCATCTGACCCGGCAACCGTTGGAACACACCTTGCCGATTCTTCTGGGCAAGGCGCGGGGGGCGGGTTGGCGCATTGCGGTGCGCGGACGCGAGCCTCAGCGAATGGTGTGGCTTGACGAACGGTTATGGTTAGGTCCGGACGAAGGTTTTTTACCGCATGGGCTGGCAGGGGGGGCGCATGATGCCGATCAACCGATTCTGCTAACCACTGGAAACGAGGTTGCCAATACACCGAACTGCCTGATGGTGGTTGACGGTGCGGATGTGAGCGCGGGCGAGGTCGACAGCCTGCAACGGGTCTGCATTATTTTTGACGGCGACGACCCGGATGCTTTGCAAGTGGCGCGCGGTCAATGGAAGGCCCTGACCGGTGCCGGGTGTTCCGCGCAATACTGGTCCGAGGAATCGGGGCGTTGGGAGAAAAAGGCTGAGAGGTAGAAACAAAAAACTTTTA
>Ga0209121_10004062_pt1 | contig 13813 bp, 11 predicted proteins | sample Cruoilmetagenom3_FD_187292 | JGI IMG/M metagenome (GOLD analysis project Ga0209121, IMG submission 187292) | Oil polluted marine microbial communities from Coal Oil Point, Santa Barbara, California, USA - Sample 3 (SPAdes) (version 2) | ecosystem: Environmental > Aquatic > Marine > Oil seeps ...
TTTCCTATTCGGCGTTTCAAAACCGCTTTCGCTGATTCCTTTAATGATAATTTTGAACAGTCTTATCCTGATAGGTGGAGTTTTGGTTCATTTAAGAAGTGAGAATGTTAAACTATTGAGTGTTGGAACTCTTGGGTTATCTCCATTAGCGCTACTCCTTATAGCTCTTCCTGTTTTGAGTGTTGTAGGAGCGGTGTGGATAAATGCTTATGGAAGCAATTTGATTTTGCTCTTTATGATAATATCGATTGCTTTGTTATTTGCTATTGGGCTTATTTCCAAGAAATTTTTGCCTCCAAAACTTTATCCTCTGGTTGTATTAATGATTGCTATCTCCCTTCTTTTTCATTCTTCGCTTATATCCAGCTACCTTATTTCCCACGGATCTGATATCCCTGGTGAAAGCTTTGTGTCCAGAACTACGAAAAACAACGCTAGATGGGCTTCGGTTTCTCTGTATTCTGGGGATCAATCGTTCAGTAGATTAAATTCGATGCTTAGTGTCACAATTCTTCCGACCATCTACTCGATTTTGTTGAATATGGATGTAACGTGGGTGTTGAAAGTTCTATATCCACTAATTTTTTCTTTTGTACCCTTGGCCTTGTATCAGCTATGGCAAAAAATTTTGAAAAAGAAAAGAGCTTTTATAGCGACGTTTCTTCTTATGGCTGAGTACACATTTTTCACCGAGTTGTTAGGGTTGGGCAGACAGATGGTTGCAGAACTTTTTTTCGTTTTGCTGTTACTTGTCGTATTGAATAAGGAAATAAAGCCGTTTAAAAAGACAATGTGTTTCATGATCTTTAGCTGTGCTTTAGTAGTATCTCATTATGGACTTGCAGAAATTTTCCTGTTATTTATTTCCCTTGCTTGGATTTCTCTAGTTGCGATGAAACGGTCAAGCAGAAATATAACTGTAACAATGGTTGCATTATTCTTCGTTTTAATGTTTTCTTGGTATCTTTACACATCTAATTCAGCCGTTTTCGACAGTTTCGTATCGTTTGGAAACTATGTATATGACCAATTGGGCGAATTCTTTAATCCAGGGTCTAGAGGGCAAGCGGTGCTAAGAGGTTTGGGAATGGAGAGCCCACCGTCTATTTGGAACACGATCAGCAGGGTATTTGCCTATATTACAGAATTCTTTATTGCAGTTGGCTTCGTTGGATTGATCACAAGGCGAACTAAGGTTCATCTCGACCGAGAACATGTCACGCTTACCTCAATTGCGATGGCATTCTTAGGTGCGCTTATACTGGTGCCGGGGCTAGCGAATACAATGAATATAACGAGGTTCTATCACATATTGCTGTTTTTCTTAGCGCCTTTATGTGTGTTAGGGGCTGAGGTTCTCGTCAAGTTAGTGTGCAAGCGAGAAAAAGAACTTATGGTTTCGGTTTTGCTGTTGATTGTACTGGTGCCTTACTTTCTTTTTCAAACAGGCTTCGTGTATGAGGTGACAAAGAGTGAAAGCTGGTCAGTGCCTCTTAGCAAATATCGAATGGACTGTTACAAACTGTATCGTGGCAACGGATACATTGACGATTTGAGCGTGTTTGGTGCTCAGTGGGTAAGAAAAAATGTTGATTTTCAGCATACTCAATTGTATGCTGACCTATCATCAATGTATAATGTTCTAACCATTTATGGTCCCATTTACAGAGGTTACGTTGACATATTGTCTAATACCACGAAAGTTTCAGTTAATGGAACCATCTACCTCAGTCCATTGAACACTGTCCACGGGATGGTTGTGGGCAAGTCTTATCTATACAATTTGAGTCAACTTTCTTTTCTAGATGATATGAACAAAATATACTCGAACGGAGGAAGCGGGGTATACAAGGAGCCAATTGGAGAGTAGCAGGCGTTTTCGCAGCATGTTCTTTTTTTGGCGCTAAAAAATAAAATAGCCTAAAGGTGATGACGATGGCTAAGATTTTGGCAATCATATATGAAAGAAGTTATGCTAATACATTAATTTCTAAAGCAAAAGAACACATAAAAAATGACGAAGTCACTGTTGTAACAATAGGTGCTCCGCTACCCGATACAGAGTTAATCTGCCGAGATTTTAGAGATTACATGCCAAGGTTGTATGAAGAAATTGCGATTAGAAAGGCACAATCATGGATCAAAAACTGGTCTAATGAGAAAATAATAGAGGACAAAACGTTTAAGGAATTGATAAGTTATGATGGTGTTTCCTTGTGGTGGTTTGTTGAGTTCTATTATTTCTATACGTTATACATCTCGCATATTGCTAGAGACATTGAAATTTTAAAGGCAGTAATGAAGGAGAAGCCAACCAAAGTTATGTTCGTTAAAGATGGGAGTCTATTTAGCAATATTCTAGAGATTTTTGCAAAGGTTAATAACATAGAGACTTTAGAGATACAGCAGAACCTTTCAATAAGGAAAAGAATTAAGGGATATTTTACTGACTTTTTATACACACAGGCAAGAAAAAAGTGGAAGACATTCTTAACAATTAAGGAAACTTTGAGATCTAAATGGATCGGCTTGCTAAATATCGTCTTATCTAGAGGAGTAAGCAAAGCAGATGGATCATCCACAGTTATTGTAATCACACCTGAAAGATTCTGGGGATCAGTCATCGACCCAAAAACCGGAAAAACGAAAAAAGGCTTCTTGTTAACCAACTCTATAATAAAAAAACTCGCAGACCAGTATCGGTTATTACTAGTAAGCTTTGATCCATTTTTCAATAAGACTATAGGTCTTAAAATCTTGCTCGAAGAGAAACGGGCATACCCGAACGTAATTATCAAAACACCAGAGAATTGGGAGAACAAAAAAGTTAAAGATAAGGTTGAAAAAGCAAAAATGAAGTTGGATGAAACATGGAAAATGCTTAAGGGGTCTAAAGATTTTCAGTCATCACTAAGTTATGACGGTATTCCATTGTGGAGCATATTGCGGGAGATGTTCTCGGGCATATTCTTGATGGCGTTGCCTGAAGCTGTAAGGTGGATTGAAACAATGAAAGTCATGATAGATAAAGAAAAACCCGTTGTCATAGTGCTTCCTGGCGAATACTGCTCTCTTCTTGGATACGCAGGTATAATAGCAAGCAAGAAGAAGCAAGTGCCGACGATAGCAATCCAGCATGGAGTTATAACTACGAACTCGCTTGAGTATACAATCGCACCGAATGAAAAAGGTGAAGACGCAAACTCCAAACTGTGGATTCTTCCCACAAAGCTTGCCGTGTACGGGGACTACACAAAGAAAGTATTGGAGGCGTTGCTGTACCCTTCTGATAATATCACAATTACTGGCCATCCGGATTATGATGTGTTATTTAGGCTGGAAAAAACAATCGACAAGAAAGAAATTTTAAAAGATTTAGGTATAAAATCTGACCAGAAGAGAATTATAACTTTCACTACTCAAGCACTTTGGTCCATGAAAAGTCGAGAAAAATTACTTCGAACGGTTCTGGAGGTAGTAAAGAAACTTGAAGACGTAATTTTGCTAATTAAGCCGCATCCAGGCGAGAATGAGAATTGGCACAAGAAAATAATCAAAGAAATGGGAGTACAAAACGCTATTGTTTTGAACAGAGATTGCAATACGGCGAAGGCACTGTTTGTGTGCGACCTAATGATAACATCATATTCAACAACGGCGTTAGAAGCAATAGCCCTTAACAAGCCAATTATTACTCTAAACCTTCAAAATGAAAGGGAGCCTTATCCTTATGCTGAAAGTGGCGCCACAATAGGTGTATTTAGGTCTGAAGATCTTTCGTATACAATAGAAAATGCTTTAGAAAATAAAAATTTAAGGAGAAAACTTGCAGAACGCCGTCAGAAGTTCCTATCTGAACATGTATGCAAATCGGATGGGCGTTCTTCGGAAAGAATAGTTAATCTAATATCTAACATCGTGCAAGCTACTTCAAACTAATTTTCGTACTAATATTAAGAAAGTCATTAAAAGGTGTTAAATGTGATCAAGGAGCGTACAATTGAAAAGCAATGTAAATTCTTCAAGAATAAGATAGTGTTGGTTACTGGAGGAACTGGTTCTATTGGAAGTGAAATTGTAAGACGATTATTGAAATTCCATCCCAAGGCTATAAGAATTTTTAGCAATGACGAAAATGGATTGTTTAACCTACAACAAGAGTTGGGACACCATAAGGAGCTCAGATTTCTTATAGGGGATGTTAGGGATAAAGATAGGCTAAGGATAGCCTGTCAAGATGTTGACATCTTGTTTCATACGGCCGCTCTAAAACATGTCCCTCTTTGCGAGTATAACCCCTTTGAGGCTGTTAAAACCAACGTCCTCGGCACACAAAATCTTATCGAGGCTGCATTATTGGAGAACATAGAGAAATTTATCTTTATCAGTACTGATAAGGCAGTTAACCCAACAAGCACCATGGGAGCCTCCAAGCTGCTATGTGAAAAATTGGTTATCGACGCGTGTTCATATAGAGGTAAAAGAAAAACCGCTTTTTCTTGTGTAAGATTCGGCAACGTGCTTGGTTCTAGGGGGTCGGTGATAGAAGTTTTTAAGCACCAAATAGAAAATGGAGGCCCAGTAACCATAACGCATCCGGAGATGACTCGGTTTGTCATGCTTCTTTCCCAAGCAGTTGATTTAATCTTTAAAGCTACAGGGATGGCGAAGGGAGGAGAAATTTTTGTCCTCAAAATGCCTGCATTAAGGGTTATAGATTTAGTGGATGTCATGACACAGGAACTGACCGATAAAAAAGGTTCCTCTAACGATCTAATTCGCGTAAAGGTGGTTGGTAGACGTGCAGGAGAAAAAATTCATGAGGAGGTTATGACCGTTTATGAGGCAGAAAATGCTGTCGACTTAGGAAATATGTATGTTATTCTTCCCTCTCGCAATATCGGTGAAAATTTTTCTTATTATCAGCAATTTAAGCATGCAAAAGTCCGTGCGTTTACCTCACAAGAGACACGCTTGCTTTCAAAGGATGAAATACGAGGACTTATAAAGGCATTTCTCAAAAAACGTGATTGAACTTCATAAGGAGAACCTTATGGTAGACGTTGCAAAAGTTGTTGCTATTATTCCCGCAAGAGGAGGTTCTAAGGGTATTCCAAATAAAAATATTCAGAAAATTGCAGGTAAGCCATTAATAGCATACACAATCGAAACCGCACTAAAATCAAGAAAAGTTAGTAGGGTGCTGGTCTCCACAGATGATGCAAAAATAGCTGAAATAGCCAAATCTTACGGAGCAGGAGTGCCTTTTCTAAGGCCAGTTGAACTTGCTAAGGATGATACTCGATGCTTATTGGTTATTCAGCATGCCGTAAAGTATATGGAAGAGGATGAAGGACACAAGTTGGATGTGGTTGTTGTACTTCAACCCACATCCCCCCTCAGAAGTGAGAAATATATTGATGAGGCCGTGGAAAAATTGCTCAGAACTGGAGCTGACTCTGTAGTAACCGTTTGTAAGGTGAAGCACCATCCTTTCTGGAGCTTCACTGCTAAGGGAGATAGGCTTTACCCTTTTTCAGAGGAGGGGATAACTATCAGTAGGCGTCAGGATTTGCCAGAGATATATGCTGTGAATGGAGCTGTTTACGCGGTTAGAAGAGATGTTTTGTTTGAGCAAAACTCGATCTTCGGCAGAAACATCAGAGCCGTAGTCATGCCTTATGAGGAATCCGTGGACATTGATGACTACTTCGACTTATTCGTCGCCGAGATGTTGTTAAAATATTGGAAGTGGTGGCTTCATGAGAAAAGTAAAGATCGGAAACAAACTAGTCGGTGACGGAGAACCCGTTTTCATAGTGGCTGAGGCAGGCGTGAACCATAATGGCGATGTTGGTTTAGCCAAAAAACTCGTTGATGCAGCAAAGGATACTGGAGCAGATGCCGTGAAGTTTCAGGTTTTCAAAGCTGAAAATGTTCTTATAAAAAATGCTGAAAAAGCGAAGTATCAAAAAGAGACTACTGGCTCAGAGGAATCCCAATATGAAATGATAAAAAAGCTGGAACTTACAGGAGAGGAGTTTAAAGAATTAGCTGATTACGCGAGTGAAAAAGATATTATGTTTCTTGCTTCACCATTCGGGAAGGAAAGCGTTGACTTGTTAGACAAAATCGGTGTACCAGCATTTAAGGTAGCGTCTGGAGAGATAACAAACTTTCCGTTGCTTAAGTATGTGGCGAGAAAGGGAAAGCCTATCATACTGTCCACGGGCATGGCGACGCTGAGGGAGATAGATGAGGCGTTGAGGGCTATTAGAGATCAAGGCGTTCACGATGTTATTTTGCTACATTGCGTAACAAGTTACCCTGCAAAGGTGGAAGATGTAAATTTAAGGGCTATGCAAACGCTAAAAAATGTATTTAAGTTGCCAGTCGGTTTTTCCGACCATACCCTTAGCATCATCATACCAGTAGTAGTTGTGGCTCTGGGCGCTGTGGTAGTAGAGAAACATTTTACTTTGGATAGAAATCTTCCAGGACCTGACCATAAGGCATCTTTGGAACCGCCCGAGTTAAAGAAGATGATAGAAGCCATTAGGAACGTGGAAAAAGCGTTAGGAGATGGAATAAAGAGACCGAGTAAGGAAGAGGAAAGGATAAAAAAAGTTGTGAGGAGAAGCATAGTTGCAAAAGTGGGCATCCCAAAGGGAACCATTATTACTGAAGATATGTTAGACACCAAGAGGCCTGGTACTGGAATTAACCCAAAATACATAGACCTTATTGTAGGAAGGAAAGCAAGGAAGAACATAGGAAAAAACAGGCTTATGGATTGGGAAATGGTAAAATGATACAGAAACGAAAGATTGCAGTAATTACTGGGACTAGAGCTGAATACGGATCGTTTAAACCTATTTTAAAAACTATCAGTGAAAATCCCGCCTTAGAACTACACTTAATAGTTACGGGCATACATCTCTCTGAAGAATTTGGATGCACAGTTAAGGAGATAAAGAAGGATGGATTTAAAAATAGCGCGCGCAGTTCTACGCTTCGGCAACGTCAAACAGACAAGCGGCAACGTTTTTGAAATCTGGCAGAATCAACTTAAAACTGGTCAACCACGTACGCTTCAAGGGAGTAATCTTCGTTTCGGACATGAGAGAATATAACATTCTGGATCTTGCAAAACAGCTGTCCGATGACATCAACATCACAGGTTTACGTGCTGACGAGAAATTGTATGAACAATTGTTAAGTGAAGAAGAGAGGAAACGGGCGAAACGGTTCGGCGATAAGTATTGAGTTATAAAGTGATGGTTTTTTACAGTAACCGTGCGGAGAAAGGTTTGTTAGAGCCTGTTATGCAAAGTATAGACGGAAGCAGAAAGCTTGAGTTAGTTAAGGTTGACCTATTCAAAGACTTGGTTAAACCTAAGAGAATGAGTGAGTATGGATTATTTTACAGTTTGGCTTACGAATTAATGCAGGTAGAAAAACCTGCCTTAGCCCTTTGTGCTTTCGACCGTTTCGAGATGGCTTTTCCAACCTTAGCGGCGTTTTATCAGCACATTCCCATCGCTCAGATGCATGCGGGAGATCTCAGTTTGGAAGGTACATGGGATGATGTTACCCGCCACGTCATCAGCCTTTACGCTTCAATACACTTCTGTGAAGGTGAAAATTCTTACCGGCGGGTGGTGAATACACTTAAAAATTTAGGACGTTCAACTGAACATGTCTACGAGGTGGGGTCAACAGCCTTCGACAACTTAAAAATTGATACAAGTTTCTGCCCGAAGGAGCCTTATGACTTAGTGGTTTACTGCAGTCCAACAAGACGGTTAGACGTGATTATCCTAGAAATACGACAGATATTCGGAATCCTTGATAAGTTCACGGTTTGGGTTGAACCGTCAGGCAGAGATCCAGGCGACCAGCAGATAATCAACATTTTGAACACCTATAACACCCAGTTAAGTTCACCGCAACCTTACCTGCTCTTAAAAACTCTTCCACGACCACTGTTTCTAGGGTTACTGAAAAACTGTGAACGAGTAATAGGAAATAGCAGTAGCTTATTTTACGAAGCTCCAAACTTCCTCAGAAAGGAACAGATCATTCATGTGGGAGTTAGAAATAAAGGGCGTGAGTTTGTTAAAATACGGAAAGGCGGCAGTAGGCGAATAGTGAAGATTTTAGAGAGGTTTCTTGATGGAAATATACGAGAACATGAAAATCGTTAATCGACAAATCCACGAATTTAACGGCAATTTCATTGGCAACAACTGCTTGATTTTATGTAAAGAGCTGGTTATGAAAGATGGGAGCCAAACCAACGCAAATTCAATTCTTCAAGGAAGAGGAGAAATATGGTTAGGTAGAAACGTGGTGGTTGGCTACGGACGCTTACTTGTGACAAGTACTGATACGCCTAAAGGCAGGTTTATGAATGATGTTTTTCCAGAACAGGAAAGGTGATAAAAACGGGTAACATCAAAGTTTTTAGACGATGCATTCATCAGGATCCTATTCGATAATCATGCCAAACGCGTGTGTGGGAAAAGCAGCGGTGATAGGTGCGCGCGCATGCTTGGTTCAAAATTCGCGGTTTGATTTTTGAATCTTGGGGCGTGTTGATTTTCAGCTTTGTGGTTGGTTGAGTTGTCGGCTGTTTTTCTTCTGTTAGTTTGAGGATGTGGCTTCTGGGGTTTGCGGGGCATGGTGCAGGCTGTTATGCAGGTGGGTCTTTCAGCCTTTCTGTTTGTGAGTGTTAGACGTAGTACGTTATGCATCTGGCTTTTTCTGGTTTTCCAGTTTTTACTGCTGTCTCTGCTATGAAAAGCAATGATAGAACCGCGTATGACACCTGTGTTGCCGCAGCCTTCAAACCCTTGAAGGTTATCTTGCCCAAGAAAGCATCCAGTCTCGAGTTAACCCTTTCAACAGAGTTTCTAAGCTTGTAGAGGCGCTTAAGCCGCTGGGACCCGTGAACTCTGAATTTTTTGTCAACCCTTAAGACGCCTTTGACACCTCGTTTCTGGTTTGATGGGTAAGGAATCACTGGTTCAGCACCTAAACCCTTTATGAACTTCCGTATCCTTCGGCTTGAGTACTGCTTGTCACAGATCACGGATTCAACATTAACCCTCTCAGTCGCTTCACTCAGCAGCCTTATGGCGTGTCGTTTATCGTTCTCGTTGGCTGGTGCAACCGTGAAAGCCAGAGGCATGTCTGATTCGCCGTCACACGCCAAGTGAACCTTGTAGCCCATGACGAATCCTCTCACACCCCTACCCAGCCTAGCTTCCGCGTCAAGCCATCCCCTCGACGGATTCTTTGGATCTCTCCTACACCTAGCCTCAAATGGTTTAGAGTCTAAGACAACTTTTAAGCCCTTGATGAAACCATAGCTGACAAGGTCTTCTATGACACGGCTTATCAGCCTTTTCAGTCTGTCAACCCCTATTCTGCGTTCAAACCTGACAACTGTTGAGTGGCTTGGGATCACGTTGAAGCCGCAGAGCCCATTAACTCTGCTGTCAACTCTGACTTCCCTCTCTAAACCCCTCTGAGAACGATAACCCTTCAAGACGAGGACTATTTTGAAACGAAGCAGCCCCAAAGGGTTGAACGGAGGCCTACCAGCGCCAAGCCTGTGGTAAGCACTCATCAACACATCCCTAACACGATCAAGGTTCAAGCTCCGAAACAAAACTTCCAAAGACTCGAAATCCACAAACACCACTAAACAAAACTACCACATATCTTACAAAAAAGAATTTTGAACCAAGCATGCGCACTCCTTCTATTATGTTAGTATATGTAATCAATTAAAAGATAAGGGGCATCAATGGATAATAAAAATACTGGGTGTTTCGCGGTGGTAGTATGGGCAAACGATTTGAAAAATGGAAATATCCGGAGTTTGATGGAAGAAACATGACGAAGTGGAATTGGATGTGTCAATACAAAGAAAATCTGAAGCTAGGCAAAAATACGGATATCGGAGCGTTTACTTACATAAATGCGAAATACGGAGTTGAAATCCAAGACTATGTCCAGATAGGATCACACTGCTCAATTTACTCATGGTCAACGATCGACGACAAGAAAGGGAAGGTGACAATAAAAAAGAATGCAAAGATCGGATCTCATAGCATCATAATGCCTGGTGTCACAATCGGGGAAAACTCAACTATTGGAGCATTTAGTCTTGTAAACAAAGACATCCCAGATAATGTCGTAGCATATGGGATCCCCGTAAAAATCATGAAAAAGTGATGTGAAATGAAGTGGAAGATCCCGCTGTTTAAGATATACTGGGATAACGACGACGTAAAAAGCGTGACTGGAGCTATTAAAAAAGGAATGTATTGGGCAGTAGGCCCAAACATTGAGAAATTCGAAAAGAGAATTGCTGAATACATTGGTACAAGATATGCTGTTGTGTTCAACTCGGGAACTTCTGCCCTACATGCTGCCCTCTTAGCATATGGTATTCAGCGAGGAGACGAAGTAATAGTGCCTTCGTTCACGTTTATTGCTACAGCTAACGCTCCGCTTTTCGTAGGTGCTAAACCAGTTTTTGCAGACATTGAAGAAAGAACATTTGGTTTAGATCCAGAGGACGTAAAAGAGAAAATCACACGAAAATCGAGAGCAATTATTCCAGTTCACTACGGTGGCTGCCCTTGCTTGATAAGAGAACTAAAAGAAATTGCTGAGGATCACCATCTAATTCTTATCGAAGATGCCGCCGAATCCTTTGGTGCAAGGATTCATGATAAAAAAGTTGGAACATTTGGAGATTCAGCGATGCTTAGCTTCTGTCAAAACAAAATAATCACTACCGGAGATGGGGGAGTAACTGTAACAAACTCAAAAGAAACTTGTGAAAAAATGAAGTTGATAAGATCGCATGGAAGGTTAGAGACGCAAGATTACTTCTCTTCAACGGAATATATAGATTATGTAACTTTGGGTTACAACTTCAGGATGCCCAACATTATGGCCGCGCTTGGGATATCTCAACTTCGAAAGGTAGATAAAATTATTGAGATGAGAAGAAAAAATGCAAAGTACATGACTGAAGGGCTGAAACAGGTCAAAGAAATAGCAACCCCTTCTACTCCTAAAGATTGTCACCATGTATATCAGATGTACACGATAAGAGTTGACGCTAACAGTAGAGATGATCTAATGAAATATCTGGCCAATAATGGTATCATGACTAAAGTATATTTTTCACCTGTTCATTTAACTGATTTTTATAGGAATGAGCTTAAGTATGAATATAAACTACCAGTTACGGAAGAGGTATCAAGCCGAGTTGTAACGTTACCTATGTTTCCAACATTAACTATGGAGGAAATGGAGTATATGATAAAGAAAATGAAAGGCTTCTATGAGATGATGAGGTGAGAGGATTAAAAGACTTTTACGGGTTTAGTTAGCTTAGGATCAGAACTGACGAGGTTTTCAGTAAAACAAAGATTATTGATGAATTTCTAGATTTAATTGAGCATTCTTCTTGAAAGATGTTAACAATATAGAAGGGAAAGGTATAAATGAGATATGTTAGGTTTAGGAAATTGTTTGTTGCATGCTTTTTAGCTATGCTTCTGTTGAGTTTAGCTGGAAACATTCGGTTCGGAATTAAGACAGCAGAGGCAGATTCAGGTAATTATGTTCCGATTAAATGGGCTTTAATAGTGCTAGGTGGATACGATTACTACGCAATGCACAGTTGGAATCCAATCCAGCGAGTTGAAGGGTGGTTATATGGCAGAGGCGTTCCCTACGATCTGTTTCAAGACGACGACGTTGAAGCACCAAATGATAATCCTTCAGCTGGAAAATATTCCTTACAGTATGCTAACGGTTCGTTAAGATACCAGGTTCTAGTTTTAATTCCAAATACTCACGATGACACAAGCGCTGTCAATACGAACTACATCTATTGGGCAGTTGGAAACGGAACAAACGCCGTTATCCTCGGAACAGCAGCAAAGCTTGTCCCTGACCTCTTGGGCATCTCTACCTCAGAAGTAACCTATATTCAAGATTTTAGTACTCCTTACGGAGTCAACTGCACTGTAACAAAAACGTTCAACGATGGAATAAAAGAATACACACAAGGCTCAGTTGTATTGGTTGGAGAGATCACTGGCTACGTTGGACATACTAAGCTACAAAACTCTTCTGGTAAAACTGTCTGGTACAACTGGACCAGAAAAGATCACCGGGGAATAGGAATGATGAACGGAACATATGGCATTGGCAACGTCTGGTATAACTCCCTTGTTACTGACAGGCACGACTTTTTAAAAGGCTTTCCGTACTCGTCGGAGTGGGTTGACGGTCACTGGGCCCTTATTGGACATGCAATAAACTTCATGTTCACCAATTGTGAGAAAATTCATCTAAGTATTCAAGGTTACAAGAAGTGGAAAGGTGGAATAGTGCTCAGACTAGACCAAGATATCACAACAGGTATAGCAGCACCAATCAATGAAGAGGCACTTAAAGCTGGCTGGGTTTACGACTACTCAATATGCGCATTGGGCTACATGAGATATTGCACTACTGGTTTCATCAGCGTCTCAGACAGGCTGCCTGAAGGTTATACCGGTTCTCCAAGCTTGAAGGTCAAGCATGGAACTGCTACTGGTATAGTTTTTGGCACGGTCACAAACGCAACAACTGAAACTTTCATAGTATACAACGGCACAGTTGGAGGTAAATACGACAGAATGAGAATAGACTTCAACAAAAACCAAGACTTTTCAGATGACACTGAATATAAGATATTCCAAAACATAACTTACACGAACATGAAGGGTAAATACTACTGGTGTTACGTAGATAACCAAACTGAACCTACACAAGTTGACTTCGGCTGTGGTGTCCCCTTAGGGAGATGCTTCCAACAGAATGGTTAAACACGTACAGATATTATGGAGAACGTTATGGCTGTACCTTTGGCTTTCATGAATATCAGCACGCAACTATCGGAAACTCATCCTTTAGAGCACACACATACTCTTGGGATGGTTCAAAGTTTGTAGCAAACCAGACCTATGCGGAAGAAATGTTCAACAGATCCAGAAACGAACTAATTTACTGTTTTGGAGGTACTGGACATGGCTTTGAGGCTGATGAAGTGATGATTTCTCATCCAGGCAATGAATATAATAAAATGACCCGGAATGCCATAGGCAATTTAAGTTACGTTCTTTGGGAATATGGAGCAAGCGGAGAACATGAGCCAGGTTTTTACCTTCCTCAATCTGGATATCCTATACTTTCTGCAGGGTTTGGTGAAGAAGCCTTTCACTCGAAAAAAGTCATCGAAGCACACATAGACATGTTCAAAACTCTCTATTCAGTAGTGGCCATTTACGCCCACTGTACTGGTTCCTATAATTCGTCCTACACGTTCACACCCTACTCTGACATGTTTAAACCAGCCAATGGAAGAGACCTTTACTATTTCTGGCGCAATGCAAGATACATGCTTAAAAACACGGTCAACGCCTACTACAAAAACAGCAAGATAGTTCTTGAGTATAAAGCTAACAGCACGTTAAAAGACTATGTTTGGAGATTCCCTGTTGTGCTTAACGGTAAATACTTTAACGGTTTCTCGGACAACAGAACCGCTGGAAAGATAAAGCACATCGACGGAAAATACGTCTACATCGAATTCAGCGAAGGCGGAAACGAAAGACTAGAAGCAACCTACGGAACCAAACCGCACATTCATCAGACTTCAAGCTACATCCAAAACATAACTCAAGTATATACGCCGAAAAATCTAACGCTTCAACTATGGAACACTTCCGGCACC
>Ga0209121_10004065_pt1 | contig 13806 bp, 13 predicted proteins | sample Cruoilmetagenom3_FD_187292 | JGI IMG/M metagenome (GOLD analysis project Ga0209121, IMG submission 187292) | Oil polluted marine microbial communities from Coal Oil Point, Santa Barbara, California, USA - Sample 3 (SPAdes) (version 2) | ecosystem: Environmental > Aquatic > Marine > Oil seeps ...
TTACCTGTTACCTGTTACTAATGTTGGGTATTGATCATTAGTAAATTGGGGTTTATTTAGGTTAATTAGGTCAATTAGAAATTGGGAATTATTTGATGTTATACTATTGTAAACAATGTTTGGGCAATTTTTAAGTAGTTTTTTTCCAAAATTAGCGATTGATTTAGGGACAGCTAATACTTTAGTCTTTCAAAAAGGGCAGGGAATTGTTGTTCGTGAGCCATCAGTGGTAGCGCGGCAGAAAAAATCAGGAGAAGTTTTGGCGGTAGGTAAAAAGGCCAAAGAAATGATTGGTAAGACTCCTGAAGCAATAGAAGCTTTTTATCCCCTTCATGATGGGGTGATTGCTGATTTTGATGCCGCTCGAGCAATGCTTTCTTATTATATTAATCAAGCGATAGGTGAGAGAAACAAATCTTGGGATTATCTTTTTAAGCCTATAGTGGTTATTGGTACTCCTTCGGGAGCAACGGAAGTGGAGCGGCGAGCAGTTTTTGATGCTGTTAATGAGGCAGGAGCTGGTTCTTGCTTTTTAGTCGAGGAGCCAATGGCAGCAGCAATTGGCGCCGGTTTATCTATAGAACGGCCCAATGGTGTTTTAGTTTGTGATATTGGCGGAGGAACTACGGAAATAGCTGTCATTTCTCTTTCAGGTATTGTTTTGAACCGTTCCTTAAAATTAGCTGGATATAAGATGGATAAAGCAGTGGCTAATTTTTTGCGCTTAAAGTATTCACTAACGGTAGGTGAAACTACTGCTGAGGAGGTTAAGACTACTATCGGCACAGCGGTAGCGCAAAAAAAAGAGAAGGCAATGATAGTGAGGGGGCAAAGTTTAGAAAATGGTCTGCCGATTACTATTAGAATTACCTCAGCAGAGGTTCGGGAAGCAATAGCGCCAGTTTTAAATCAGATTATAGGAGAATTAAGCGAGGTTATTGAAGCGACACCGCCGGAATTGATGAGTGACTTTTTAGAAAGAGGAATTACTCTTTGTGGAGGGGTAGCCAATTTGCCAGGAATTGATCGTTTATTTTCTCGAGAGATCAAAATGCCTGTTTTTATTGCCGATGATCCTCAAGCAGCAGTGGTGTTGGGATGCGGGAAGCTGCTGGAAAACGCGAAATTAAGAGGAAGGGTAAAAATAAGTATTGATTAATGATTAAAAACTTTCATAAAAAGTTCTTGGTTCTTTTTGGCATTGCTTTCTTTATTTTTCTTCTTGATTTTGGGCCATTCTTTACTGGTCTTAAATATTTGTTTCAGAGTTTGTCCAATCCTATTCGTGGTCGTGTCTATCAAATTAATCAATCTTTTTTATCCCAAACTTTCAGATCTAAGGCGGCTAAAGGCTATTTTTTAGAGAATCAAAAGCTGCGGGCAGAATTATCTCGTTGTCAAGGAAAAGCTATTTCTTCACAACAGATTTTTGATGAAAATAAACGGTTGCGCCATCTTTTGGCAATGCCTTTGCCTCCTGATTTGAGTTTTAGCGATGCTAAGGTAATCGGTAGTCAAGGAGACTATCTAATTATTAATAGGGGAGCAAGGGATGGAGTTGAGGAGAAGCAGTTAGTTCTAGTGGGTAATTATTTAGTAGGGCGAGTAGAGAGAGTTTCGGAAAAACAAGCGAAAATATTGAGAGTTGATTCAATAAAATTCTCTACTCCTGTTTTGATTTTTAGAGATGATCCCAGTTGTTTTAGCCAAAATCAGCTTTGTCAGCAAGGGAAGGGAGTGACACATGGTACTAAAGTGGAGCAAATTTTAAGGGAAGAGTCAGTAGTAGAGGGAAATTTAATTGCTCTCTTGGATGGGCCGGGAGGGATTTTGGTAGGGCAGGTAGTGAAGGTTAGTGAAAGCTCTGATAAGGTATTTTTAGAGGCTAAGTTTGAGCCGTTAGTTAATTTTAGTAAATTGACGGAAGTTTTTCTGGTAAGATGAAAAATTTTTTATCTAAGATAATATTATTCTTACGAAGGAATATATTAGGAGTATTATTAACATTATCGGTATTAATTCAGGGAGTGCTGACTGCTTTCCCTTTCTCCTTAATATTGTTAGTAGTGAGTAGTTATTTTTGGGAAGAGCGAATTTTTCCCTATGCTTTGGGGTGGGGGTTGTTTTTGGATTTTCTTTTAGGAGGTCATTTGGGAATTCAGGCGATGGTTTTTTTGGGAGTTTCTTTTTTAACATTGGCAGTTAAAAGGAAAATTTTAGGAAAAGAAAAAGAAAAGTTAAAGTTGCCATATGACTAAATTTTTCCGTGTTATTTTGATTATTCTTTTTCTCTTCCTTTTTAGTCGTTTATTTTATCTGACTGTAGTTCAGGGTGAGAGTTTTCGTAAAAAAGCGGACGAGAATAGAATAGTTGTAGAAGTTATTCCCGCTTCTCGAGGGATTATTTATGATCGTTCTGAGCAAGCTTTGATAACTAATGTGTCCTGTTATCGGTTTGAAGGGAAAGAAATTAATCGGGATGAGTTTTTAAAATTGGTAGCTCAGGGGAGAAGCGATGCGGTAAAATCAGTTTATCAGCGAGAGTATCTTTTTGGGGAGAGTACTGCCCACTTGTTAGGATATTTAAGCCCAGTGACTCAAGAGGAGATAGAGAAAGTAACTGGTGAGTGTGGCCAGTATTATCTCAATGATTTGGTAGGGCGAGGAGGGATAGAAGAAGAGTACGAATGTTGGTTAAAAGGGGAGCCGGGACGGCGTTTGGTGGAAACCGATATTAAAGGAAATGTGACCCGCGAAGTAGGCAGAGTGGCGGCGAAATCTGGCCGTGATTTAGTTTTGAATATTGATATTCAACTACAGGAAAGGGCATCTGAGTTGTTGTTTTCCCGAAAAGGAGCCATTGTAGTTACCAATCCTAAGAATGGGGCGGTTTTAGGATTGGTTTCTTCTCCTTCTTTTGATCTCAATCTTTTTACTATTCGTCGTGATGAAGAAGCGATAAAAATACTTCTACACAGCGAGGGAAAGCCTTTTCTTAATCGGGCTACTTCGGCACGATTTCCACCAGGATCAGTCTTTAAAATTGTTACCGCTATTGCTGGTTTAGAAGAAGGGAAAATTAACTCTCAAACCAAGATTGAAGATACGGGAATTTTGCGAGTGGGGGATTTTGAGTATGCTAATTGGTATTTTACTCAGTATGGGAAAACTGAGGGAGAGTTGGATTTAGTAGGAGCGATAAAGCGTTCTAATGATATTTTTTTCTATAAAGTGGGTGAATTTTTAGGAGTTGACAAATTGTCTTTTTGGGCGAAAAAATTTGGTTTGGATAAGGTGACGGGTATTGATTTACCGGCCGAAGCGGCAGGATTAGTACCATTAAAAGAACCTTGGTTTTTAGGTAATACTTATCATTTGGCTATTGGTCAGGGAGATTTATCAGTGACGCCACTGGAAGTAAATATGATGACCAATGTTATTGCTAACAATGGTAAATGGTGTCAGCCAAGGATAGTAGAGGAATCTCAAGAACTCATTACCGACAATTGTCATAATTTAGGGATTAAAAAGGAAAACATTAAGTTGGTTAAAGAGGGGATGAGGCAGGCGTGTAGCAAAGGGGGAACTGGTTTTCCTTTTTTTGATTTTAAAATTAAAGGCCAGAGCGATGTTGTTGCTTGCAAAACAGGTACAGCGGAATTTGATCCGCCAGCTGGTGGACAAGTTAAGACTCATGCTTGGTTTACTGCCTTTGCTCCTGCTAATGATCCTCAAATTTCAGTGACTGTTTTTTTGGAAGGAGGAGGGGAGGGGTCACGTGATGCGGCGCCAATAGCCAAAGAAATCATGGAAGAATACTTTAAGAAAATTTCTAATTTCTAATTTTTATTTGTCCTATTTGTCTTATATGTCCTATTCTTTTCTTATCTTTTTATCTTATTTAGAAATTAAGAATTAAAAATTAAAAATTATTCATCAAGAGATGTTTGATTTTAAAAAAATTAATATTGATAAGGACCGTCCTTATTGGGTAGCTTTTAATACTTTTCAAGGTATTGGACCGATTAGATTTTTGGCTATTTTGAAAGCTTTTGGGTCAGCGGAAGCGGCTTGGCAAGGATCAAGACAAGAGTGGAAAAGTTTAAATTTAGGGAATAGATTAGAGGAAAGATTCTTTAAATACCGGCAAGATTTCGATCCTCCAAGCTACTTTAAGCAGTTAATTTTGGGCCGTTTGAGCAAAAAAGAGGAAAAGTGGGGTTTTAATAATAAAGAACAAAGGGGAAATTTTTCTTGGGTTAAGAAGCAAGGACAGTATCTTTTATCTGATCGCGGACCAATTTGGCCCTTGACACTAATAGATGAAGAGTATCCATCCCTATTACGGGAGATCGATTCATCACCGTTTGTTTTGTATATCAAGAGTAGCCTAAGCAAGGCGAAACTAAAAACTCTTTTTTCTTTTCCGTCTTTAGCAGTAGTAGGGACAAGAAAGATGACCAGTTATGGCCGTCAGGCAACCGAGCAGTTAGTTCAGGAGTTGGCTCAAGCTGGGTTGGTGATTGTTTCTGGAATGGCGCGGGGAGTAGACTCAGTGGCCCATCAGACTGCTCTTGAGGCAGGAGGTAAAACAGTGGCGGTGTTAGGTTGTGGAGTAGATATTATTTATCCGCCCGAGAATAAAAAACTTTATCAATTGATTTTGAAAAGTGGGGCGGTAATATCTGAATTTCCACCAGGAATGTCGCCCCTACCGGGTAATTTTCCTTCTCGTAATCGGATTATTGCAGGGATGAGTTTGGGAGCGTTGGTTAGTGAAGGAGCAAAGAGGTCAGGTTCGTTGATCACTGCTTCTTTAGCAGCAGGGTTCGGGCGGGAAGTTTTTGCTGTGCCTGGTCCTATTAATTCTGATTTATCAGCGGGACCAATGTTTTTGATTAAGAGTGGAGCGAAATTGGTTAGTGAAGCAGGAGACATTTTGGAGGAATTGGATCGGGAGGAATTAACTACTGGTGTTGATACTTCCAAAAGGGCGGTTAAAAAAGTTAATTTGTCTCCCGAAGAAAAATTAGTAGTAGACAGTTTACAAAATGAAAACTTGATTATTGATGAGATAATTGAAAAAACTGAAATTACTGTTGATAAACTTAATTCTCTCTTGACCGTTTTAGAAATAAAAGGGATAATTGAGAATTTAGGAGGAGGCAGATGGGGAAAAAGATAGTTAAAAGTTCAAAGTTCAAAGTTAAAAGTAAGAGATACTAGATATTCGCATATTCGTCATTCTGAGACGAAGACGAAGAATCTAGCGAAGCGTTCTTTATTAAATTAGACATTAGAAATTAAGAATTAAAAATTAATATTTATGGATTTAGTAATTGTTGAGTCGCCCACGAAAGCGAGGACTATATCTAAATTTTTAGGTAAAAACTATCTGGTTTTGTCTACCATGGGGCATATTCGTGATTTGCCTAAAAGTAAATTAGGTGTTGATTTGGAGAAGAATTTTAAACCTCAATATGTAGTTGTTCCTGGGCAGGAAAAGATTGTTAGTCAATTGAAGAAGGAGGCTAAGTCCGCTCAAAAAGTCTATTTAGCTAGTGATTGTGATCGCGAGGGAGAGGCAATCGCTTACCACGTTGCCGTCATGGTAAACTCAGGCCCAAAGCTTTTGAGGATTGTTTTTCATGAAATTACTAAATCAGCGATAAAAGAAGCTATAGATAATCCGGGTGTGATTAATAAAGATTTGGTTAATGCTCAGGTAGCGCGGCGGGTTTTAGACCGGTTGGTGGGTTATCAGCTGTCGCCGATTCTATGGAAGAAGATTAGACGGGGTTTATCGGCAGGCCGGGTGCAGTCAGTAGTAGTGCGGTTAATAGTGGAGCGGGAGCGGGAGATTGCCCGTTTTAAAAAAGAGGAATATTGGCGTATTTTAGTTGCTTTTACTAAAGGAGCAGATGTTTTTAATGCTGAGTTAGTTAGTAAGAAGGGGAAGAAATTAACAGTTCGTTCTCGAATTCCCCTTTTTGCCGGCAGTTATGTAATTACCAAAACTACAATTAAAAATGAGAGACAAGCACTGGATGTTATTTTCAGTCTAAAAAAGCCTTTCAGGGTAGAAGATGTGGTTACTAAAGAATTATTGCGTCATCCTCCCGCTCCGTTTACTACTTCGACTATGCAGCAGGCTGCTTATCGGCGGTTGGGTTTTTCCTCAAAGCAAACAATGAGATTGGCGCAGAGGCTTTATGAGGGGGGCTGGATTACTTATCATCGTACTGATTCTACTAATTTGGCATTAACAGCGGTGGGAAGAATACGCCGGTTGGTAAAGGATAAGTATGGACCGTCTTATTTACCCCCAAAGCCTAATTTTTATAAGACTAAAACTCGGGTGGCTCAAGAAGCTCATGAGGCGATTCGTCCTACTAAACCAAATAAAGAACGAGTGGAAAAATTAGGAAGAATGGAAGACAAACTTTATCGGCTTATTTGGTCTCAAGCTGTCTCCAGCCAAATGGCTTCAGCTAAATTTGAGAATACTAAGGTGAAAATTAGTTGTCGAGATTGTATATTTCTTATTCGCGGCCAGCGTTTAATTTTTGATGGTTATTTAAAAGCTTGGGGCGGTAGCAGAAAAGGTGAAGAAGAGTTGCCTCTTTTAAGGAAGGGGGACAAAGTTATACCAATGACGTTTTCACCAATTCGTAATTTTACTTCACCGCCACCGCGTTATTCTGAGGCCAACTTAATTGCCATTTTAGAAAAAGAAGGTATTGGCCGACCATCGACTTACGCGCCGGTTATTTCCACTGTTCAAGCTCGTCACTATGTTGAGAAAGATGAAGGTCAATTTAGGCCCACGGTGTTAGGCGAAGTGACTAATGATTTTTTAGTTGATCACTTTAAGGAAATTGTTAATTTGCCTTTTACTGCTAATATGGAAGAAGGATTAGATCAAGTTGCCAATGGTAAAACTAAGTGGATTAAACTAATTGATCAATTTTATCAACCGTTTCAAAAGCAGTTGGAGAAAGTAGAGAAAAAGGTAGGACGAGTGAAGATTCCTGTCCAAAAGACCGGGAAGAAATGCCCTCAGTGTAAAAAGGGAGAATTAGTAATTCGCACGGGGCGATTTGGCAAATTTTTGTCCTGCTCCCGTTTTCCTGAGTGTAAATATACTACTTCCTATATAGAAAAATTATTAGGAGTTAAATGTCCTCAGTGTGGTGGAGATATAGTGATTAAGAGAACCAGAAAAGGGAGACAGTTTTATGGTTGCTCAAACTATCCCAAATGTAAGTGGGCCTCATGGCGAAAACCTAAGGGAATAAGCAAATGATAAATGATAAATCGTCATCCTGAGGAATGAAATGACGAAGGATCCCGTAGGGAAGAGATAATGGATACTGGATATTAAATAATGACAAATGGCTAAAGTAGGCTTTGATACTAAGAAATATTTGCTTGCTCAAAAAAAAGCGATTAAGGAGAGATTATCCAAGTTTTCTGACCGACTCTATTTAGAATTGGGGGGGAAATTAATGGATGATTTTCATGCTTCTCGAACTCTTCCTGGGTATGATCCTAATGCCAAAGTGCTTCTTTTGAAGAGTTTGAATAGGGATTTGGAAATTTTGTATTGTGTTTCGGCTAAGCAATTAGCCAATGGTAAGATTCGTGGTGATTGGGGAATAGGTTATGATTTAGTTACTATTAAAGCCTTAGAGGATTTGGATAGTTTTGGCTTGCCGGTCTTGGGGGTGGTTATCAATCGTTTTGAAGGGGAAAGCGAGGCGAAGATTTTAAAGAAAAGATTAAAACGAATGGGAGTAAGAGTTTTTAAACGTTATGAAATTGATGGATATCCTAATGACATTGGTAGTATTTTAAGCAGTCGGGGTTATGGTCACGATGATTATATTGAAACTAAAAAACCATTAGTGGTTGTTTGGGGCGCTGGTCCTGGTTCGGGGAAATTATCGACTTGTTTAGGACAGATATATCAAGATGCTGAGCATGGTTTTAATTCTGGTTATGCCAAATTTGAGACTTTTCCGGTTTGGAATTTACCTTTAGATCACCCTGTCAATATTGCTTATGAGGCAGCCACAGCTGATTTAGGAGATTTTAATTTAATTGACCCGTTTCATCTTCGGGCTTATAAAAAAGTAGCGGTTAGCTATAATCGTGATGTAGAAGCTTTTCCTATTATTAAAACGATTTTTGAAAAAACTTTGAGTCAGGAAAACTTTTCTCGCTGTTATTGTTCTCCTACGGATATGGGTTTTAATGTTTTGAAAGAAGGGATTCTGAATGATAAAATAGCATGCGAGGCGGCAAAGAAAGAAATTGTTTTTTATTTGTTTCGTTATCGACAAGAATATAAAAAGGGATTGGTGGATAAGAGGACAATAGAGAGAATGAATACGATTATGGAACGGTTAGGAATAAATGAGCAGTACCTAAAAACTGTTCCTGCAGCGCGGAAAGCAAAGGAAGAAGCAACGAAAAGGGAAGATAAAGGAGAGAGAGGAATTTACTGTGGCGCGGCTATTGAATTACCTAATAGAAGAATCATCGCGGGAAAGAATTCTCCTCTTCTTCATGCTGAAGCAGCCGTAGTTTTGAACGCAATAAAGGTTTTAGGGAATATTCCCGATGACTTAGATTTGATTTCCCAATCGATTATTAAGCAGATCAATAAGTTAAAAAAACAGATTTATGAAAAATCACAGAGCTTGAATTGTGCGGAGGCTCTTTTAGCCTTGGCTATTTCTGCTCAAGTTAATCCTTTGGCTCAAAAAGCCCAGCGCTTTTTAGGTGACTTGCGGGGTTGTTTTATGCATACTACTCATGATTTGTCACTGGCAGACAAAAGTATTTTTAGAAAGTTAGGCGTTTGGGTTTCTACTGATGGGGAAACGGCGAAGATAAAAAATGAATAAAAAACATGCTAGACCATCTTGGGACGAATATTTTATGAAGTTAGCCCAATTAGTGGCGACTCGAAGCACTTGTCTGCGTCGTCAAGTGGGAGCGGTTTTGGTGCGTAATAAGCGAGTTTTGGCCACTGGTTATAACGGAGCGCCGTCGGGAATGGCTCACTGTTTAGACATCGGTTGCATTCGCGATCAATTAAAAATTCCTTCGGGGACGCGGGCGGAAATTTGTCGAGCTATTCATGCCGAACAAAACACTATTATTCAATGTGCTGTTTATGGTGTACCGACAGAAGGTAGTACTATTTATGTCACTCATCAACCTTGCACGATTTGTACTAAGATTTTGATTGGGGCAGGGATTAAACGCGTTGTTTACCTTGAGCCTTATCCGGATAAATTTGCTCAGGGTTTATTAAAAGAGGCGGGTGTTAAATTAGAAAAATGGCATTTCCCCAAAAAATAATTATTGTTGGGTTAACGGGTCCTATTGCCGGCGGCAAGGGAGTGGTAGCGGAATTTCTAAGAAAGAAAGGTTTCTTTTATTCCTCAACTTCTGATCGAGTGCGAGAAGAGGCCAGAAAGAGAGGAGTGGAGATTACTCGGGAAAGTTTGCAAAAGATTGCCGATGATTTGAGAAGAAAGTTTGGGCCAGAGGTTTTAGCTAAAAGAACTTGGGAGATAATAAAAAATCAAAGTAACACCCAAGCAGTTATTGATTCTATTCGTGGTGAGGCAGAAGTGGATTATTTGAAAGGGAGGCCAAATTTTTATCTTATTGGGGTGACGGCACCGCGTCGTTCACGATATCAACGGGTGATATCGCGTCAGCGAGAATCTGACCCTATGAAGTGGGAAGAGTTTTTAAGGATTGATAAGATTGATTTTAAAAGCGGTCAAGGAAAAGTGGGGCGAAATATCAAGAAATGTTTAGGAAAAGCAGATTTTTTATTGATTAATAATAAGAGTTTAGTGGAGTTAAATGATAAAATAAGTGAGATTTTAGCCAAACTGCTTTCTGAATAAATTTTCTACAATTCATAATGTCTAATAAAGAGAAGTTAGAGAGAAATTATTTTGCTGTTGAGAAAGAAATTCTGAAACCGGGCGAGATTCCCTCGATTATGGTGGTGGAAAACAACTTGCCTGAGGCCTGGGAAACGGCCGTTCTAACCACCTGGGAGTTAGGAACCAGAATTCCTACAGAGTATGATCAAGATATCGATCCTGAAAGTAAAGACGTGACGATGATGATTACTGTTGCTTCTCCCTTTAGTGAACCGAGGATTCATAAAGATTTGCCTTGTGGATTGGATGACTTAGCTATATATACTCAAGAGGTGATCGACGGAATTCATGACGATAGGGTAAAGAAAGAGGGGTGGAGTTATAGTTATCATGATCGCTTGTTTAATTGGCCGGGGATAGGTAGCTGGAGGAGTATGAAGGAATTAGTTGGTCGGGAAGTAGATTTTCCTTTTGTAAATCAAATTGGTGTTTTGGTTGATAAGTTAGCTTCGGTTCCTTATTCGCGGAGAGCGCAGGCAATTACTTGGAATCCTCTAATTGATATTGTCCATCATGAGCCGCCTTGTCTCCAGAGGGTTTGGTGTCGGGTGGTTAGATCTAAAGGTAATTTGTATCTCTTGGAGATGAATACTCACTGGCGATCACGTGATGCCCTTAAGGCATCTTTTATGAATATGTTTGCTTTGACTGAATTACAAAGGAGGATTGCCAAAGAGATTACAGAAGTTTCTGGCCATAGAGTAGAAGTGGGAAGGTATGTTGATATAAGTGATAGTTTTCACATTTACGGGTCATATGTAAGAAGGGGTGAGATAGACAGTTTTTTGCAAAGAATAGATAAATTAAGTTTTGAGAGAAGAACATTTAGGAGTGATGATTCGATAGTGCAAGCGGAATTTAGGATGGGAAGGAAGAGGTTGGTTGAAGAAAGGCGAACAAATGGAAAAGAAAGTTAAATTCATTGTCATCGAAGGCTTAGATGGTTGTGGAAAGACGACTCAAGTGAAATTGTTGGCAGAGAAGCTGAGAAAGCAGGGTGAGAAAGTAATAGAGACTGATGAACCAACAAAGGGGCCGGTCGGGAAGCTAATCCGTCAAGTTTTAGAGAAGAAAGTTATTTTGCCGCCCAATGCTTTGCAACTTCTCTTTGTGGCTGATCGCGGTGATCATTTAAGGAGAACAATTAAACCGGCTTTGTCAGCCGGAAAAATAGTTATTAGTGACCGTTATCTTTGGTCAACAATTGCTTATGGTTCGCTTAATTTGGACAAAAATTGGTTGTTATCCCTACATCGTTATTGTCTTTATCCCAATATTTCTATTTTTCTTGAGGTTAAGCCAAAGATTTGTTTGCAAAGGATAGGATTAAGAGGGGAAGGCAAGACCATATTTGAGGAAGAAGAAAAACTAAGGAAAGTCTGGCAAATATATCAATGGTTGGCAAAGAAGTTTGGGGAAGATATAATTATAATAGATGGGGAAAGAAAACCAGAGGTGATTAGCAGAGAGATACTGAACAAATTTTAAATTTCAAATTTATGGAAGGTCTTACCATAGTTGACCCTAAGATAGCTAAACTGATTGGAAGAGAAAAGAGGCGTCAGGAAAGTACTCTGATGATGATTCCTTCTGAAAATTATGCCTCGCCGGCGGTTCTGGAGGCATTAGGATCGGTAGTGCAAAATAAATATGCCGAGGGATATTCAGGGAAGCGCTATTATCAGGGTAATCAAAATATCGATGAAATTGAGACTTTAGCTATAGAACGAGCTAAAAAGTTGTTCGCTGTTCCTCATGTTAATGTCCAACCTTACTCTGGCTCGCCGGCTAATAGCGCGGTTTATTTTGCCCTTCTCAGGCCTAAGGATAAGATTATGGGTTTGGCACTTGATTCGGGGGGTCACTTAACTCACGGTTATCCTAAAATTACCTTCTCTGGTCGCTATTTTCAAGGTGTCCAATATGAGGTAGGCGAGGATGGGTTTTTGGATTATAAGAAGATTGAAAAACAGGCGATTGCCCAGAAGCCCCGAATTATTGTGGCTGGTACCACTGCCTATCCTCGTATTTTAGATTTTAAGAGATTTGGCCAAATTGCTGATAAGGTGGGCGCTTATCTTTTGGCCGATATTTCTCATATTGTTGGTCTTATTATTGCTGGTGTTCACCCTTCGCCGGTTCCTTACGCTGATGTGGTGATGACTACTACTCATAAAACCTTGCAGGGACCAAGGGGAGCAATGATTATGGTGACCCGTAAAGGATTGGCTAAGGATAGTCAAATGGGCAAAAAAATTGATCGGGCGGTTTTCCCTGGTTTGCAGGGTGGTCCTCACGAGAATACTATTGCTGCCATTGCCGTTGCCCTTCAACAAGCTCAAGGTAGACCCTTTAAAAAATATGGCGAACAGGTAGCTAAAAATGCCCAAGTTTTAGCAAGAGAACTTTTAAAAATGGATTTTAGTTTGGTTTCTGGCGGCACTGATAATCATCTAATTTTAATTGATCTGAGGAATAAGAAGATAGATGGGAAAACAGCGGCAGTGAATTTGGAAAAGGCAGGTATTGTGGTTAATGCTAATGCTATTCCTCATGATCCCAACTCACCTTACCGGCCTTCAGGAATTCGTTTAGGAACGCCGGCATTGACCACTCGAGGAATGGGGGAAAAGGAAATGATTCAAATTGCTCATTGGATTTCTATGGTGATAGAGAATCCTAAGGAAATTAAGATAGTTAGAAATATGGTGGGGAAGATAACTAAACAGTTTCCGGTGTATTAATAGATTAAAACATGGCCGTAATTTTTGATGGTAAAAAGTTTGCTCATGAGAAAGAGAAAAGTCTTCGGCGGCAATTTAAGTTGATAGTAGATAAAAAAAAGATTGCTCCGAAACTAGTTTCTATTTTAGTGGGTAATAATCCTACTATTTGTTTATATACGAGATTAAAAAAAGAGGCGGCAGAAAGAGTGGGGGTTAATTTTGAAAAAGTGGAGTTTGCGGAGAAAGCGAAAGATAGACAGATTAAAGAATATATAAAGAAACTTAATAAGAATCCGAGAGTAGGAGGAATAATGGTTCAACTGCCTCTTCCTGTAAGCTTAAAAGATAAGAAAGGAGAGATTGTGGAAACAATTGTTCCCACTAAAGATGTTGATTGTCTTACCCCGGAGAATTTGGGTTTGCTTATGATGGGGAGACCGCGGGTTTTGCCGGCTACAGTCAGGGGAATATGGGAAATTTTGGGAAGAGCAAGAATAAATGAGAAAACGATAGTGGGTAAAAATGTTTGTGTTTTGGGTCGGTCTGATATTGTTGGCAAGCCGCTGGCGAATTTATTGATTAATCGGGGAGCGACAGTGACTGTTTGTCATCGCCGGACAAAGGATCTTGCCTGTTTAATAAAGAGAGCGGATATTATCATTAGTGCTACTGGCTCTCCGAATTTAGTAAAGGGCGAAATGGTCAAGGAAGGAGTAATAGTTATTGATGTCGGTTCACCTAAAGGAGATATCGACTTTGACAGTGTTATTAAAAAAGCATCTTTTATTACCCCTGTTCCCGGCGGTGTTGGACCAATGACAGTAATTTCATTGTTAGGAAATTTTTTGGATTTAGCACTTTTATTCTTGTTTTTTCTAATAAGATAGGATAAAATAAAAACCAGTTAAATATCACGCACATCTGGTATTAACTCCTTGAACTTCTAAACCGGATGGTGGATTAAAGGAGAAAAATGGCTAAAGAGAAACCAGCAAATATTGACATTTCTTTGGAAGAGTTGCTTGAAGCAGGTTGTCATTTTGGCCACGCTGTTTCTAAAATTCATCCCCAGATGCGGGAGTATGTTTATATGGCTCGTCAGGGAG